>SL_5KL_010_SEDDRAFT_10002392_pt1 | contig 10478 bp, 6 predicted proteins | sample SodLakKL_010_SED_FD_9118 | JGI IMG/M metagenome (IMG submission 9118)
GAGAGAAAGGGATTCGAACCCTTGATCCGCTTTTGACGGATACACGCTTTCCAGGCGTGCGCCTTAGACCACTCGGCCACCTCTCCCTTAATCTATCAGCGTTTGTAGCCTCGATTTAAGGCTGCTAAAATACAAAAAAAATTCAACCTCACGTTTTTTTGTGTTTTTTTATTTTTTAAAAAATGTCAAACGAAAGCCCTGAAAGTCAATATGTACAGACATTAGCCGAGGGATCTGAACTATCCGGGCAACCAAATTGTCATTACCCGGATAGTCATCTCACAAAAAAAGTGCCACTATTTAAATGCGGACAGTGCTCTTTCCACTGCCTCAAACATGGGTTCGTTGCTGATTTGTTCTCCGACCGCCTCATCCATCCAGTGTTTTGGGGTGAGCTGACCAATGGAAAAGATTCTCAGCTCTTCCTCGGCAAAATCTTTATCCCTGATGTAATCTTCCAGCTGGAACATGATCAGTCTGCCGTAGGGGTAGTTGGAAAGATAGAGCGGTGATTGGATCATGTGCGAATAAATTGCGAGCAAGGGGATGTCGTCCACACCAAAAACATCCGCGTAATATTCATTCCACACCTCTTTGGCGATCCGGATGGTTGCTTCCTTCAGTTCGCCGGGGGTTGCTTCTGGATTGTCGTACAGCCACTTCCACACATTCATGTCCACAAGAGACACACCCATCATTTCATAGTTGTCCCAGAACACGTCAAGCACCTCCAGGTGTTCCTGCATCGGGTCTTCCTGGCTGATGCCCAGGAACTCCAGGTCGCGACGCTGATACATGAAGGCGAGAGCTTCCGTAAATGCCGTATTGGGAATGCCATTGATGAAATAGTTGTCCACAAAGCGGGTGCTGATGGTTTGCTCCACGTTGTGGCCAAATTCGTGAATCGCGATGTTATAGCCTTTATAATCCATGCCGTCGGCGCCGATGCGGGTTCTCAGGTGCGATGGTTTTCCGTGCATGGAGGACCGCCAGGCGTGTCCGGATCCCCTGGCTGCATCTACTTCGATACGTTCTGCAATGTAATCAGCCATCTCTGGGGTATGTCCAAGTTGCCTCAGGATGCGGGGGAGGTCACGGTTCAGTGCATCGGCATCCGGGTACCGCCTGCGTGTGATCTCGTCCAGTTCTTCCTCCGAAACACCCGCCCTGCCTTTAAATCCGTCATACCACAAATCGTAGGGCCTGAGGTCGCGTCCAAGCCTTTCCCTGATCAGGTCGGCCGTTTCCTTTAGCAAAGGTGAGGCGGCATACTCCCGGAACAGCGCTTCCACTTCTTCTTGCGGAATTTCCATTCCGCCTTCGAAGCTGCGCTTAATATAGGTGTCCATTTGCGGATAGTAGGGATCCATGCTCCTCAATCCGTTGAACACATTCAGCAGGTGTGCGTACCGGCGTTCCCCTTCAGGTTCGGCATCCACGGGTTCTCCGTTCTGCCACACCTCGTTGGTATAGGGGTTCCAGGTGTACGCGTCGTTGTTGATCACTTGTTCAGGGATGTCCTGGTTGATGATGTTGAGCATTACCTGGTACAACATCTCTTTTTTCTCGATGCCATCCGGCTGTCCGTAGTTCGACCGGATCTCATCGCGAATGTTCCAGTGGGCAAGCAGCTTCATGCCCTCCGGAAACAATGCCTCTCCTTCCTCGTTTCGGAGTTTTCCTGCATAGATATTGTATTCAGAGATGTACAGCCCCACGTCGCTGCTGATCCGGCCATATTCCTGGTTCAGGCGGGATGGGACACGGGCGGTAAAATAGTCGCCCAGGCGGGCATGTCCCCATTCCTGGGCTGTCCAATCGCCGCCGCGCTCATTCTTCTCATCCAGGGTGTATTGCGGAAAGTTAAGTGCGATGGTAAAGGCAATCTTGTTATCATACAGGTCGCCCTGGATATGTGCTGCCGGGCTGTAGGCACCGAACATCTGGTCAATGCGGTGTACTGGCCCGCGATCCTCGTGCAGCTGGCGGTTAAGTTCGAGTGAAATCCGGTTCATGTACCCGTAAAGGTGTTCGAAATAATGCTCCAGCCGGTCAAATACCAGGTCAAGCTCCTCTTCGTCGGCGATAAAGGACTGGATGCAGAAGTCTTTGAAGTCTTCCGTTGATCCGTCGTCGTTTCTCCAAAGCGAGGCGGTCTGGGTCACGCCACGCCGGATGCGTTCAGCATGTGCTTCGCCGTGCATTTCGGTTAATTCGTCAATCACTTCTTCCATGGTTACGGAATCTATGGGTGTAAGGTCGGTGGAGTCGGGGGCAGGTTCACAGGCTGCCATGACCCACAGGGCTAAAAGGACGGTGATAAGCCTTTTCATGATGGGATAGGTTTTGGTAAATAATGCGTTCGACAGGGGCAAAGATAAAAAAAGGTGGGCAAGTTTGACCTGATCAGCTTATTTGCCGGAAAAGTGTTTGATGATGTCGGTGGTCATCACGTAGATGCCGGGCAGGATGATCAGCGTGAGGACGGTGCCAAACAGGAGGCCTCCGATCACAGTAAGTGCCAGTGGTTGTAGCAGTTCGCCGCCTGCTCCGAGAGCCAGTCCGAGGGGTAGCATACCAAACACAGTGGTTAACGTGGTCATCAGGACCGGCCGCAGGCGGATGGCCCCGGCTTCGCCAATGGCTGTCCTGGGATTCGTCCCTTGACCTGCTTGTCTGTCGGCGAAAGTAACCAGCAGGATGGCGTTGTTGACCAATATCCCTACCAGAAAGATAAGCCCGAGCAGCACCGGTGCACTGAGTGCGGTTCCTGTCAGAAAGAGCATCAAAGCAACTCCAGTGACGGCAAATGGGATGCTGACAAGGATCACCAGGGGGCTGCTGAATTTTTCATATTGGATGGACAGGACGACAAAAACAAAGAATATCGCCAGCACAATGGCGAGGCGCATGGAGCGGTTGGTTTCTTGTATGGCCTCCGCGGCGCCGCCATAAACAATGCTGTATCCTTCAGGCATGTCAAAATCTGCAAGCGCTTCTTCTACGCGCTGCTGTACTTGCCCTACGGTAGCTTCTTCCGGATTAACCGTGCCATTCACCCTGACAATGCGGATCTGGTTGAGGCGTTCAATGTGTGCCGGTCCCATCTCTTCGTGGAAGTCGGCAATGCTGCCCAGGTTAATGTATCTGCCTTCGGCATCGAAAAGTGGCATGTTCGCCATGCTGGTGGCCGAGCCGGTTAAGCTTCGGGGCATGCGTACCCTGATGTTGTATTCAAATCCACCAGTTACATACCTTGTGGGTACGGTGCCATCCACAGCAGACTGGATGGCATGGCCTGCTTCAGCTGAGGATATCCCCATGTCGGCGGCTTTTTCTTCATCCAAACGAATGATTACCTGGGGAATGCGCTCATCCCGGCCAATCTGGACGCTTCCCATCCCGTCAATGTCTTGCAGTCGCCCAAGGATCTGCCTGGCGGTCGACTCCAGCACATCCAGGTCTTCGCCCACCACGCCTACAGATATATCATCATCCACCACAGAAGTGCGCAAGCCTTCGATGCGGGGGCCGCGAATCCTTTCCTGGGTGAACACCAGTCCGGTTTCCTTCACTTTTTCTGCAAAAGCATTGACCCAGCGTTCTGCAGGGTATTGGCGTCGTTGGCTAAGGGGCACAAGCTGCACCACCATGTCGATCATGCCACCGCGGATGCTTAGCTGTCCACCACGGAAATAACCGCCGGCAGTGGTGTAGTAGTTTTCCACGTGCGGCATTTCTTCGATGGCTTCTTCAATGATGATGGCTGCTTCCTGGGTGGGTTCCGGTGCGGTTCCCAGCGGCAGCACAAAACGCATGGTGATGCGTCCGTCATCCACAGGGGGCAAAAATTCGCTGCCTCTCTGGCCCAGCGACCATATGCCGGCACCTAGCAGCAACAAGGCCAGGGCCAGCACGCCATAACGATACCTGATCACCTGCGGAATCATCTTCCGGTAGCGGCTGGCCAGCTTTGCCATCAACTGTGGCTTGCCGGTGCGAGGTCTGCTCATATCTGTTGGCTGGCTTCGGGCCGTCATCACATACAAAGCAGGCACCAGTGCGGCAGCCGAGATCAGGGCGGCAAGCATGGCAAAGCCTATGGTAAGAATCAGTTCGCGAAAGATCAGCGCGGCCAATCCGGTTAACAACAAAAAAGGAACAATTGCGGCCAGGTTCGTGCTGGTCCCGGCAATGACCGCGGACAAAACTTCGCCGGCTCCGTCGCGTGCCGCATCCGTTGGTTTCTTGTTGTACTCCTGTTGGTGCCGGAAAATATTTTCCAGCAACACCAATCCATTGTCAATTAATAAGCCAACACCGAGCGCCATCCCGCCGAGGCTCATCACGTTCAGTGTAAGCCCTGCGGCTGCCATCAACAAGAAGGTGGCGACAATGGCTACAGGCAGGGTGATGCCGATAATCAGGGACTTCCTGATGTTTCCAAGGAAAAGGAAAATGATTACCATGGCAAGCACTCCACCGGTGATGGCTGCGGCGGCCACAGAGCGTATGGAACCCCGGATGAAGAAAGACTCATCGCGTATGGTGTCCCAATTGATTTCGGAGGGGATGAATCCGGAATCTTCAAGCTCCTGCAATGTGCCGGCCAGTCCGTCAATCACTTCTACCGTGTTGGCGTCTGGCTGTTTCATGATGGTCACCTGGACTGCATCGAGGCCGTTATGCCTGGCAAACAGTCGTTGTTCGCGATGGCTGTCGGCGACGGTGGCTACCTGGTTGAGCCGGACGTACTGGTCGCTTCCGGGCAGGGTGATGAGGGTGTTTCCTACATCTGTGGCATCCCTGTAGCGATGTTCTGTTCTTGCAAGGATGTCATATTCGCGGGAGGTAATATTCCCTGAGGCGATATCTACATTGCGCTGTTCCAAAGATTGTGTGATATCGCTCATATGGAGACCGTAAGATCGCATCAGTTCCGGGTCCACCGCTACATCGATTTCCCGTTCCCTGCCACCTGCCACCTCTATGGTGCCTGTTCCCCTGACTGTGAGCAGCTGGGGAACCAGCCGCTGGTCTATCCACTGGCGAAGCTCCACGGATGACATCAGGGGTGAGCTGAAGGCCAGTTCATAGACGGGCTGTTGTGACGGATCCATTTTCATCAGCCTGGGGGGGTCTGTGCCTGCAGGCAACTCGGCACGCGCTCTTTCCAATTGCCTTGCAGCATCTTGCAGGGCAATGTCGATATCGGTACCCACATCAAAAAATAGTTCAATATAGGAGCGACCTTCGGAGGCGCGACCGTGAATTTCTGCCAGGTTTTCCGTGGCCGACAAGTTGCGCTCCAATACCCTGGTAACCTGCTCCTCAATCACCTCCGGCGTTACTCCCGGATAGTTGACCACTACCCGCACGTGCGGATAATCCACTTCAGGAAGCAGGCTCACTGGAAGCCGGCCCGAGAATAATATCCCCAATACGATCACAACAGCCGTGACAGACAATGTCGCCACGGGCCGGGCAATGGCCCATGAGGAGATGTTTGTGGGTCGTCTGTGTGGAGATGCTGACGCGGTTGCCATGATTTGATCCATTTAAGCTGAATGAATGGGTGTGTCTTGCTTGTTTAATCAATGGGTGAGCCTCGCTCATTGCTTTTGTACTTTCCTGCAAAGAAACGCGCACCGGATGTTAGCACGATTAATCGCGGAAGCCGTGACGCCTGAACCGCCCCTGAACTTCCACTTCCGCTCCATCCTGCAGGTTTTCGAGGTTGGCTGCAGCTACTTTTTCGCCGCTTTCCAGCCCGGTAAGCACCTCCAGCCATCCGTCGCGGCGAATCCCTGTTTCCACCCGTCGTTTTGACACCTCATTATCAGAGATTACGAAGACAAAGGCTTCTTCTTCTTCATGCCAAATGCTTTCCGGTGGGATGGCCACGACCTGATCCCGTTGTTCTGTGACAAAATCCAACCGGGCAAGATAGCCTGGTAATATTTTTTGGGGTGCAGCATCCTGATCTATTTCTACTTCAACCGTAAACAAACGGGTGATGGCATCCGCGGCTGGAAAAATTCTCCGGATCGTACCACGGAAATCATCATCCGGGTAAATGTCAAAGCGAAGGGCAATATCACGGCCTTTCTCCAGGTGGATGACATCACGCTCACTAAGGCCCGGACGCACAACCAGCAGGTCATGGTCTTCGATGGTGAATAGCCGTTCATTTTCAGAAACTGTGGTGCCGACCTCAATGAGGCGGTCGGTTACCACGGCATCGACAGGCGCGTGAGCCCGCCCGAGCTCTACTTCGACCTCCCAGAGGCCCGCTTCGGCCTCTGCCTCTTCCAGCAGCCTGGCAATGGCGTCATATTCGGACTGGGGAATGACATCATCTTCAAAAAGCTTCCTGCTGCGCTGGTATTGACGTTCTGTTTCGCGCAAACTGGCCCTGGCCTTGCGGAGCTGGGCTTCCTGGCGCCGGGTGTCCATCCGGGCCAGCAAGTCACCTGCGTGGACATGATCACCCTCTTCAAAATGGACCTCTTCAATGCGACCGGATGTTTGTGCCGTGATGTACACCCTTTTGTATGCCACCACTGGGGCGGTGATTGTCCGCCTGCCCGACAGATCCCGGATTTCGGCCTCGGCATAGGCTATGGGAATACCTGAAGTATCCTCCTCATCATTTGTTCCGCTATCACAGGATGTCCACATCAGGGACACAAGCAGAAAAATCGTCTTGTTCTTCATCGGTTATAATTTTGCAAAATATCGCTATTCAATGCCTTATGGGATCCACAAATGCACGCAAATAAGATCACAAAGGCACACTGACCGTCAATTAACCTTCTAACTGCTTACTACTTACTTCCTACTTCTTACTCCCTACTTCCCCTGAAGGCCTCCCTGACCTTCTTCATCAATTCATCATAAACCCCTGTATTGGCAGCTACAATCTCCCGGTTAAACACATGATTGCTTCCGCCCGAAAAGTCGGTGACCCTGCCGCCGGCCTCGGTGACCAGTAAGCTGCCGGCAGCCACATCCCATGGACTGAGGCTGTATTCAAAAAACGCCTCAAAACGTCCACAGGCCACATAGGCCAGGTCCACTGCCGCGCTGCCAATGCGACGCACCCCATGCGTGTTGCGCAGGCACCAGGTAAAAAGCTCCATATAGCTGTCGATCAGGCTGTAATCAAAATAGGGAAAGCCGGTAGCCAGCAGGCTTTCATTCAGGGAGATGGCTTCCGATACGTGTATCGGCTGTTCGTTCAGATAAGCCCCGCCACCTTTCCAGGCATAAAAACATTCGTCCTGGTTGATTTCATATACCACACCCGCTACCACTTCGTCATGATGCATCAATGCGATGGACACGCTAAAGCAGGGCAGACCGTGAATGAAATTGGTGGTCCCGTCAAGGGGATCCACCACCCAACGGTAATCTTCGCCTTCTTTCCGGATGCTTTCTTCCTCCACGATGAATCCTGCTTCAGGCAAAAGCTGTTCCAGTGCCTTGACGATGCGTTTTTCGGCCGTAGTATCCACGTGCGTTACATAATTGTGGAGGCCCTTTGTTTCGATGTCGGAGGCACGCAAACGGGGCAATTCTCCACGGATGTAAGCTCCCGCATCTTTAGCCACATCGCATGCCTGCAGGCAAAGTTGTCTGTATGCTGTCATCATTTTGTTGTTTAAGCCATTGTCCCGAAACCAGTGAAATATGCTGCACCAATTTGCCGGGACTGTTATACAATGAAAACGAGATGATCACCCATGTTGTTCAACGCGATGGTTTCAATGGTGTTGACCCGGTTTGCGTCATAGGTTGTCTTTACCCGGACATAGTTTTCTGTAAACCCATACATGTGGTTCTGCAGGTTCTCCTTTTCCCAGAGCACCTTCTCTTGCCTGCCCTGATTGGAAAGAATGAATGCTTCTTTTTTTGTTTTCGAGAGTGCCTGTAAGGCTTTGGATCGCTGCCTGCTCACATGAGCCGGAATGGTATCGGTCATGCGGCTTGCCCTGGTGTTTTCCCTTTCGCTGTAAGTGAATACGTGCACATAGGAAATATCGGCATGACTGATGAATTCCATGCTTTCCTCAAAGAGGGCAGTTGTTTCTCCCGGGAAGCCCGTGATGACGTCGGCCGCAATGCAGGCATGGGGCAGGTGTTCACGAATCCTGGCCACCCTGTCGGCAAACAACGCCGTGTCATATTTTCTACCCATGGCTTTCAGGATGGCATTGCTGCCCGATTGCAGCGGCATGTGAAAATGGGGCATCAGCCTGGGCTCTGCGGCTACCAGCTCAATGATGTCATCGCTGAGCAGATCAGGCTCTACGGATGAAAGCCTGATGCGCTCCAGGCCGTCAATCCGGACGAGCTTTTCCAGCAGCCCGAAAAAAGATTCTCCGTGTGGCTTCCCGAAGTCTCCAATGTTTACGCCCGTAAGCACCACCTCCTTCATGGATGTACCTGCAATCTTTCGGGCTGTTTCCATGGTTTCCCTGATGGTGTTGCTGCGGCTCCTTCCGCGGGCCCGGGGTATGGTGCAATAGGCGCACAGGTAATCGCATCCGTCCTGGATCTTGAAAAATGACCGTGTACGATCGCCTGATGAAAACGTGGGAATAAAGGTATCCGGCTTTTCTTTCGCGGGACTGTTCGCCGGCGCTGATTCCGGCGTCTGTTCCAGGTGCCGGGCAAGGTTGAATTTTTCTTTGTTGCCCAAAACCATGGATACCCCCGGCATGGAACTTAGCTCTTCCGGCTTGACCTGGGAATAGCATCCCATGATGACCACCCTGGCATCCGGATTGATCCGCCTGGCCTTCCGGATCAACTCCCGGCAACGTTTTTCGGCATTGCTGGTTACCGTGCAGGAGTTGATTACATAGGTGTCGGCGTGCTCACGGAAGTCTGCTACCGCATACCCGCTGGCTTGCAACTGGTTGCTGATGGCTGCCGTTTCGCTGTAGTTCAGCTTGCAGCCCAGCGTATAAAAAGCCAATGTTTGTTTCTTTTCCATCTCTTAAGTGCCACAAAATTACATAAAAAGCAAAAGCCGGCATTCCAGGATGGAGCCTGTGTAAAAACCAGGAATTTTTCACCACTGCCTGTTTTGCCAAGGCCACTTTTCGTACTTTTGTCCTTTCGGCTTTGTCCTTTTGGGCTTTGGTTTGAATTTTAAATGCAAATTGTGATGATAAAAACTGTGATGATGATGCTCATCATGTGCGTGATGGCGCAGGTAAATCCCGTTCAGGCGCAGGGATCTGATTTTTCTGATGCCAGGATCCTGGGAGGAGGTTTTTCCCTGAGTTATGGATATGATTATCCGTTCGGCAGGGACCTGAGTATCCCACCGATGATTGCTTACCTGGAGATGGGCATGCACGAATTTGTCACGGTTGGCCCTTTCATCGCCTTTAGTCGTTGGGAGTACAGGGACCGGATGCGTTCCTTCATGACCATCGGGGGCAGGGGGAGCTTCCACCTGACCCCGCTCATCAATGATTGGTTTGATGCCACAATTGATGAGCGCGAATGGGATTTTTACGGAAGCATGGCTACAGGTTTCGGTTTTCGGCGCTATGGTGCTTCAGACTATGATGACGAAAGTGGTTTCTTCAGAAACGTCAGGTTTTTTATCGGACCAGTTGTTGGAGCCCGTTATTACCTGGCCGATCCGGTGGCTGTATATGCAGAAATGGGTGTGGGCCCGCTGGGTGCCCTGACAGTTGGTGTTTCTGTTGACTTGTAGCGCCGACGCCGGTCCTTTGAAACTTCAATTAACCAAATGCAGGGCGTTTCTCGGCCCTTGCATACAAGCCTTGTATACAAATGTAAGGCATGCGGATAAGTCCAACCAACTCCATCAAGATTTGGACCAGCAAAATAGTGTTGACCTGACACTAAGTCCGCCAAAAGCTTTATCTGGCTTAGCCTGTATGAATAATACAGCTTGGGACGAACGATCAATTTTCTCCTGGGTTAAGGTACAACCAGGCGATCGCTCACTGAACCGTTTGAACCGCTCAATCGTATGACGTATACACCGGGCTCCAGTGCCTGTACATCTACTGGTACAGAATAGTCGCCCAAATACCAGGCGGGGATGTTGACCCGGTGAACTTGCCTGCCATTTGCGTCCAGTACCTCCAGGCGATAATCGTCGCGCCCGGTAATGCGGAAATCCACAAAGGTCAGGTCGGTAGCAGGATTGGGGTATATGTGGATGGTGTTGTCTGCAATGCCTGTTTCCTGTTCCCGGATGTGGGTTTCATCCCCATCATCATCGTCCCCGTCATCTCCATCATCTCCATTGTCATCATCTCCATTGTCATCATCTCCATTGTCATCATCTCCATTGTCATCATCTCCATTGTCGTCATCTCCGTTGTCATCATCCCCGTTGTCGTCATCTCCATTGTCGTTATCCCCATTGTCGTCATCCCCATTGTCGTCATCCCCATTGTCGTCATCCCCGTTGTCATCGTCATCTC
>SL_5KL_010_SEDDRAFT_10002393_pt1 | contig 10474 bp, 10 predicted proteins | sample SodLakKL_010_SED_FD_9118 | JGI IMG/M metagenome (IMG submission 9118)
TCAGGCCCACCATTTCGGGGCCTTAGCTCAGCTGGGAGAGCGCCTGCTTTGCACGCAGGAGGTCAGCGGTTCGATCCCGCTAGGCTCCACCAATCGGAGGATTAGCTCAGTTGGGAGAGCACCTGCCTTACAAGCAGGGGGTCAGTGGTTCGAGCCCACTATCCTCCACCATTATCAAGCCGGAATAGCTCAGCTGGTAGAGCAACTGACTTGTAATCAGTAGGTCACGGGTTCGAATCCTGTTTCCGGCACCATTTAGGATGTCCTGCTAGCTCAGTTGGTAGAGCATCTGACTTTTAATCAGAGGGTCAGAGGTTCGAATCCTCTGCAGGACACCATATGCCTGAGTGGCGGAATTGGTAGACGCATTGGACTTAAAATCCAATGGTATGTCACATACCGTGCCGGTTCAAGTCCGGCCTCAGGTACCACACCATACTTTTTTTACGTGAAGAAGCTCCAAAGATGCAAAGGGGCTTCTTCACCGGCTTCTCGACAAGTTTATGGCGGCGTAGCTCAGTTGGTCAGAGCGTTCGGTTCATACCCGAAAGGTCAAGGGTTCGAATCCCTTCGCCGCTACCAAGTGGGACCCGTAGCTCAGCTGGTTAGAGCTCCCGGCTCATAACCGGTCGGTCGCAGGTTCGAATCCTGCCGGGTCCACCATACTGAATCGAATTTTCGATTTTAGATATTTTAGGAGGAATACCCAAGTCTGGCTGAAGGGATCGGTCTTGAAAACCGACAGGACGCGAAAGCGTCGCGGGGGTTCGAATCCCTCTTCCTCCGCCATTGACACTATTAACGGATGCTGTTAGTATTATAATAGCCAAATATCGCGGGGTGGAGCAGTCTGGTAGCTCGTAGGGCTCATAACCCTAAGGTCGAAGGTTCAAATCCTTCCCCCGCTACCAAACTTGGTCCTGTGGTGTAGCGGTTAACATGCCAGTCTGTCACACTGGAGATCGCGGGTTCAAATCCCGTCAGGACCGCCATATGGCTCGGTAGCTCAGTCGGTAGAGCAGTAGACTGAAAATCTATGTGTCGGCGGTTCGATTCCGCCCCGAGCCACCATCTCGGCTTAATGAAACCGTTTCGAGGTTTCATTTTTTTATTTTTTCGGCCGTTAGTCTATATGTTTAAAGTAAAAAGAGTGGGGCGGCAAAGGCAGGATGTTGTTCAACTTATAGTAAAATAGTATTTACACGCTGAGATTTTCACTAAGCATAATGTTTTCAATATAATCTTTTGTCTTTTAGAAACGTAACGAATTAAGTGCTAAAAGGTATTAATAAAAAGTAAAATTGCTTAATCTCCTTAACAATAAGATGAACCTCGATATTCAAAAACAAGGAGACAGATTATGGAAAAACAGTCAATGTTAGGCTTTAAGTATCTTGGAGATTTTGTTGATTTTTACGAAAGTCTAGATTTTATACGACCTTGGAAAATTACAACAGAGAATATGAATGAACGCGGCCGACGTATTGAAAACAGGCGTTATACTGAAAAAATACGGAAGCTATTTGCACAGAAAAAGCTTTTCCGGAGAATGGTTTCCGTTGCTGAAATCATTTCATTCATAGATGGTTACGAAATTATGTCAAGGGTTGTTAAAGAGTTGAAGAATGATTTGTCGGCCAAAGATTTCCAGGCTATTGAGTTGTTTAATGAGTATAAAATAGCTTTTTCAAAAAACCGTCGAATTGATTATATCTTCAAATATGACAAAAAACTTATATTGGTTGAATTTAGGGTTTCAACTACCTTTCCCAACATATCTGGTATGTGGCAGAAAAAAGAAACCGAACTATTGATTTATAAAGAACTGTTACAGAATTATCTTCCGGATTATTACAAAATACATTTGTATGCTTTAATAGCCATGCCCGAGTATCATTTAAACCAACCAATACCAAAACAAATCAAATACAATGCTGATAATGTTCGATATTTCAGTGCTTTTTTAAGAGAGATTATGGTTAAGGAGTTTCCAGATATTCAGGGATACTGAGTGGGTTTCTTTGTCAAAGTATGGTATCATAGCAAAAAACAACAGGGTGATTTAATGAAAATACTCTTAGTGAATGATGATGGCATCGATGCCCCATTCCTGGCTTTTGCTCAACAGGAGCTCCAGAAACGTGGTCAAGTCTATGTTGTTGCTCCCATGGAAGAGCAATCCGGGAAAAGTTTGTCGATTAGTATGAAAGATCAAGAATTTGTCCAGAAAAACGATACAGTTTATGCTTTGGATGGAACTCCAGCAGATTGTGTAAATTTCGGTTTGTTTGGATTGAACCTTGTGCCTGACTTAGTGGTTTCCGGTGTCAACAGCGGGTATAACCTGGGGATGGACACGAAGTATTCCGGGACTGTTGGTGCTGCATTGCAGGCAAATTATCAGGGATATCCTGCCATCGCCTTTTCAAGTGATAACCGTGGTGATCAGCTGCTGCGAGCGCATTTCCTAGAAACACTGGAATATTTAATGGATAAAAACCTTATTTCTCCGAATTATGTTTTGAATGTCAATTTCCCCCTTGAACGAAGCAAAAAATTCAGAGGTTTTAAACATACAAACCTTTACCACCTTAAGTACTCTTATCAGGGGGAGATTGTCGGAAATCGGTTTCGAAAAAAACGCAAGCGTCTAGCTGAAGACCTGCCCAAAGACAGTGACCGTTATGCTGTTGAGAACGGTTATGTGTCCATAACCAAATTATATCTCGCCTGATTATGGATATACACGACGTCGTGGTAGCAATCCTGACCGATTCAAGAGACCGCTATCTCTGTGCCCAGCGCCCAGCTAACGATACACACCCTTATAAGTGGGAATTTCCCGGGGGCAAGGTGGAAAAAGGGGAAAGTAAAACAGACGCCTTGATTCGTGAATTGCAGGAAGAGATCCAGGCTAAAGTCTTTGAACTAAAAAAGCTGGAGGAGAAACAGCATCGATATCGAGATTACTGTGTTCGATTGACGTTTTACACCGGTCGCATACACAATAAACCCAAGCCGATTGTCCATAGACAACTCAAATGGGTTCCCGCTGATCATTTAGAAGAGCTGGACTGGCTGGATGCTAACCTTTCAATTTTGAACCAGCTGAAGAATTCTCAAAAGTGACGTAATTCTGTCACTTTTTTTTTTATGGACGATAGCGTGTGATATGATGGATTTGGCAGAATACTTTCAGGAGGGTTGCAGTATGTCAGTAAGAGTAGGTATTTGGGGTTTTGGAGCCATGGGTAGAGGGATTGCTAAAATGTTACATGACAAGCGGAATGTTACGGTTGTCGGTGTCTGTGACAACGCAGAAGAGTTGCTTGGAAAGAAACTGGAGGAGTTCGGGCGGTTTTCCGATGTGACGATTACCGATGATATCGAGCGTGTCTTTGCTGCCGAGCCGGATGTCTTGTTTCATGCAACCGATTCGTTTACAGCTGATTCATATCCCAAGGTCAAAAAAGCATTGGAAAATGGTATCGATGTTATCAGTACGGCTGAAGAGATGGCCTATCCTTATGCTAACGAACCTGCTCTGGCTGAATCCATGGATCAGCTCGCGAAAGAGAATGGAGCGAGGGTTCTGGGGACGGGCATCAACCCGGGCTTTGTCATGGACCTACTAGCCATCGCACTTAGCGGTGCGGTGATTGACATTGACCGGATCGAGGTGGAACGTGTAAATTCACTTTCTCCATTCGGCCCGACCGTTATGCGTGAACAGGGAGTCGGATTGAGCCTGGAGGTATTCAGAGAACGTCAATCACGAGGCGAGCTGGCCGGCCATGTCGGCTTCAAGGAAAGCGTGCATATGATTGCGAAGGCATTAGGGTATGAGATTTCACGGTTTGAACAGCAAATGGAGCCGATCGTCACGAGTGTTGACCGGAAAAGCCCTTACGGCGAGGCAAAAGCTGGACACGTCGCCGGTATCGATATGAAGGCACAGGGCTATGTTGGTGATGAAGTTTTCATCGATATGCGGCATCCACAACAGATTGAACCCGAAGCAGAGGGAACGAGCACCGGAGATTATATCCTTATCAAGGGGACACCGGAAGTGAACCTCTCGATTCGCCCTGAAATTGAGGGCGGGCTGGGAACGATTGCGACTTGTGTCAACGCAATGCCGTTGCTGCTTGAAGCGGAACCCGGTCTCAAGACAATGATTGACCTTCCGGTCCCAAGAGCATTCACGACTGCTCCGAATATACGAAAGAATTAGGATCGGCCCCCTGTAGACGGGGGCTGTTCTTTGTGGATCTTCGCTTGTCTTCATGCAATGTAAGGGTTTTTATGATATCATGATTACGTGTGGCAAGATTGTGAGAAAGGGATGATGACATGCTCGTACCAAAAGGGACGTATGTACGCATCAGGACGCACATTTTGAAGCCGGGTGAACGTTCTGAACATGTTCCAGAAGACACGCAATCGGTACCGTTGAAATGCTGGATTAAAGGTTGGCTGCTTGAAGAGGCCGAACTCTACGAACCGGCGGATATTGAAACCGCCACCGGACGCAGGGTGCGCGGAACTGTCAAAGAGGTTCGTCCCCCGTATCGGCATCATTTCGGAGATTATGTCGATGAACTGATGCTCTCGCGCAAGACGATTCTGCAGGAGATGTGGGGTGAGGACGATGAGTAAGCAAACGAGTTATTCGATTGCCGATCTCACGCGACGCAAAAACCAAATCATCAAAGCATCCGTCGGTCTGGATTATGACACCTATGAACACGAAGGGATCGGTTTCGATTACGAGAATATGATGGCTTCAACCGGCTATTCGTTTGAGGATGTGCAGAAAATACAACAAGATAGCAAAGTCGGCAGTACTCCATTAATTGAACTGCACAACATCACGGCATATGCAAGGAAGTTTTCAGCCCGAGGCTATGGTGCTCGCATCTTCTTAAAGGATGAAGCAGTCAATCTGAGCGGGTCCTTCAAAGCCAGGCGGGCGGCCATGAGTATCCACAAAGCCAAGCAGCTCGGGTACGAAGGCGTCATTGCCGCGACGAGCGGCAACTATGGAGCAGCGGTTGCCGCCCTGGCCGCGAAGCATGGTCTCAAGTGCATTGTTGTTCAGGAGTGTTTCGACTCCAATAATCTCGCTCAGCCCGAAATTTTAGAAAAAGCCCGGGCATGCGAGGCATTCGGCGCTGAGGTCATACAGCTCAGCGTCGGCCCCGAACTTTTCTATACCTTCCTCGACCTATTGGACAAAACAGGGTATTTCAACGCGTCACTCTATTCGCCTTATGGTGTGATGGGCATTGAAACGCTCGGTTATGAAATTGCGGACACCTTGAAAAAGGAAACCGGGAAATATCCCGAGGTTGTTCTTGCAACAAACGCCGGAGGCGGGAATCTTACGGGGACAGCCCGCGGTCTTCAGAAGGCCGGAGCACTGGATACGAAGGTCTATGGTGCTTCGGTGAACCTCGAGGGACTGCATATGGCTAGCGACTCGGATTTTAACCGCAAGTCCTTCACGACCGGCCATACAGGTTTCGGCATTCCCTTCGCGGTGAACCCGGACCGCAGCGATGTCCCAAGAAGCGCTGCCCGGCCCCTTCGCTACATGGATGGATACTACACCGTCAACCAGGGCAGCGTGTTTTTCATCACGGAAGCCCTCTCGGTACTAGAAGGTCTTGAACGCGGACCGGCGGGGAACACCAGCTTAGCGGCAGCCTTTCGCCTGGCCCGGACGATGCGCGAGGATGAAATCATCGTTGTCCAGGAAACTGAATATACGGGAGCGGGCAAACACCATCAACCACAACTTTCCTTTGCGAAGCGCAATGGTATCGATATTCTTCATGGCATCCCCGAGCAGGAGATCCCCGGAAAGAATATCGTCCTGCCGAAAAGCGCGGCCCACATATCCATCAAGGAAGTCGATCTCGACCGGGTCCGCAGATCTTATCTGAAACGCTTCAAGGATACAGAACTGACGGATGCGGACCTGGGTTATCTCGCCGAGGAATTGAACCTTTCGCATGAACGACTCGAAAGATTGCTTGAGGAGGTGCGCACATGAATGAGCGTCGAGACGATTTCAAGGAACGTCGCCAGCATCTGAAAAACATGAGTGATGAAGAACTGAAGACATATTTCTTTGAGCTGGCCGATAAAATGGTTGAACCGTTGATTGATCTTGCAAGGAATCATACGTCCAAATCCATTGAGCGCAGTGTACTTCTGAGAATGGGATTCTCCAGTCCGGAGGCCAGTGGCATCGTCGACCGCTTAGCAGACAACGACCTGCTTGCCAAAGGGGCCGGTCATTGTGTCTATCGTGTGGCTCGGGATTTTGAGCAAGATGTACGCGAAAGCGGACTCGAGATTGCGAAAGGCCGACACCTCTCTTATCTGAAGGAGGTTCTGGGCTGATATGTTAAATCCCGAACAGAAGCTGGATATCCATTCCATTCTGAAAAACCTTGAACAATATCGCCCCAAGAGACACGGCTGGACCTGGCGGAAGCCGAATCCCCAGCGCATCGGACCTTTCGATTTTAAAGAAGTGAGCGAATCCCTGAAAAACAGCGTGCCGCTTCAAAGCGCTGCGTTCTTGAACAACATCGACCCCCAGCCGGATTCGGTCATTACGGCGGAGATCGCCTCGGGACGTTTTGAAGATGACATCCGCAGGATGCGGATGGCCGCCTATCATGGTGCGGACCATATCATGGTCATCCGCACGGCTGGTCAGTCACATTTCGATGGATTGATTGAAGGAACGCCCCAGGGAGTCGGGGGCATACCCATTACAAGAAAACAAGTCCGTGCTCAGCGGAAGGCCCTCGATTACATCGAAGAGGAAGTCGGTCGCCCCATCAACTACCACTCGTACGTGTCGGGAGTGGCGGGACCTGAAATTGCCGTGCTGTTTGCTGAAGAAGGAGTGAATGGCGCCCATCAGGATCCGCAGTATAATGTTCTCTATCGCAACATTAACATGGTTCGGAGTTTCGTTGATGCAGCCGAAAGCAAAGTCCTGATTGCTTATCGGGATATCGCCCAGATCGATGGCGCACATAATGCGAACGCCACGGCGAGGGATGCCTGGAAGGTCATGCCCGAACTGCTGGTCCAGCACGCCATCAATTCGGTCTACAGCGAACGCGCGGGTATCAAGGCGGAGAATATCTGTCTCTCCTCTGTGCCGCCCGCAGCTCCACCTTCACCGGATCTGAAGCTCAATTTGCCTTACGCTGTGGCGCTTAGGGAATTTTTCGACCGTTACCGTATCCGTGCACAGATGAACACCAAGTATATGGATTCATCAACCCGGGAGGCCACGGTCACACATGTGCTGAACCTTCTGATCTCGCGTCTGACCTCCGCTGATATTCAAAGTACCATCACACCGGATGAAGGACGGAACGTGCCGTGGCACGTCTATAACATTGAAGCCCTCGATACGACAAAGCAGGCCTTGGTCGGCATGGACGATCTGCTTTCCATGGTCGGAATCAAGGACGAGGGCTACATAGTCGAGAAGAAGCGTGAGATTCAGGAGCGCGCCGTCTTGATGATGGAGGAGATTCTCGAGATGGGTGGATACTTCAAGGCGGTCGAGGCCGGCATGTTCGTAGACAGCGGCGAATACCCGCAGCGTAATGCGGATGGCATCAGACGCGCAGTCGAAGGCGGTATCGGCGCTGGTACAGTTGTCGAGCGCGATTCCAATTATATGGCGCCGGTGACGGCTCACTTCGGATACAACAACGTATCCCAATACGACCCCTCGGCGACGGATGACCCCTCAAGATTGATTAATGGCTCCACGCTTGAACAACCGGATAAGATTCAATACATCGACGAACTTGATGAGAACGACAATGTCCATCTTCGGCTTGAGGAGACCGAACCATATCGCGACTCGAGGTGGCTGAAGCCCGAGGTCGAATGGTTAGCCGACGGCGTGGTCACCATGGACCTCTTCTTTCCTGCTGAACGAAAGGTTGCGATCGAGGCCGCTATCAAGACCGGCGAGAAGTTGAACTTGGAGGATGTCGAAGCTATTCATTCCGAGGTTCTCCATCCGAGCGAAGGAACAAGAGTCCAGATCAAAGGCAGGGTGCCTTTTGCTATCGACACCGAGACACTGACCATCCCCGAAGAGCTGGACACTATCGACGAAGAAGAGATTTTTGATTACGTCAAGCGGCATCCGATGCATGTGGTGGCTGGGACTGGTGGCGATGACGAACACAGCGTCGGCATCCGGGAAGTGCTGGATATCAAGCATGGCGGGATCGAGAAGTATGGCATCGGCTATACGTATCTCGGCACCAGCGTGCCGATTGAGAAGTTCATCGACGCCGCCATCGAAATGGATGCTGATGCTGTGCTGATGTCGACAATCATCTCCCATGACAACGTGCATTTCAAGAACATGCAGAAACTTCACGACTATGCGGTCGAAAAAGGTGTGCGGGACCGGCTGACCCTGATTGCCGGCGGCACGCAGATCACGCCTGAGCTGGCCAGAAAGAACAACATGGACCAAGGTTTCGGCCGGGGGTCCAACGGCCATCAGGTAGCCAGCTTCCTGGTCCGCACGCAGAAAGCGAATCAGCAAGACGATGAAGACGATTGAGATTCTAGTCGCTGAAATCGGATCGACAACAACAATTGTCAACGCTTTCTCCTCAGGCGGCGACTTCCTCGGCCGCGGCGTCGCGCTGACGAGTGTCGAGAGCGATGTCCGTCATGGCCTGGACCAAGCCATCAAGAATCTAAACGAAACCACCGGTTATCCGCTTGAAGACGTGAAGGAGATGCTGGCGACCTCGAGTGCGGCAGGCGGCCTTCGAATGAGTGTCCATGGTCTGGTCTACGACATGACCGTTAAGGCTGCCCGGGAAGCGGCATCGAACGCCGGGGCCAATATCCATCTCATCACGGCTGGCGATCTGGAGGCGGATGAGCTCGAGCAGATAAAAGATCTGCGTCCGAACATCGTGCTGCTTGCTGGCGGCACTGACTACGGAGAGAAACGTGTCGCCTTCGACAACTTGAAGCGGGTCATGGACTTGAGGCTTTCTGTTCCGTTAATCTATGCAGGCAATGTCGAAAACCATTATCGTATTGAAAAATTCGCCAAGAAACACGAACAAGGTGCTTATCTGTCTATTGTCGAGAATGTCTACCCACGTGTGGATGATTTGAACATTACACCGGTCCGCGAACGCATCTATGAGGTGTTTGAGGACCATATCGTCGAGGCGAAAGGGATGCGTCATGTCCGTGACCGGGTCACACATGATATATTGCCGACACCTGGTGCGGTCATGGATGCCACGGAATTACTGCATGCAGAGTTGGGGAATCTTGTGGTCCTGGATGTCGGCGGGGCGACGACCGACGTCCATAGCATTACCGAACCGAGTGAAGAATTCGCGTCCTATCTTGAGGGGGAGCCACTGGCGAAACGTACGGTAGAGGGGGATCTCGGCGTTTACAGCAATCGCGGGAACATCCTGTCCCTCTCAGATGAACAACGCCTTGCGGAACGCATCGGCGTCGATGCGTCGGAACTCGAGACGCTGGCTGCTACTACCCCTCAGATTCCGCGGGACGCACGTGAGCGGAGCTTTATTTATGAACTGACTCGCCTCGCTGTCCATGAAGCGCTTGACCGCCACATCGGCGACCGCAGACGTGTCTTTACCTCCAGCGGCCGCAAGGTGGTCCCGGATGGCCGGGATTTGACCCGCGTGGGGGCGGTCGTGATGACGGGCGGAGCTTTAGTCAATTTGTCCGACACGGCCGCAATCGTCCACGAGTATTTCAAGGAAAGACGCAATAAGCTGATTCCGGAAGGGTCTCTCCTTCTCTACAAAGATCACGACTATATCATGGCCAGTATCGGCGCGCTTTCACGCCGGCACCCAAAACGTGCGCTCTCGGCGATACTGGGTAGCTTGAAGGCAGGTGATTGACGTGTACCCACGGCTGATTGTCGATAAAGAAAAGTACCGTCATAACCTTCAGAAACTGAAAGACCTGTGTGATCCGGCCGGCTTGTCTTTCATGGCCGTAACGAAAGTCTTCCGGGCAGCGGAACCGCTTGTCGAAATCATCAACGAGGAAGCTCCCGGATTTATCGCCGATTCCAGGGTCGAGAATCTTCAGAAGATGCAGACCGACCTGCCGAAGGTCCTGCTCAGGCTGCCTTCCGTGCATGCGGCGGACGCCGTTGTGGAAGCCGCGGATATCTCGCTGAATTCCGAGGTCGAGACCATCCACCGGCTGGATGCGGCCGCCGAAAAGCTGGGAATCACCCACGGCGTGATCCTGATGGTGGATATCGGCGACCTTCGCGAAGGCGTATACTATCAGGAAGATGTCCCTTCCCTGGCGAAGGAGATCGACGCGATGCAACACATCCGATTCGAGGGCATCGGAACGAACCTGACTTGCTATGGCGGGGTGCTCCCCACCC
>SL_5KL_010_SEDDRAFT_10002394_pt1 | contig 10473 bp, 10 predicted proteins | sample SodLakKL_010_SED_FD_9118 | JGI IMG/M metagenome (IMG submission 9118)
GTGGCCCGACCGGTTGGCCGTCGACCGGCGGGCGGTCAGCGAGACACTGGGCTACATTCTTGTCTTTTCGATTATCGTCACGACAATCACGACCGCGACCGTCTTTGGCTTTGGTGGTCTCGAAAATCGCCAGGCCGCCGAGCAGGTCACCAACGTCGAACGGGCCTTCGATGTAATGGCTGACAACTTCGCAGACATCAGTCGGTATGAGGATCCAAGCCGTGCCACCGAAATACGGTTGGCTGACGGGACGATTGGGGCTGGTGATCCGGTGACGATCACGGTCGGCCAGTGGGACGAAGCCGCCGACGAGTTCGTCGACGGCGAACAACAGAACGTCAGCTTCCAGCCGCTGGTCTTCCAGAGCGACGGTGGCACGGTCGTCTACGAATCGGGTGTCGTCTTCCGAGGCTCGGACTCGGATTCGATTGCCCGCTCGTCGCTGCCGTTCGTCGTTGGCGACCAAACGGCACTGGTTTCGGTAACAGCCACCTCGGTTGGTTCGTCGACCACCGCCGTCGGCGGCGACCGAACCGCGTTGGTCGTCGGCGAGCGTCGACCAACTACGAGAACGCTGGAAAACCGAACCATTGATGCTGAAAACGGTGAGACGCTTGCTGTTCAGATCGACTCACCACGGGTCGACGGCTGGGAGCGACAACTCGAAGCTGAAGGCTACGAGATTTTGAACGCAACTGATCAGTCGGTGACCGCCGAACTCGATGTCGAGACGGTTCGGCTGCCGGTGACGAATATCAACGTCCGATTCGACTGAGGCTCACCGGACGTTCAGGAACTCAAAACGCGCGCCGCCGTCGAAGCTATCGGTTAGCGTAATCTCCCAGCCGTGGGCTTCGGCGATCCGTTTGACGATGGGAAGGCCGAATCCCGTCCCTTCCGGATTCGTTGTCTCGCCGGGTTCGAACACCTGCTCGCGCTTTTCGTCTGGGACACCGGGGCCGTCGTCCTCGATATAAAACCCGAACGTGCCGTCGCTTTCGACACGGGTCGACGTAAACATCTCGTTTATTTGGCCAACCCGGATCGTCACCGGCTTGTCGCTGTGTTCGACGGCGTTGCGAATCAGGTTCTCAAACAGTTGGTACAGTCGGTTGCGGTCAGCCTGCGGGCTGAAACTGTCGACAACCCGGAGTTCGGACTCACCGATGTCGACGGTACCGGTACAGTGATTGACCACCGAGTGGATTCCAACGGTTTCGATCTCGTCAGTGTCGACGGTCTGGCCCTGTCGAGCCAACATGAGCGTGTCTTCGATAATCGCCTCCATCCGATCCAGTGCGCGGTCGATGGCATCGATGCTATCGGAATCACACTCTTGGTCGACAATGTCGATTCGGCCCTGAGCGATGTTGAGCGGATTGCGAAGGTCGTGTGAGACAACGCCGGTGAACTCTTCGAGCCGGTCTATCTGCCGTTTGAGTTCTCGTTCGTAGTTGTGTCGGTCGATTTCGTAGCCGACCCACTGAGCCAGCGTTTTCACCGTTAGCTCGTCGTCTTCGACGTTGGTTTCGTTCTGCGGTTGTTCGCTGGCAAAACAGAGACTGCCGTATGTTTCGCCGTCGACGACAATCGGCGCGCCGACATAGCACCGAAAGCCAGTGTGTTCGAACGCCGCAGAATCAGCCCACTGCTCGTTGCTGACGGAATCGCTGAGCGCCATTGGCTCGGCCTCAGTGATCGTCTGTTCACAGAACGTGATATCGAGTGGGACAGTTCGGTCTTCCTGTATAATATCGTGATCGCCGATCGCCGAGATTATTTCTAAGGAGCTGTCGGTGAGCTTGGTGATGTATCCGATCGGATACCCCAACTCTTCGGTTCCGATTTTCAACACGCGATCGAACTTTTCGTCTACGGTGAGGTCGGTGTCATGGAGAATCGAATACAACCCCGAAATAACGGCTGCAGTCTCTGTGAGCTGTGTCCGAGCGATGCGGCCGCGTTCCTGTCTGATTGCGTTGGCAATCCGGTTTGCCAACACCTCATACTGTTCGTGAGTCGAGCCTTTACGAACGTAGTCGGTTGCGCCAGCGTCGATTGCTTTTTGGACCGTTCCAGCCGAGCCCTTGTTCGTAAACAGAACAAAGGGCGTATGAGGATCGTCTTCNCGAATCTCTCGGAGAAATTCGATGCCAGTTGTGTTGGGCATCTGTTGGTCGCAGACGATACAGTCGACCGTTTTGTTGGCGAGCAGGGTTCTGGCTTTCGCAATACTGTTTGCGGTTGTCACCGAAAACGTCTCTCTGTCGACAGCATCCTCAAGATACGTCTCTAAGAGATCACCGATTGCTCGGTCATCTTCGACATGGAGGACTCGAAACGCTGCCATCACTGACTGTTTCGAACACAGGTTAATAAATTTGTATTATAAATCAGAGCATTCCGCAGCAGTGCGACCCCAACAGGCCCACCCTACCGAAATCGAGACGTTTAGACCCTTGAGAGCCAACAAAGACCTATGAGCAGCGTCCAGTTTATCACGCAGCCAGCCGCCTACAAAACCGACATACGACGGTTACTCACAGCGGCTGATGACAGTTTTCTGCCACCGCTGACCGATCCAACACGCGCCGAAATGTCGCGTGCTAGCGGCCAGCCGCGACCAACAGATATCGACAGCTACGTCGACGCCTGTGTCGGTCGACCGATGGTTGGCGCGCTTGAGGACGGCAAGCTGGTCGGGTTCGCCTCGTTTGAGCCCATGATCGACAGCGAGCCACTGGCCGACTATACGCCGACGAACCACCTCACCGTACTCGTGGTCGACGAAGCCTACCGCAATCAGGGACTCGCCACCGAGTGTTACGGCTATCTGTTCGAATCGCTACCGGCCGAACACCACCGACCTGTCGTCTCAACAAAAACGTGGAGTACCAATGATGCACATCTCGCTATTCTCGACACACTCGGATTCGAGTGTGTCCACCGGGTCGAAAACGACCGCGCTCCGGGAGTAGACACGGTCTACTACGCCCGCCGAATCGAGTAGTCATTCCTTACTGTTCGACGCGCATCACGTCATCGAGCGTTTCGCGTCGACGGACAACTCGTGTGGTGCCGTTTTTAATCGCGACCTCTGCCGGTCGTGGTTGGGAGTGGAACTGTGAGGCCAACTCGTAGCCATACGAGCCCGCATTCCCGATCGCCAGAATATCGTTACGCTCAGGTTGAGCGATGGGTCGGTCGGTCGCGAACACGTCCGCACTCGTACAGACAGGGCCGCCGACGGTGACAGGTTCGGTTTCACGGTCGGGTGCGCTCACGTTCCGCATCGGGTGATACGAGCCGAACATCGCCGGTCGGATCAGGGTTGCGAGACTGGCATCAACCCCTACCACGGTCGACGTTGGCGTTTCTTTGATCGTGTTGACAGTTGTGAGAATCAAGCCGGCGTCTGCGACGATGTAGCGACCCGGTTCGAGTTTGAGTTGGGCGTCAATGTCGCCGACTGCGTTCCGAACCATCTCGGCGGTTTGTTCCAGATCCAATGGCGGTTCGTCTTCGTGATACGGGACGCCAAAGCCGCCGCCGATGTCGACGAACTCTAAGCGCCCCACGCGGCGAGCCATCTCGCCGATGCGTTCGATCGCCTTACAGTGGTCTTCAAGATCGTCGGTCAGCACGCCGCTGCCGGCATGCGAGTGCAGCCCAACGAGTTCGAACTCCTCGCGGACGCGGTCTGCAACCTCTGGGACCTGCTCGTAGGGAATCCCGAACTTGGCGTCGTTACCGGTGGCGACTTTCTCGTGGTGGCCCGTTCCGATGCCGGGATTGATCCGGATTGCGATCCGTCCATCGTAGCCGCGTTCGGCAAGCCGCTCAAGCGTGTCGGTCGCACCAATCGTAACGGTGAGTCCCGGTGCTTCTTCGGCGAGGTCGACGGCATAGTCCAGATCGTGAGCCGGCGGGTTAACTGCGGTATACTGAAGTGTGTTCGGATCAGCACCCGCCTCGATTGAGCGTTGGAGTTCGCCCCACGCTGCACACTCGATGTCGGCATCGACAGACAGCAGGGCTTTGAGCACCGACTGGCCGGTGTGGGCTTTGGCCGCATACATAACGTGGGCGTCAGGAAACGCCGCCGAAAATCGGCGGTAGTTGGCTTTGACGCGGTCGAGATCGGTTACGTACAGTGGTGTTCCGTGCTCGTCTGCCAGCGATAGGAGTTGCTGGTGGTCCCAGTCGGCGAGTCGACGGACTGCAGGTGAGTTTTCAAGGTCCGAATCAGCCATTACCCGAAGTGGGGTCGCTCAGGCGTTCAATGCTTTGGTTCGTCACCGAACCACACCGGGACAGCAAGCGACTAACACCAGTTAGTCATCAACTACTGTCGACGGCACAGTTAGTCATCAGCTACTGTCGACGGCACATCACCATCGAACTCGTGGGTGACGCCGCCAGTCAACAGGAGTTCACCGCGGTCGGTCGACGAGATTCGGAGATCACCACCGGCAAGCGAGATGTCGACCGGCGCGGTCGAATCAATCGAGCCAATCCGGTTGGCGGCCGCCGCGATCGCCACCGAACCGGTCGCACAGGCGTTGGTTTCACCCTCGACGCCGCGTTCGTAGCTTCGCTGGCGGAACCGCGGCACGCCCGCCCGATGACTGTCGACGCGCTCGGCAAACGTCACGTTCGTCCCGACCGGGAAACAGTCGGCGTGGCGAACAGCCGGTGCGACTGATTCGACGTCGACGGCGTCGATATCGTCGACGAACGCCACTGCCTGTGGGACGCCAGCGTCGACAGCGGTAACGGTCAGGCCCTCGATTGATTCTTCGATAAGTGGCCCGTCCCGATCAGCGGTTAACGGAACGCGTTGTGGCTCGAACGTCGGGGTTCCCATCTCGACGGCGATGCCGTCGTCGACGCGAGTCGCCCGCCGAGTGCCAACCTGGGTGTCGATCATCACCGACGCAGCGTTCGTTCGATTCATTGCCCAGACGGCCGCACAGCGCGCGCCATTGCCGCAGATGGGTGCTACTGAACCGTCTGGTTGAACCAGCGTCATGATAATCCGCGGCGGCGAAAAGCGGTCTTCGAGATCTAAAAACAGCACCCCATCTGCGCCGGTCGTGCCGTCGTTCTCGCTGCCGATGCCGCTTGAACGATCACAGTGAGTGGTTGCGAACGCGCTACGGTTTGCGATTGGATGGGTTGCGTCTACGATTATGAAGTCGTTGCCAGTGGCTTGGTACTTCTCGAAAGCGACTGCGTGGTTCTGTGTGGACATAGTTGGGTAGCGACGAACGGACAGCCGTCGTGGGCCACACCATGACTGAGAGACGCACTCATGGGTTCGTCTGTGGCCACCTGTCGACGGCTTGGTAGTCGTTGTCTATCAGTAGATGTTTGTATACATATGTCCACCGGATCGAACGCGGGTTGCCGTCTGAGTTGACAATCGTTACAAAAGGCCGCTCAGCGGCCGCAACCACGAGTAGTCGAGTCCTACTGCAGCGGTAGTTGGCTTCTACTCGCGGAGTGCGTCTTCGCGTTGGGTGGCTTCGAGCGTTTCTTCTTCGAGGCCCGTGGCGACAACCGCTGGCTTGTAGGCACCGCCGTCGAACAGATCGTGGTCGCTAATCGAGGATTCGACATAGCGGATAAACGCACGCCGGTTGGCCGGGAGATGCCCGTAGATGATTTCATCTTCGACTAGGTCATACACCGGAATCCGTGGAGTCAACAGCGTGTTTTCGCCGACAACCGAGTTTTCGCCGATTTTGAACCCTGAAGTCACTCGACAGCCAGCGCCGAGCGAGACGCCGTCTTCGATAATGACTGGCGCGCCTTCGACTGGTTCGAGCACGCCACCGATCAGTGTGTTTGCACCGAGTTTGACGTTCTCGCCGAGTTGGGCACACGATCCCACGGTATCACAGGAGTCGACGAGCGTGCCGTCACCGACATACGCGCCAATGTTGACAAACGAGGGGCTCATCATAATACAATCTTCGCCGAGGTAGGCTCCGCGACGGATGGGCGTGCCGTTTGGGGTGTTTCGGGTGCCGCGCTCGTTGAGGTCGGCCGTCTGGCGAAGCGGGAGCACGTCGTGGTAGTCGACGCCACCGTAGTGGCGGGCTTCAGTGTGTCGCAGGCCGAAGTTGAGTAGGATTCCCTGTTTAACCCACGCGTTGGCCTCCCAAGAGGTTACATCGTCGCCGGTTTTTTCGGCTGCACGAATCTCACCAGCTTCGAGGGCTTCGAGAAACGCATCAAGCGTTGCCAGATCCTCGTCAGTTGCAGTATCAGCAGTCAGTCCGTCATCGTAGCGGTTCCACAGATCAGTGATCTCGGATTCAATGGTCGACATGGATCGTATCTCGGCCTTTTTCCGCCATCCAATAAGTCCCGTCGATTGTGGTTGCGACTATGCGGCCTCTACGACCTCGAAAAAGTCGTACCAGCCAGCCTCGCGGCCAGCCAGCCACTCGGCGGCATCCAGCGCGCCTTCGGCGAAAATCGATCGATCACCGGCTCGATGGGTCAGCGACAGCACCTCGTTTTTAGCGCCGACCAGGACCTCGTGTTCGCCCGCGACATCGCCGGCCCGACGGGCGTGAACACCGATTTCGTCGGTCGACCGGGGGGTGTCGCCCTCGCGGCCGTGAACGCGGTCGGTGAGGTCTTCGCGCACACCTTCGATGTCCTCAAGCAGCGTTTTGGCGGTCCCGCTTGGAGCATCGCGTTTGGCGTTGTGGTGGGTTTCGGTGAGTTCGATGTCGGCTTCGGGGAGTGCCGCGGTCGCCTCTCGGACCGCCAATCGAAGGGCGGCGACGCCACGTGAGAAGTTCGAGGCCTTGAGCACGGCCGTCGACTCGCCTGCGTGTCGCAACTCGGCAATTTCCGTCTCGTCAAAGCCGGTTGTTCCGGTGACAAAGGCGACGCCGGTTTCGGCGCAGGCGTCGGCGTACTCGACGGCGGATTCGGGGCCAGTAAAGTCGACGACGACATCGGGGTCGTGGTCGGCCAACAGTTCGACAAAGTTATCGGTCGACTCAATGACAACGCCCGAAACCAGTTCGTCGACTGGGGTTCGGTTGACCGCAAAAGCGACCTCGCAGTCGGCGCGGGCGTCGGCTGCAGCCAGCACCTCACGACCCATCCGGCCGGCGGCTCCGGTGACCGCAATCGAGACCATCAGTTCACACCGCCCTGTGGTGTGTCGACGGCTGCCGGCTCGTCGTCGAGTTCAGCCAGACGAGCGGCCAGCTCCTCGCGGTGCTGTTCGGAGAGTTCAGAGAGTGGCGACCGAAGCCGGCCTGGCGCGTAGCCCCGCATCTCCATGGCAGCTTTCACGGGAATGGGGTTCGTCTCGACGAACAGTTGGCGTGTCAGCGGCCCCAACTCGTGGTGCAGCGCGCGGGCGAACGCGAAGTCGCCATCGAGAGCTGCCCCGACCATCGCACAGGCGCGTTCGGGTTCAAGATTGGCAACCACGCTGATCGCGCCGTCGGCCCCAATCGAAAGCATTGGTAACGTCAGGCCGTCGTCACCCGACAAGATGGCGAACTCCTTGTCGCGGGTGCGTTCGATCAGTTCTGAGATCTGATTTAAATCACCCGAGGCAGCCTTGTAGCCGGCGATGTTCTCGTGGTCAGCGAGTTTGACTGCTGTGTCGACGGTGATGTTTTGACCTGTTCGGCCAGGGACATTGTACACGATCTGTGGAAGGTCGACCGCGTCGGCGATCTGCCGGTAATGCTCGTACATGCCCGCTGGTTCGGGTTTATTGTAGTACGGCGAGATCAAAAGCAGCGCATCCGCGCCCGCGTCGGCAGCCTGCTGGGAAAGATCCAACGCTTCGGCGGTGTTGTTCGAGCCGGTGCCTGCGATAACGGGGACGTCCTCTACAGCGTCGACGACGGCCTCGATCACTTCGACGTGTTCGGCGTGGCTCAGCGTCGCGCTCTCGCCGGTCGAGCCGACCGGAACAAGGCCGTCGACGCCGGCTGTTTCGAGCCGTTGGGCGTCTTCGCGGAGTGTTTCGGTGTCAATGCAGTTGTCGTCTCTGAAGGGGGTCACCATCGCCGGAAAGACCCCGCTGAAATCGATGGATGTCATAGGTTGGTGTGGTGTCGCTGGGTTGGATATAGTCGTCGGACGCTCCCGAAACGCTAAAAACACCCGAAACGGGACGCCACGCCCGCAACGAGCAGCTAAAAGAGGTCCTTTTTCGGCTTGGTCAGGCTCTCGAACGCGGCGGTCGAACCCACGGCTGTCGACTGGCTGGCTGCGGTGTTGCGGCCCGTGGGTATCACACTGTACGCTGTGAGTCAACCGAACTTATACGTTATGGGTTTTCGGCTCGATAGGCTCCGTATACGTTTACGTCTGTCAGCGCCATGCCGGTGGGGTGGAGCCTCACGGCTGGCCTCTATATCAAGTACCATGGCACTGAGGTCGCTGGTCGACTGGTTCTATCGGCCAGTAGCGATTGATTAACAGACGAACTCAAACGTTTGGATCCCCTACTGAGCGTATGGAGCTTCTAAACCGGAGTACACGTCGCGGCCGGGCTGTTCGTCTTGCACCGAATGCGGTGCTGGCGGCTGTGGCGGTTCAGCGCGAGAGGTAGCGATGGGATCTTTCGTTTCATTGGGTTTTTAGTTCATGTTGCATGATTGAGCGTATGGACATCCGTAATCCAGCCGTTCGTTGGGGATTCGGTCTGACAGGCGGGCTCATGATCGCGGCGATTGCACTCGTGTTTTTCGAGGGGACGATGCAACTCGTCTTGCTGGGTTTTGCCGTATTCGACGCGGCGTTCACGCCGCTGTTTTTAAAATACGCCGCCGAAAACCCAGCTTAGAGGCTGGGCGGTATCGAACGCTTATTTACCCCGCTGGGCAATTGTGCACGTATGAGTGCTGACGAGGCCACAGAAGACGAACTACATGAAAACGCCGGACAGGACGTTATCGCCGTCGACGGCGACGATTCTGACGAGGGGCTGGTCAACCGACTCGAAGCCCACACCGGTGACGGCATTCGTCATCGGGCGTTTACCTGTCTCGTTTTCGATTCCGACGGTCGCATTCTGCTGGCCCAGCGAAGCCCTGAGAAACGCCTGTGGGATACCCACTGGGACGGCACCGTCGCCTCCCACCCCGTTGAGGGACAGAGCCAAGAAGACGCAACAATCCAGCGACTCGAAGAGGAACTCGGCGTCACGCCCGACCAGTACGACGGCGTCGAGATAACGGATAAATTCGAGTACAAACGCTACTACCCACAGGAGGGCGTCGAATGGGAGGTCTGTACGGTGCTCAAGGTCACGCTCGAAGATCCCACGCTCGATCCCGATCCGGCCGAAATCGGCGGTCGCATGTGGGTCGACTACGAACACTTCTATGAGAACCCGCGGCTTTACCGTCAACTCCGGCTCTGTCCGTGGTTCGAGATCGCCATGCGCCGGGATTTCGCCTAACGCACAAAAGGCCGCTTGGTTATTTTGTCGGAACTATCGAAAGATTGGATTTGTTGCCAACCACCTTTACTGAAAAGACGCGCTCTCTGGGAATGATCTCGAAGACATCTCGGCCGTCCTTCTCACCGGCTTTTACCCGCCAGTGGTCGGTTTCGGCTTCGTAGGCGATATCGGATCTCGGTGCGCTGTACTCAACAGGACCGTCGGCGGTTTCGTATTTGATGACTGCCATGCCCGCAGTTACGCGTTCGAGGAGGTATAAACACCCACACAGGGGAAAGGGGTTTAGGCGCGCGGCTGGATGTCGAGATATATGAGTTTGGAGGATTTTACCGATGTCGACGACGCGTCGGCGGACGCTGCGGCCGAGACGGCTTCGAGTGCCGAACAGTCGGGAGCCAACGAAGCCGGCAGCCAAGACGGCACCGACGACGACTTCGAGGAGTATCCAGCCACTGTTGAGGGCGAGGATGTCGGTCTCGGCGCACTATCGGTTACCCACGGCCTCCGGGTTAGCGAGGACGAAGACGACACCACCGTCCGGGCGTTTGTGACGGCAGACAACCGTGAGGCCGTCCGACTTGGCAAGTACGTTCTGGTCACGTATCCGGATGACGAACAACTGTTCTGCCGGATCGCTGCGCTCGAATATGCCCAAGAGTTCCAGTCCGACGACGCCACTGAAATCCACGCCCGTCGGATGATGCGCAAATCCGGCATCGAAGAACGCGACTACAAGTTTATGGCCGAACTGGATCCCGTCGCCGTGCTGTATGAAGAACAGGTCGACGGCGAAACCGAACTCAAACGGCGGATGACCGACCGGGTGCCGAAACCCGGCGCAAACGTCCAAGAGGCCACCGACAGCAGCGAGATCAAAACCGGGCTCAACATTCCTGAAGATGGTGTTTTTCTGGGCCATCTCTCTGTCGGCGGCGAGAAAGTCGAGACCGCCGCTCGGCCACCCCACATCGATTATCGCCTCAAAGACGACTACGAGGCCGGCGACCCGCTCGTCT
>SL_5KL_010_SEDDRAFT_10002396_pt1 | contig 10471 bp, 11 predicted proteins | sample SodLakKL_010_SED_FD_9118 | JGI IMG/M metagenome (IMG submission 9118)
ACCTGCTATCAGGGAAGCAATTGGGATACCCAGTAAGGAAAGAATTATTGTTGCCAGAAAAAAATAAACAATGTAACGCAATACATTTTTTAATAATTTGTTCAGGGTTTTAATATGGGCTTCATCCATTACCTGTTTTTTGTTCTCTTTTACCCTGAGGACCTTATCAATAAATAAGCGGCCCAGTCGTAGGGTAACTCGGCCGATTAGCAAAATAATTACAATCTGAATCAATATTAAACCGGCATTTCTTAACTGCTCTCCGCTCAGGAAGTCAGGGAGAGGGATCCCCAAAAAACCCAGAATTGTTTCCATCATACTCCTCCCTTATTGTAACCAGAATATTAAAATTAGACCCAGTATTACCAGGCCCAAAAATAGAAGGCAGCCGGGATTTAAAAATATGGATTTTTCCGAGTGATCCACACTTATGGTTCCCGCTTTGCGAGCTTTTTTCAGGGAACTAACCATTTTCCCATATTCGCCTCTCTTTTTATAAATCGCGGCCAGGTTATTATGGGCAGGACCATATTCCGGATCATACTTTAAAGCCTCATTATACATGTTTTCCGCCTGATGCTGATTTCCGCCTTCCAGGTAAATATTTGCCAGATTGGTTAGAGCAGGGGCATTTTGCCGATCGGCCTGGAGGGACTGCTCAAAATATTCCCTGGCCTTTCCTTTTTCTTTTTTGTAAGCATGAATTACCCCCATTTTATTTAAAGCACCCGCATGTTCAGGATCCACCTCAAGAATTTCCTGGAGCAGGTCTTCTGCTTTCTCAAATCGGGCAACATCTACCGCAGCACTTGCTTCTTCAAACTTTTCCTGGATTTCCTCTTTATTCATCGAATTCATCGTAATCCTCCCCTCCCTCCAGATCATGGATTTTCTCTATTAATAACTCCATATCCTCCGCACTGAGGAGGGTATCAAGTTCCTCTCGATCCAGAATAGAAATTTTTAAAAGCCACCCATCCCCNTAAGGATCCTGNATGAGCAATTCNGANTTTTCCACAACTTCATTATTGATTTCTTCAATCTTTCCGCTNAGGGGAGCAAANAGTTCNTTGAAGGACCGCTCCCCTTCAATGGATCCCATTTCAATTGTTTGTTCAATCATTTCCCCTGGCTGCGGAAGTTCAATTTCCAAAAGCCTACCTAACCTTTCCGAAAAGGGGAGGGAAATCCCAATATAAGCATATCCATTTTCCAGGCGAACCCATTCTCCTTCTTCTGAATATAAAAGCTCTTCTGGTAGCAAATTTGATCCCTCCTCTCCTTTTGTATTCAATTCGCCCTCGCTAACTCCTTCCCCATTGAAAAGAAAAATCAAGAAAACCTCCAGCGGAAAATTTAACCCCTTTTATTTCCCGGGAAATATTTTTTATAAGCTTTATTAAGAATTATGGCCAACAATAAAATTTAGAGCCCCGGGTATTACCTCCAGCTCAACGGGAGTGTTTGTTAAAATTTCTCCATCGGCCTGGACAACAACGGGAATATCCGAGGTTATTTTTATTTTCTTCCCCCGGTAAATATGGACCTCTTTTTGTTTTAAATGTCCCCCTCCATAAACCCGGGGAAGCAAAAACAATAGTTTCCCAACCCAAAGAGTATCAATAACACAGATGTCAAAAAGCCCATCATCCTGTTTTGCTTCGGGGACAACTTTCAAGCCTCCCCCGTAATATTGTCCATTTCCAACAGCAACAAGAAGGGTTTTCTGGTTTATTTTTTTTCCATCTATCTCTATTTCCATCTGTGGAGCTTTGTAGGTCATTAAAGCTCTAATTACACCCCAAAGATAGGCCGGAGTTCCCCCGAATCTTTTTAAGAAGTTATCTGCAGAAAGAGCAACTTCCCCATCAAAACCAATACCCACAACGTTGCAAAAAACCCTACCGTTTAATTTTCCTGCATCAATTCTCCTGGTTTTGGGGTTTTTAATCATCTTCAAGATCTCCGAGCTCTCCTTAGGTAGACCCAGGCATTTTCCAAAATCATTCCCGGTTCCAAATGGAATCAACCCGAGGGGAATGTTTTCTCCCCAAAGCCCATTAGCCACTTCAAGAAGAGTTCCATCCCCTCCAACAGCATAGACAACGTCACTAACCGGCCCTACCCTCCGGGCAATCTCTTCTGCTTCAAGGGGCCGGGAAGTATAATATTCAGTATATATCAAATCTTCTTTGTGCAGTGAAGCCGAAAAACGCTTCCAGCGGTATAAGGCTTTCCCTCCACAGGCTTCGGGGTTTATTATAAAAGATATTGCCAAAACCATTCCTCCCTCGAAAAAAACAAGCCCAGCTGAGTGCTGGGCCAAAGTTTATTTTGGTTTTTCCTGTTCGGGTTTTTTTTGGTCAGTAGGGGTTTTCTCCGCGCCCTTGCGAGCTTCACTTCTGCCCTTGAAAGTCGCACCATCTTCAATAATCAATTTGGCTATTTTAATATCACCAAAAAGTTTTCCTGTTGGGACTATTTCGAGTTTTTCAACTGCGTCAACGTTCCCCTGCACTTCTCCGGCAATGATTACATTTCGAGCCTGGATATTCGCCACTACCAGGCCTTCTTCGCCGATAAAGACATCGCCTCCGGCTTTAATTTCTCCTTCTACTCGTCCCTCGACTCTAAGGGAGCCCGGGATATGCATATTACCCTCTACTTTTGTTCCTTTGCCGATAATGCTCTCAACTTTGTCCCTTTTCACTTCTTCTTTTTTAAAAACTTCTTCTTTTCTCCTGGGTTCTTCTTTTCTTCCAAGCAATAGGCCCACCTCTTTACTTGTTTTTGATGAAATCAAGGGGATTTTTGGGAACTCCGTTTACGTGCACTTCATAGTGTAAATGGGGTCCGGTGCTCCTTCCGCTATTCCCTGATTTAGCAATTACATCTCCCCTTTTAACCTCCTGTCCCGTCGAAACCAATAACTCTCCATTGTGAGCATAACGAGTTTTAAAACCATAGCCATGATCAATATCAACAGTGTAGCCATAGCCGGTTCTCCAGCCGGAGTATGTAACCACACCATCCGCAGTGGCGAGAACCGGGGTCCCGTACCAAACACCAATGTCAATTCCTTCATGAAAAGCCTGCCGCCCGGTAAAAGGGTCCCGGCGGGAACCGAATCCCGAGGCAATAAACCCATTCCCGTTGTCCGCGAGGGGCCAGATATTGGGAGTTGCAGCAACTACTGCATTATATTCTCTGACCGATTCTTCGAGATTTTCCATGTCCTCCTGCTGGGCGGGTATAACCTCCCTCATTTTGCTTAATTCCTGCTGCATACTTTTTATGATCCCAAAAGCATCCTCCCGCAACAACCGGCTATTTCCCCCGCCCAGGCCCCCCATTTCAAATTCATAGGGCTGGTAGTTTAAAATATTTCCCAGGCTGGCAATATGGGCTACTTGTTCTTCAGTTTCCTGGAGATCATCCGATAGCAATTCCTGAATTTTCCTTCCCTGCTGCTGTAGAACCAGTAAGTCCTGCTGTAAATCTTCTGTTTCCCGAAGCAGGTTAACAAGATCCTGCCGGAGCTTTTGGTTTTCTACCCTAACATTATCCAGGTGTGCAACCACCTCCCGGGAATCCTTGTAACGGTTAAGGTAGCTCCGGTAGGAAAAAGTTGAAAAACCCATATAACCAATAATTACAAAAATCAAAAGAAAAAGAACCGCCCGAGGAATTGTAAAGCTAGTAGGGGCCCCTGTAGAATGGGGGATTATTGTAATTGTAAGCCCTTCACGAAATTGCTTTTTAAATTTTTTCCACACAAACCGCTTTTTCATAAACTTTCACCCCATCAGGAATCTTAACTTTCTACAAATCAATTACTTTTCCTGCCCCAAGCTCAAATTATTTGCTTCCAACCGCAGAAATTTCCCACTCTTCCCACGGTTCCTCATTTCGAATAACATGAACTGTCCCGGCAAGATTCATTACCTGCCCGGCATGGTTAGGAATTATTTCAATTAAATCTCCAATTTTTATTTCGCTTTCCGGGGGGATTGAAAGGATGGCATGTTCCTCTTCCAGTCTGCTGACTACAACCTCGGGGTGTCCTTTTACCTTTCCAAAGCCCGAAAAAACCGTCTCTCCGGTAGCTCCCCGATCAAGACTTAGGGTTTTGCTCCCGGCATCAATAACACACCTATCTGCAGCGGGGCGAGACACCACCCTTGTTAAAACTGTCAGGGCGCAGTCCTCTTCCATTGCTACCCCCAGGGAAACCTGTGCAAGGTCATTAAAAACATAATTTCCCGGCCTGATTTCTGTTACGCCCTTAACCATTCCCGCAACTTTTGCAGTTGGGGTTGAGCCCGCGCTAACACGGGGACAAGATAAACCATTGTTTTTTAAACTTTCGGCTAATTGGGCAAGGACCTGCCCTTCTTTTTTCCCAATCTCCTGGACCTGTTCCGGGTTTTTTGCTCCTTGTGAGTGGCCAGCGTGAGTCATTAAGCCGGCAAATTCCAGGCCTTCTTCCTCCTGGACCGACCGGGCAAGGGTAAAAACATCCTCCCCGGGCAAAATACCAAAACCTTTAAACCCACAGTCTACGGCTAACAGGACCTTAAGGGTTTCTCCTTTATCCCTTGCTCCCCTTCCCAGAACTTTTATTCCCTCTGGGCTGTCCGCGGTTACAGTAATTTCAGCCCGTTCCGAAAGTTTTAATACACGGCTTATTTTTCCCTGGCCTATAAAGGGATCGGCGATTAAAACATCCTTTATGCCCCCATCTATCATGGCTTTTGCTTCGTCAATTTTTGAAACCGCAATTCCAACAGCCCCCTGATTAACCTGAATCCTTGCCAGGCGAGGTATTTTATGGGTTTTAATATGGGGCCTAAGATTAATTCCAATCTGCCGGGCAAATTGCGACATATCAGTTATGTTCCTGACCAGTATTGCTTCTCTAATTAGGGTCGCTGGAGTATCAATTGCTTCAAATTTGTGTTTAGTCACCGAAGGGCACCTCCGTTTAACTGGTGGACCAGTTCCTCCTGGGCATCAGAATCGGCCAGGGCAAGGACCCGATCACCATCGCGCAGGACGGTGTTCCCTCTGGGAACCAGGGCTGAATCTCCTCTGAGAATTGTGACCAGAATCGCTTCCATCGGCAAATCAATATCTTTAATTTTTTGTCCGGCAACGGGGGCACCATTGCATACCTTTATTTCTACCATGTGAAGGTCCCCTACTTTTTGATTAAGGAGGGAAGTTATTTCCTCCAGAGTTACATCCTTTGTAACAAGAGCCGCGAGAATAGAAGAACTGCTAACCGCAACATTAACTCCAAGCCATTCAAATAGTTTTTCGTTTCCCGGGGTGTTTACAGCGGTAAAGGTTCTTGGAACGTGAAATTGTCTTTCTGCCATCTGGCAAATAGCAAGGTTATCATGATCATCATTAGTTACAGCAAGCAGAACATCAGCTTCTTCTACTCCCGCCTTTTTTAAGACCTCGGGTTCCGAACCATCACCATGAACAACCTGTATACGCGGGTCCTGTTTAATATTCCTTGCTTTATCTTCATCCTGTTCTATCAGGGTAACGTTTATCTCTTTTTCACTCAAATCTTTGGCCAAATAACGGCCCATTTTCCCCCCGCCAACAATAAGCACCTGCATTTTTTTACCTCCTTACAGTTTAGCCACTAATGATCTTTCCCCAGCAGGCCGTAAATCTTTTGTAGTTCCTGCAGGGAACGATACTCAATATTGATTGTTCCCTTTTCGGGCCCCTGAGGCCGAATTGCCACCCTGGTCCCCAGGGCATTATTAAATTCATTTTCCAGGATTTTAATCTGCTCATCTCTGTAGGATGGCCTGTTTAACTTTATTCTTCTCTTCCTTTCCTTCCACCCGGAAACAAGTTTTTCCGTCTGGCGCACATTAAAACCTTCTTTTAAAATAATCCGGACTGCTTCCTGCTGATCTTCCTTCGAAGGCAGGGAAAGCAGTGCCCGGGCATGGCCCGTGGAAATTGTTTCACGTGAAACATTTTCCTGTACTTCCCGGTCGAGCTTTAATAATCGCAAAGAGTTTGCGATTCCTGAACGGCTTTTTCCAAGAGTTTGGGCAGCTTCTTCCTGGGTTAAATCGAACTCAGACATTAATCTCTGCAGGGCTTGGGCCTCCTCAATGGGATTAAGGTCTTCCCTCTGCAGGTTTTCAATAAGGGCTACTTCCATCATTTCTCTGTCGCCAAAATCACGGGTTACCACCGGCACATCTTTTAACCCCGCTTTTTTTGCCGCGCGCCAGCGCCTTTCTCCCGCCACTATCTGAAACCGATTTTTTTCAATTTTCCTGACAATTAGGGGTTGGATAACCCCGTGCTGTTTAACAGATTCAACAAGCTCGGAAAGGGATTCGTCAGAAAAGTCTTCCCGTGGTTGATATGGGTTGGATTCTATGAATTCCACGGGAATCTGGTTTGCCTCTTCCTCAATTTGTCCGGAGGGGATCAGGGCTTCCAATCCTTTTCCCAGGCGTTTTTTACTCATTTCTTACCCCTCCTCCCAATCGGGATAAAAGTTCTTCGGCAAGTTCCTGGTAAGATCGAGCTCCTTTTGACCTTGGATCATATAAGCTTATTGGGAGCCCGAAAGAAGGTGCTTCACTAAGCCTTACATTCCGGGGTATTACAGTGGCATACACTTTTTCCCGAAAATAATTTTTTACTTCCTCAATTACCTGTTGGGAAAGATTGGTCCTTGAGTCGTACATTGTCATTATTACCCCGGCAATCTCAAGATCCGGGTTAAGATGGTTTTGAACAAGCTTAATTGTCTGCATTAACTGCCCTAAGCCTTCAAGGGCATAATATTCACACTGAATGGGCACAAGGATTTTTTGTGCGGCAGCAAGGGCGTTAAGGGTTAAAAGCCCGAGGGATGGGGGACAGTCAATTATAGTAAAGTCATAGTTTTCTTTGACATTGTCCAGTGCACGCCGGAGCTTGATTTCCCGGGAAAACGAAGAAACCAGTTCAATCTCTGCCCCGGCCAGCTCAATAGTTGCAGGAACCAGGTCCAGGTTTTCAAGACTGGTTTCAACAATAACTTCCTCTATGGGGACATCCTCAACAAGCAAGCTATAGATACACTGCTCCAGCTCGCTTTTATCGATACCCACCCCGCTGGTTGCATTACCCTGGGGGTCGATATCAACTACAAGTATCTTTTTCCCCCTTTCAGCCAGGCTTGCACCAAGATTAACGGCGGTGGTGCTTTTCCCAACCCCGCCCTTCTGGTTTACCACTGCCAGGACTGTGCCCATATTCTCACCCCTCTACTTTTTTATCTTGGGCAGTTTAATGTGGAAAGAAATTGCATCTTCCCCCTCTTCCTCTTCAAACTGAATATCAAGGCCCCACTCTTTCATTTCTTTTACTGTTTTCCTGATTGTATTGACGTATAGCCTTGTGTCTTCAAAAACCTTAAGAACCCTTCCCTTTTCCTTTCCCCGGGAGGTTTCTTTTTCCTTCTGGATATATTTCTCAACCAGTTTTTCCGTTTGTCCCACTGAATAGTTATTGCGAATAACCTCCTGGAGGGCTTTTTTCTGCATTTCAGGTGACCCCAGTTTCAGGAGGGTTCTGGCATGCCTTTCCGTCAGTCCTTCTTCAATTATTTGGTCTCTTAGAGCGGCAGGAAGGCGTAATAGACGAAGTTTATTGGCAATAGCTGATTGACTCCGCCCTACTTTTTCGGCAAGTTCATCCTGAGTCAAATCAAAGGTAAACAGCATTCTCTGGTATCCGGTTGCTTCTTCAAAAAAATTCAGGTCTTCCCTTTGCAGGTTTTCTACCAGGGCAAGCTGGGCCATCTCCCGATCCCCAATTTTTTTCACAAGGCAGGGAGCTTCTTCTTTCCCAAGCATTTTTAAGGCTTTCATCCTTCTTTCCCCTGCAATTACCTGGTAACCATCTTCGGTTGGACGCAACAAAAGAGGCTGCAAAAGTCCATTTTCTTCAATGGAAGCAGCCAGTTCCTTGATTTCCTTTTCACCAAAACTGGTCCGGGGTTGATAGGGGTTGGGAGAAATATTTTCAATTTTGACAAACTTAATGCCCTGATTCTGTTCTGTTCCCGGCCCAAAAAATTTTGCCAGGGGATTTTTCACTGTTACCCCTCCCGCACCTGATTTTTCTCCAACCTTATATTTCTGTACCCGGCCGCGATTTCCCTTCTTGCAAAAAAAATCCGAAAAAGGCCTGTTTTTTAAAGGGTTTTTACCCCTATCCCAGGGGCCTTTTCTTTATTGCCGCGGGCCTTCGGGGGAATCTCTCGGGAGATGTTTTTTCTTTTATTATTACCTGTAGAAAATGCGGTTTTCCTAAAAGGTTGCTGGAAACTCTTTTTCCGGGAACTCCCCCTAAAAGCTCAAGGGCTTTCTCGCTATTTTTTATTTCTTCTTCAAGTCCCCGGCCTTTCCAGGCCAGGAGAATGCCTCCAACTCGAAGGAAAGGGAGGGATAGTTCAATGAGAGAAGGGAGGGGAGCAAGGCCGCGAGCGGTTACTACCCCCATCTTTTCCCGAAATTCCTGATTTTTCCCCAGGTCCTCAACCCTTTCCTGGATTACGTGCACTTCTTCAAGGCCCAGTTCCCTGACAGCTTCCTGGAGAAAACCGGCTTTCTTTTCCCTTGTTTCGACCAGGAAAAAAGGCCTTTTGGGGCAGCAAATTGCCAGGGGTATACCCGGCAGACCCCCACCGGATCCAATATCCATCAAGGGAGGTTTTTCTTTCTCTAAAAGAGGGAGGGCTACAAGAGAATCTATAAGGTGGCGTTCCAGGAAATTTTCTTCTTCTCCCCTTGCAAGAAGGTTTATTTTCCGATTAGTAGAGAGGAGGTGGTTGGAGAATAAGGCGAGTTTTTCAATTTTGTCAGGTGGGATTTCCATCCCCACTTTACCTAATCGGGTTTTTATTTGTTCTTTTTTAAACATTTCTCTTTTTCCTCTCCAGATAGATTAAAAGAGAAGTAATATCTGCAGGAGAAACCCCATTAATCCGCCCTGCCTGCCCAACCGAGAGGGGGCGTACAGCTTTTAGTTTTTCCCTGGCTTCGGTTCGCAAGTTGGGAACCTGGTTATAATCAATACCTTCAGGGAGAATTTTCTTTTCCAGCTTCTTAAAATGTTCAATTTCTCTTTCCTGTCTTTCAATATATCCCTCGTACTTTATCATTGTTTCAAGTTGTTCCTGGACTCCCTTCTTTATTTTGGGGAGCTCAGGCTCCAGGTCTAAAAGTTCCTCCCAGGAAATTTCCGGCCGGCGGAAAATTTCCTTTAAAGAAACGGGCTTGTTAAGCCCTCCGCTGCCTTTTCCTTTCAAGATTTTATTAACTAAAGGGGTGGGTTTTACCTGGATTTTTTCCAGCAGGGTAAAAATTTTTTCAATTTCTTTTTGTTTTTCCTGGAATAAGTTCCACTGGTAATCCCTGACCAGGCCAATTTGCCTCCCGATGGGTGAAAGCCTTTGATCTGCATTATCCTGGCGTAAAAGGAGGCGGTATTCTGCTCTTGAAGTTAACATGCGATAGGGTTCTTCGGTTCCTTTGGTAACCAGGTCATCAATTAATACTCCGATGTAGGCCTGGGACCGGTCAAGGATAATNGGATCTTTTCCCTGTAGAGAAAGGGAGGCATTAATACCTGCCAATAATCCCTGGCCCCCGGCTTCTTCATATCCAGAGGTTCCGTTTACCTGGCCTGCTGTGTAAAGACCTTTGATATGGCGGGCCTCCAGGCTTAAATTTAACTGCCGGGTATCAATTACATCATATTCAATTGCATAGCCCGGCCGGATCATGTCTACTTTTTCCATCCCTGAGATCGTCCGCAAAAATGAAAACTGCACATCTTCAGGAAGGCTTGTTGGAAGGCCGGATAAATACATCTCGTCGGTGGAAAGCCCTTCTGGTTCAATAAAAATCTGATGGTTTTCTTTTTTGGGAAAGCTTACAACCTTGTCTTCTATTGACGGGCAATATCGAGGCCCGGTTCCCTCAATTACGCCAGAGAAAAGGGGGGCCCTATCAATATTCTCATTTATAATTTGGTGAGTCCGGGGATTGGTGTGGGTGAGATGACAGGGGAGCTGCCCTTCAATTCCATCCCGACCTTCGTGGAGGAAAGAGAAGAAGAGGGAGCCGGGATGGCCGGGTTGTGGTTCTGTCTTTTCATAATCAATGGTCCGCCCAAGAACCCTGGGAGGGGTTCCTGTTTTAAACCTCTTTAAAACAAAACCCTGTTCTTTTAAAGATTTTGAAAGTTCCTTTGCCGGCATTTGCTGATTTGGCCCCGCCTCAAACGTTGCTTCCCCAATTATTATGCGGCCCCTTAAAAAAGTCCCGGTGGTTAGTATTACTTTTTCCCCCTGGTACCTTATCCCCGTTGCCGTTTCTACACCCTGAACCTTTCCTTCTTCAACCAGGATTTTTGTGACCAGGCCCTGTTT
>SL_5KL_010_SEDDRAFT_10002397_pt1 | contig 10464 bp, 6 predicted proteins | sample SodLakKL_010_SED_FD_9118 | JGI IMG/M metagenome (IMG submission 9118)
CGAACTGGGAGAAGTGGTTATTAAATCACAGGTGCTGACCGGGAAAAGGGGCAAAGCCGGCGGAGTGGCTTTTGCTTCGACTCCTGATGAAGCAAAAAAAGAAGCAGCACGCATATTTGATCTTTGTTTTGAAGGTTTTAAAACCGAAAAACTGCTGGTAGAAGAAAAGATCCAGATTGAACAGGAACTCTATCTTGCCCTGACCATAGACGGCTCCGCCGGGAGTCCGGTTGTGCTGGCCTCACTTGACGGGGGCATGGATGTAGAAGAAGTGGCCGAAGAGAGAATGATCAGGTGGCCGGTTGATAACAGGATCGGATTACAGGCTTACATGGCCAGGGAAATATGCCGCCGGATGGGCGTTTCTGCCGGTTTGCAAAAAGAGTTGGTCAGGCTTTTGCCTAAATTGTACAAGATGTTTAGGGAAATGGATGCTGAACTGGCTGAAATAAACCCTTTGGCCTTGACCCCGGAAGGGCTTGTTGCTGCCGATGCCAAGGTAACTATTGATGATGATGCTTTATACCGGCACCCTGACCTGCCCCGTATTACCGAGAAAACGGCCCTGGAATTAAAAGCAGAAGAACTCGACCTGGCTTATGTAGAGCTGGAGGGCGATATTGCGGTGATGGCCAACGGGGCCGGGATTACCATGGCTACCCTGGATATGGTCCAGCACTATGGGGGAGAGCCGGCTAATTTTCTTGATTTTGGCGGGGGAGCAAACGTTGAAAAAACTTCCCAGGCCCTGGAACTTTTACTGGGAACCGGCCCGAAAGTACTCTTGATCAACATTTTCGGAGGGATAACCCGTTGTGACGTAGTTGCTGAAGCTTTTGTGCGGGTAAAAGCAAGTAAGGGGATTGAACTGCCGGTTTCATTTCGCCTGGTGGGAACCAATGAATCAGAAGGCCGGGAAATCCTGGAAAAAGAAGGCATCAGCACTTTTAATTCTATGGATGAAGCAGTTCGTCATGCCGTGGAACTGACCGGCTGAAGCTGTAGTTAATTATTTGTTGATCACGGTGAGTTGGTTTATACTAAGGAAGGAGTTTGCAGAATGGCTATTTATATTGATCAAGATACCCGCGTCCTGGTCCAGGGTATAACCGGCAGGCAGGGTTCTTTTCATACCGCCCAGATGCTTGAGTACGGCACAAAAATTGTGGGTGGTGTTTCTCCCGGTAAAGGCGGGCAGGTTGTTGAAGGCGTTCCGGTTTTTGATTCAACATTCGAAGCTTTGGAAAAGCAGTCGGCTGAAGCAAGCATTTTATTTATGCCTGCTCCTTTTGCCAAAGATGCCGCCCTGGAAGCGCTGGATGCCGGTTTGAAAATACTTGTTTTGATACCTGAAAGCATAGCTCTGCATGATGCCATGGAAATTATGAGCTATGCCCGGCAGAATGATGCTGTTGTAGTGGGGCCCAATACATTTGGATTGATTTCTTCGGGCAGCTCGAAAATAGGGATTATGCCCCACCGGTATTTTATTCCCGGTCCGGTCGGGGTGGTTTCACGAAGCGGCACCCTTTGTTATGAAATTGTTGGAAATCTAACTGAAAACAAAATTGGCACCACTACGGTTGTGGGTCTTGGCGGTGACCGGGTGGTTGGTTTGCATTTTATCGATGTGCTTAAAAAATTTGAAACAGACCCGGCTACAGAAGCGGTTATTTTGGTCGGGGAAATAGGAGGAAGCTCCGAGGAAGAAGCAGCCGCTTATATTTCTGCTTCGATGAGCAAACCGGTTGTAGCTTACCTGGCCGGCCGCAGTGCCCCTCCGGGTAAACGAATGGGGCATGCCGGAGCGATCATAGAAAGGGGAAGGGGCACTTTTGACAGCAAGGTTAAAGCTCTGAGCGAAGCGGGAGTTAAAGTAGCCGACCTTCCGACAGCCATATCACCGTTAATTAAAGCTGCCCTGGGTAAAGCTTAAAACTTTTACTTTCGCAATTAAAGCAATTTAATGTCAGTAGTTTAAAAAAGTAAGAAAGGAGAGCATGGTTAAATTTGAGCAACCAGGAATATAAAGAGGAACTGGTTCGGGCTAAAGAGGCCTGGCAGGAAAAAGTTAATAAAGCGCTTGAAAAACAACCTGAACGAAAAGAATTTAAACTTGACTCGGATCTGGAACTGGATATAGTATACGATCCGCTGCACCGGGAAGATTTTGACTACTTGAGCCAACTGAACTGGCCCGGCAAATATCCCTATACCAGGGGAATACAGCCGACAATGTATCGCGGCCGGCTCTGGACCATGCGCCAGTATGCCGGATTCGGCAGTGCGGAAGAAACCAATCAAAGGTTTCGGTATCTTTTACAAGAAGGACAAACCGGTTTAAGTGTGGCTTTTGATTTGCCTACTCAGATCGGTTATGATTCCGATCATCCGCTGGCCCGTGGTGAAGTGGGTAAAGTCGGGGTGGCTATAGATTCTTTGGCGGATATGGAAATTTTAATGGACCAGATTCCCCTTGATCAGGTCAGCACCTCGATGACCATCAATGCCCCGGCCGCGGTTTTGCTGGCCATGTACATGGCTGTAGCCGAAAAGCAGGGTATTCCCATGGAAAAAATTAAGGGGACCATCCAGAATGATATTCTTAAAGAATATGTTGCCCGCGGCACATATATTTTCCCGCCCCGGGAATCAATGCGTCTGGTGGTTGATATATTTTCATTTGCCGGCGAAAAGATACCGAACTGGAATACGATAAGCATCAGCGGATATCATATCAGGGAAGCCGGTTCAACCGCTGTGCAAGAAGTGGCCTTTACCCTGGGTAATGGCATCGCCTACGTGGAAGCGGCCCTGGAAGCAGGCCTGGAAATTGACCGTTTTGCTCCCCGCCTGTCCTTTTTCTTCAATGCTCATTCAAATTTTTTAGAAGAGGTGGCCAAGTTCAGGGCGGCCAGGAGGATCTGGGCCCGCCTGATGAAAGAAAGATTTAATGCTAAAGATCCGCGTTCGATGATGCTGCGCTTTCATACCCAGACTGCGGGCTCTACCCTTACCGCCCAGCAGCCTGATATCAACCTGGTCCGGGTCGGTTTTCAGGCTTTGAGTGCGGTTTTAGGCGGAACCCAGTCTTTGCATACCAACTCAAGAGATGAGGCTCTGGCTTTGCCCAGTGAACAGTCGGTTTTGCTGGCCCTGCGTACCCAGCAGGTTATCGGGCACGAAATCGGGGTTACCGACACCGCTGATCCCCTCGGCGGCGCCTATTTTATTGAAAGTCTCACCGACCATATTGAAGAAGAGGCCCTGAAATATATTGCACGGATAGATGAAATCGGGGGGGCAGTGGAGGCTATTGAAAACGGGTTTATCCAGCAGGAAATCCAGGCCAGCGCTTACCGCTACCAGAAAGAAATAGAAGCACAGAAGCGGGTGGTGGTCGGGGTTAACCGTTTTGCGATTAGCGGTGAACAACCGATCGATTTATTGAAGATGGATCCGTCAACCAGCCAGAGGCAGGTTGACAGGTTAAAAGAAGTTCGATTAAGCCGCAAACAAGAGGCGGTTGCCTCTGCGCTGCAGGATTTGCGAAAAGCGGCTCAATCCGGCGCCAACATGATGCCCTGCATCTTAACTGCGGTGAAAGCCTATGCGACTATGGGAGAGATCTGCAATACTTTAAGAGATGTTTTCGGTGAGTACCAGCAGCACAACATTCTTTAAACATGCACAGCCTAAAAAATCATTGGCTGGCAATTGTTCAGGTAAAGGAGGAGTTTTGAGATGAGTGGTAAACCGGTGCGGGTGCTTGTCGGTAAAATTGGTCTCGACGGTCATGATCGCGGGGCAAAAGTGGTAGCCCAGGCCCTGCGGGATGCCGGGATGGAAGTAATCTATACCGGCCTGCGGCAAACCCCGGAGCAGATTGTAGAAACAGCTCTTCAGGAAGATGTCCAGGTAATCGGTTTAAGCATCCTTTCCGGGGCGCACATGCAGCTTTTGCCGCCGGTGTTGGAAATGCTGCGTGAACAGGAAAGCCATGATATAATTGTTCTTGTTGGCGGCATAATTCCCGAAGAAGACAGGGTATCCTTAAAAGAAAGCGGAGTTTCAGAAGTGTTTTCTCCCGGATCTTCAACTGAACAGATCGTGGAGTTTATTAAGCAGAAAATTAAGGATAATAAATAAGATAGGAGAGTTTATCTTGTTCGACAAGATTGACCATATTGGGATCGCTGTAAAGGATTTAGAAAAAGCAATCAGGTTTTACCGGGATCAGCTGGGCCTGGAGCTAAAGGGGATCGAAGAGGTTGAGGAACAGAAGGTAAAAGTGGCTTTTTTCCCGGTAAAGGAGAGCAACCTGGAACTTCTTGAATCAACCGATCCATCTGGACCGGTTAGTAAGTTTATTGAAAAAAGGGGTGAAGGCTTCCATCATCTTTCATTCCGCGTCTCCGATCTTGAAGGCAAGCTGCGGCAGTTAAAAGATCAGGGTATACAATTACTAGATGAAAAGCCCCGTTACGGGGCAGGGGGGGCAAAAATTGCCTTTTTAAATCCCAAATCAACCGGAGGTATTTTAATCGAGCTATGTCAGCATTAAGCGCGGGGAATAATTATGCAGAAAGCGGTGATAGCAATGGATGACAAACTGAAACATCTTGAAGAAAGACGCCAATATACTGTGTCTGGCGGGGGCAAGGAGCGGATCGAAGGCCAGCATAAAAAAGGTAAACTAACGGCCCGGGAAAGACTGGAAAAGCTTCTTGACCAGGGCAGCTTTGTTGAAGTGGGCACTTTTTCCCAGACCGGCCTGGAAGATGCAAGCAGCCTTGATTATCCCAACCCGGGTGAAGGGGTGGTTACCGGTTACGGAACAGTTAACGGACGCAAGATTTATGTTTTCGCCCAGGATTTTACAGTTGCCGGCGGCTCCCTCAGCGAGGTCCATGCCAATAAAATATGCCGGGTTCTTGACCTGGCCGCTTTAAATGGAAATCCGGTTATCGGCATAAATGACTCGGGCGGAGCCCGGATTCAGGAAGGAGTCTACGCCCTTAACGGTTACGGCTCCATATTTTATCGTAACACCCTGTGTTCGGGAGTAATTCCGCAGATATCCGTGGTCATGGGCCCGAGTGCCGGGGGTGCAGTATACTCTCCGGCCATAACGGATTTTGTTTTTATGGTAGATAAGACCAGCTATATGTTTATCACCGGGCCCCAGGTAATCGAGGCAGTTACCGGTGAAAAAGTAACCCCTGAAGAGCTGGGTGGGGCAGCCACCCATAATGAGACCAGCGGGGTGGCTCATTTTTTTGCCGAAGATGAAGAAGATTGCTTCAGGCAAATCAGAGAACTAATCAATTACCTTCCTTCCAACAATGTCGATGATCCCCCGTTAGCTGAATCCCTGGAGCCGGAATTAAACCAGGAAGAACTGGCTACGCTCATGCCCGATAATCCAAATCGCTCGTACGATGTCCGTGAAGTAATTAAAAGGGTGGTTGACGGCAGTAAACTTGTAGAAGTTCACAAGGGTTATGCCCAAAACGCCCTGGTTGGATTTGCCCGTATTAACGGTCAGGCGGTGGGTATAATTGCCAACCAACCCCAGTTTAAGTCCGGCTGCCTCGATGTTAACTCATCGGATAAAATTGCCCGCTTTGTCCGATTCTGCGATAGCTTTAATTTGCCCCTGGTTACTTTTGTCGATGTCCCGGGCTACCTGCCCGGTGTAGAACAGGAATGGGGCGGGGTGATCAGGCACGGCGCGAAGGTTCTTTATGCCTATTCGGAGGCAACGGTGCCGCAGATATCAATTATTTTGCGCAAAGCTTATGGAGGAGCTTATATTGCCATGAATTCACGCTCCCTCGGCGCAGATCTCTGCCTGGCCTGGCCAACAGCTGAAATAGCAGTTATGGGCCCGGAAGGAGCAGTTAACATCGTTAACAGAAAAGAACTGGAAGAAGCAGAAGACAAGGACAAAAAGCGCAAGGAACTGGTTGATAATTACCGCTTTAAGTATGCCAACCCGTACATAGCTGCTGCCCGGGGCTGGATCGATGAAGTGATTGATCCGCGGGAAACCCGGTCTTTTATAATTCGGGGCCTGCAAATGGTTGATAACAAGCGGGAGCAGCGCCTGATGCGCAAACATGGCAATATTCCCCTTTAACAAGGGTAACAAATTTTGAGCCATTTGCGATCTTTGTAAAAGCTTGATTAATAAGGCTTTTTAAAGGGTAGCAAAAATTTTAACCCCGGCGGCCCGTTCCAGTTACAGATGGAAAGAGCTTTACAAAATGCAGGGGGCATCAGAGGTGAGATGTGCCCAAAATAGGCCATTATTCATTAATTTGCTGGATTATCCGGGTTATATAGCCCAGCCGCCAATATTTTTTGGATAGATTCGGTGATTTGTATCTTGACATATGATTTCAGAGCGGTTAATATTTATACCAATAATTAATAGTATTATGATAGTATTTATATCATATCAGGAGTGGTTAATTTTGCTGCCAGGCAGGATTAAGGAATTTACAAAAACAAAAAAGTTAATTTCCGGACTTATTCTTTTTTCTTTTTTTTGTTACACTTCCACCGCTCCCCATCGGTTTACCGTCCGGGGCGGAATTCCTTGCTTCAAATGAGACAGGACAGGATAGACAATATGGCACAAAATTGTTATAATTAAGACAATAAAGGCAAACCTTTAAAAGATCAAAGCGCAAAGCCATGGATCTAAAATTTTGACTTTGACAACCAGGCTACCGGAATGGTCAAAAAACGTTTCGGCCCCCGGATATAAACATATTTAAATATTGTTGTAAAATAAAGCTTTTTCTTAAGCTTGAAATTAGGAGGCAAATGGCATGGGAAACGGAAAAGACAAACATCGGCTGCTTGTAGAAAACCTGCCCGATGCCTTTGTCCATCATCAACTGGTGGTGGATGAAAACGACAATCCAGTAGACTACATTTTTATAAAGGTAAATCCTTATTTCGAAGAAATAACCGGGTTGAAAAAAGAAGATATCCTGGGCAAAAAGATTACCGAGGTCCTGCCTGACCTCAATATTTCTGATTTCGACTGGATCGGTGCTTACGGAAAAGTAGCGCTTACCGGAAAGAGCGTCCATTTTGAAGTTTTTTCAGAGCCGCTGGGTCGCTGGTACGAAGTTACTGCCTTTAGTGATGAAAATGGTTATTTCATTACAGTGTTCAACGATGTTAATGAATCAAAAATAAAAAACGTGACGACAAAAAAAATAATAGGTTATGTCCATAAATGCCAGGAATATTCAGCTGAAACATTAGATTACCGCTTTTTCACAGATACTATTATGGAATTGTCCAGAGCAATAATTGTTATTTTAAATTTAATTTCAGAAAAGGACAAAAGCAAAACCATTACTCAGGCCATTTCCTGCGCTACTGGCAATCTTTCCTGGGCGACAGAGCTGCTGGGTTTTGACCTGGAGGGAGCTGTGTGGGAAACAGACCATGAAAAACTAAGTGTTGGCAGTAAAAACAGGCTGGTTTATTACCCCTCCTTTTCCGATATCGATAATCACAATTATTCTGCCCTGATACCGGTGTTAAAGAAGCTAGAAAAATCCCTGCTGCCCGTTAGCCTGTATGCTATGGAAATAAATTACCTGGGGGAACCATTTGGCATAGTGACTTTGATTATGCCCAAAAACCAGGACCTGGAAAATAAAGAGCTGCTTGAGCTTTATATTAATTATCTAGCATCAACTATTAAGCGTCTTCGGGCAGAAAAAGCGTTGAGGGAGTCGGAGGAACGTTACCGGGCTCTGGTGGATAACATAAACGAAGCCATAATAGTTGCCCAGGAAGGGATAATAAAATATGTTAATTCCAAGACAACCGAGCTTTCCGGTTATTCCAAAGAAGAAATGCTATTTTCTTCCATAACCGATTTTATTCACCCCGATGACCGGGATATGGTTTTGAAAAAACACCACAGGAGGATAAAAGGGGAAGAATTCGAAGCTCGCTACCATTTCCGTGTAGTTAAAAAAAATGGTGATATCAGGTGGGTGGAGATCAGCGCGATGGCGACCGAATGGGACAACCAACTCGCTACCCTCAACCTGCTTTTGGACATTACCGAGCGAAAACAGGCAGAAGAAAAAATACGCTTCTTGAGTTATTATGACCAGCTCACCGGCCTTTATAACCGTACGTTCATGGAAGTAGAGTTGCATCAGCTGGATAACAAGAAACAGCTACCCATCAGTATCATAATGGCCGATCTCAACGGTCTATTTTTGGCAAACGAGACATACGGAAACGCTGTAGGAGATGAAATGCTGAAGAGCACAGCAGATATTTTAAGAAACTTCTCCAGGGAGGAAGATATTATCGCCCGCTGGGGTGGAGACGAGTTTGTCATTGTTTTACCACAAACCAAAGAAAAAGAGACAGAAGCTATAATCAAAAAAATTATCGAAATATGCCGGGAAACTTATATAAAAGATGTCCCCCTTTCCATAACAGCAGGTGTCGCTACGAAAAACAAAGCGGATATTGATCTGGCAGAAACTATAAAAGAAGCCGAAAACGATATGTACAAAAACAAGCTTGTTGAAAGACAAAGTGAACGAAACAGGCTTCTGGAGGGGTTTATGAAAACGCTGGCCGAGAAAAGTTTTGAAACCGAAGCTCATGTTGAAAATATGCAAAAGGTAGCTATAAAAATTGGAGAGAAGCTGGGACTCACCGAAACCGAGCTTAACCGTTTAAAGTTACTGATAATGCTGCACGATATAGGCAAGATAAACATCCCCGGAGAAATTTTAACCAAGGATGGTTCTTTATCGCCAGAGGAATGGAAGCTTGTGAAGCAACACCCGGAAACAGGTTTTAGAATTGCACGCGCTACAGAAGAGTTTGCATACGTGGCCGAAGATATTCTTGCTCACCATGAACGCTGGGACGGAACCGGCTACCCGAATGGATTAAAAGAAAAAGAGATACCTCTACTGGCAAGGATCACAGCTGTTGCCGATGCTTACGAGGTGATGACCAACGGCAGGCCTTACAAAGAGCCCATGACCAAAGAAGAAATTGTTAAAGAGGTTAAAAGATGTGCCGGCAAACAGTTTGACCCGGAGCTGGTGGAAATCTTTTTATCGGTTTTGGAGACATAGATATTGTCAAAAGAATAAAGATCATTATATTTATATTGTATTTACTTTAACAGGAGTTACTTTGTTTCAATGGCAAGAAAGCTCCACTTCAAACCTGTTAATTGAGGAAAATTCATAGATTGTTTTTTAATCGGAGGTCGTCTGTTATGTCCCGGGATGAAAACCAAATCGAAACCCAAAAAGAAGAGGTTGCTTCGCTTAAAAATCTCTTAAGCGCCTCGGAAAAATTACTCCACATGTCGGCAGAATCAATTGACTACCAGGTAATAACCGACAGGATGAAAAAGCTGTCGGGTGCCTGGGTTGTCGGCCTGAACACTTATGAAGAAGGCGGCACCAAAAGCGTCACCAGGGCCTTTAGCGGCGTTCCCTCGGCAATCAAGCAGGCATCGAAAATTCTCGGTTTTCCGCTTACAGGAAAAGAATGGGATATCGTCCCTGAACGGGTGCGCAGTCTACAGGAAGGCAAGCTTGTCCAATATAACAGCCTCTATGAAACGTCGATGGGTGCGATATCAAAGAACACAGCCCAAATACTGGAGCGCATATTTAATATCGGGGATATTTATGTGATCAATCTTTCCTACGGGAGAAGGGAATCGCGCGGTGATATTATTTTCTTTATGAAAAAGGGCGAAAAGATTAAAAACAGGGAAGCGATTGAAGTTTACTCCGGCCTGATCGGCACCATATTGATGCGCATCCAAACTGAAAAAGCATTACAGGAAAGCGAAGCCAAGTTCAGGGCTTACATGGAAAAAGCTCCTGTTGGTATTTTTGTGGCAAATAGTGAAGGACGTTATATTGAAGTAAACCGGGCCGCATGTGAGATGAGCGGTTACACAGAAGCAGAGCTGCTAGATTTAACCGTCCCGGACTTTATTGCCCAGGAGTTCTTGGAAAAAGGGATGAAATCGTTTGAAAGATTACTGAAAGAGGGTTATGTAGAAGACGAAATTATGGTCTGTAAGAAAAACAGGGAGAGGTTCTGGATTAATTTAGTTGCAGTAGTAATTGATAATAGTAACAATCTTATTGCTTTTTGTCAGGACATTACCGAGCGCAAACAAACAGAGGAAGCACTGAAGATTAAGAACATCATTTTAAACACTCAACAAGAAGTTTCCCTTGATGGAATTCTTGTTGTAAATGAAAAGGTCGAAATAGTTTCTTTCAATCAACGTTTTGTCGATATCTGGGAAATACCAGATGATATTATGGCTTCCCAATCGGGTCAAAAAGCACTTGATTATGTGCTTCCTAAATTGGTTGATCCAGAAGAATTTATCAATCGGATTAACTACCTTAATGAGAATAAGCA
>SL_5KL_010_SEDDRAFT_10002398_pt1 | contig 10461 bp, 12 predicted proteins | sample SodLakKL_010_SED_FD_9118 | JGI IMG/M metagenome (IMG submission 9118)
TACTTGTGCCATTTATCTCACTTCCTTTCTACCCGTTTCCATCCCTTAACCCCACCATCCTTCCGGTATCGAAACAGTAGTAGCAACTTCCGCCGTAGTTTGACCTACCATAACAGGTTCTTCTGTTGTTACTACGACATATACTATAATATTATCATCTAAAATAAACTTAGCTTCCGCCGTTATGTTTGTAATGCCTTCAGCAGTTTTTGCCCCGAAAGCATCAGTTTCAGCGATAGAGGTAAGATTTACTGTATCTTTGGCAACTTTCTTACCTTCCGCCGTTAATTTAGAGGTAGAAGTTAGTATTATAGCCTGTCTCGGTGTGATTCTATCCAATGCTATTAGTTCACTATTAGATGTAATATTTAATTGACCCGTTGCCTTTTTCCGACCCGCCGCAGATACTTCAGCATAAGGTCGTAAGTGAACCTGTTTTGTGATAACAGGTAAGTCCAAAACTTTAGTTTCCGATGTAGCAGTTACAGCAGTTACACCTTTAGCGGTTTTATCACCTGTTGATATAGTTTCAGAAACCCCATGAATATCAAATTGGCCTTTTTTAATTGCCTTTCCTACGGCATTAAATGCAGAAGATGATGTTAGTTCTATTTCTACCTGCCCTGTTAATTGACCCGTTGCCGTTATACTGCTAATACTTGTTAGTTGAGGTTGATACTTTGTTAATTTTTGACCCGTTACTATAAGATCACTATCAGCCTGTAATTCAACATTTTTACGAGAAACTGCAATACCAGTAGAGGTAGTTTCCGATACAGTTTCCAATTCTACTTCTTTTTGACCGGCTTTTTGTCCTTCAACTTCTAAAGATGAAACTGTTTCAAATTCCGCTTCGGTGGTTTGTAACTTTCTGCCGGTTGCCGATAGTAAACTGGTGGATTGTAAAGGAGCTTCCCCGGTAAGATACTCAGTTACTTCTTCAAAATAGATTGAAACTACATTGGAATATTCCATGTATGCGCCGTCTTGGTATCGCCTTGCCCGGTAATGATAATACTGCTCTTGTTCAAATTCGGTAATATCATCAGTAAAAGTTTCAGGTGAACCCTTATCTTCTTCATAAATTTTAGCAATTAATTCCCATTCACCTTCGCCAATTCTTCGCTCTATCTCTACGAAAAACTGAATATATAATTCGGCAGATGTTTCACTTGTAGAAATTATATCAATTTCTCTCCGTCCAACTTTTCTGCCGGAAACTGATAATTCCGAGTAACTTTCCATAGAAACGGCGGAAGAATAAACTTCTTTTGTATCAAATTCTAATGTATTTCCATAAGCATATTCTGTAGTGCCATTTCGATCATATTCCCCAACTGCCCGGACTTCATAAGTGGAAGAGTGATCTAAGTTGGATATTCCTTGACTAAAACTTCCGGTGGTGGTTCGGGTATTTTTAGTAGTGTCACTCCATGAACCGCCGATTTTACGGTACTGGAAAAATACATCTACTTCTGTAACTTCTCCCAAGTCATCCAGATACCCGTTTAAATCTGCATAATCACGAGTTATATTCTCCGCCTGATTTGTAACAATTACCGGAGAATCAAAAGGAGAAATTTCGATGGGAGTTTCGACTGAGGCAGAGCTTGTCCCTGTTTCTATGGTAACAGTTCCGCCTTGTACAGCATGAGTTCCTCTTGAAATGTAATTAATTCTTAATCTATCAGATTCGTCTCCTTCATCCCAATTATGGGTAGGAATTGTAAACGTATATTCTTGGATAGAACTTAGAGTTTGTTCACCAGTTTCATCAGTAGTCTCTTGAACAACTCCATCAGAATTTATTCTACTTGCAGAAAGTTTCATTACTACGTTTCTTGATACATTGGTTACATTAATTTTAACTGTTATTACCCCTACATTCCAATTAGGATTATCTGGAATATCTTCTCTTGTAAATCCATAATCAGATTCAAAAGTTGAATTATCTCCTCTGGAAATGGTTATAGAACCGGCAGATTCGGTTTCTTCCTCTAAATATTTACTGAAGGAAGCACCGCCGGAGAGGTCAGCATTTGTTCCTCCGAGATAAAATGTAGTACCCACTTTATGACCCCTCCCCTACCGGCTCATACTCCCACCATAAATTAACAACCGATTCATCCTGTTCCCCGAATAACGTCATAACCACAGGCCGGTAATGGCTTACTTCAATTAAAGATAAAGCAAATATATCAATTTCTTTTTTACCGCCTTTTACTCCTGTACTGGCAACTGCACTTACTGCCGTAACCGGGACGGCGGCTAAAATAGTATGAACACCAGTACCGTCTAATAGTAAAGAGGAAACGAAAACAGAAGTAGCCTCACCCTTACCGATTTTTCTTTTAGAAACATCAGTAAGGCTTGAGGCTGTAAGAAAGGCTTGCCCTGTTATTTTTTCGTATAAACTATGTGTAGTATCTACAGAAGTGAAAGCAGTTATAACTGCCTGTCCTGTTCTTATCTCATATGAACTATGTGTTACGTTTAAGGAAGTAGAGGCGGTAACGTGGGCTTCTCTGTCAGGTATATTTCCATCTAAATATAAAACACCATTTAGTCTGTATTTACCATCAAGATACGCTTGACCCATTAAAACACCCTCCTAAAATCTGCGGTGTTTAATGGATTATAGGTAGAATCAGGTTTTACTTTTAGCTTTCTCTTTTACCTGACCCCTACCGGCCTTCCGGCCTTTTACGTTTGTCTTTGTCTTTATTGTAGAATTCAACTTCGGCGTATTTTTAAATACCACTTAAATCACCCCGTATTAGTTTAAGATGGATCAAGCTCCAACGAAGCGGCGGTCAACTGGTAAACACCGGGATTGGTAAATGTTTCAGCATTTTCAGCGAGATCGTGCTGTGCTAAAAGAGTTGCGCCGACATTAAGGAATCCCACGTATTTAACTGTTCCCGCCGGGACATTAAATTCCGCCACGATACCCTCTACATCATCCGCCTCCAAGATTACATCTGTACCATTATAAGTCCACGAAATTGTCTGTTCCTCATAACCTTCCCCGGAAAGTTCAGCACCTAAATCATCATAAAGACGACACCTTAAAGCAACTGCCCCAAATTCTTCCAGCATTACCTGACGACCAGCATCTTCCAAGCCCATTCCTTCATCCTCCTTAATAATTAATTACTTTAATATTATCAGCAATTACCTACAAAGTAAATATGCTGTTAAGTTCGTCCAATAGCCAAGTAATATCTTTTTCGTATAACCATGCTTTTAAAAGAATTAAAACAAACACCAGTAAAACAAGAAATATAAACTCCACTATAAAACCCAACTTGATACGACCACTCCTTACGTTTCAGGGAACTTGGTAACTTCCATCCCCCTTTCTTTGCCCTTGATAAATACAAAGGGAATTTCTTTTTCCTTTAATATTTCCATAATTTCTTCTTGGTCAGCTTGCCCTTCTAAATCTTCCATCATCTTGTTTACCCTGTCCATATACACTTCCGATACCACAATCCACCCTATATCCTTCGCCACAAAAATTAGTGCCTTTTTATATTTTATCATATTATCACCTAATCTTTCATATAAACACTGTGCGAAGCCAAAAATATGGCGTGGTTCAAAATGGCGATAAAGGCTTCGTGAGTTTTGGGGACACTGAATGAATTCGACACCATAGCAATATCTCCCGTCTTTTTATCCCTTGTGATAAAAATAATATCGTGATCTTTATCGTCTATTTTCTCCTTTTCCACTAATCGTTTAATCGCTTCCATCGTTCCCTTATTCGGATCAGGAAACTTGATAACATTACCCTGCATTATGCCCCTCCTCACCTGTCATTCCAAAATGGGTTATCTCCTTCCTCCAACTCCGGCATTACTTCGTGGTGCGCCGCCAAACAGCACAACCCGGCGGAATCAGGATAATCGTCTTTAGCGTCCTTATCATCTTTAGGTTTCTGACAAACCAGATGTTGCCCTTTCCACTCTTTTTCCAGATCATCAAATTGTTGCTCGAAATTCTTGTAACTCCTTAATCGCCGTGTTTTAGCATGGGCGGGGACAAGAAACCTCTCGTTCTCAATCTCCCTTCTCAATAGTTTCCACATTCTCGATTTGGACGGCATACTGAATTCGTAAGCCACCACATCAGCCCGACCCTCCATCACGTAAATCAACCTGTCCGCCATAGCACTACCAACGGCGGTAGCGTCAACATAAATGACCTTAATATCGTAATTCTTAATAAAGTCCATTACCTCATAATACTGGCTCTCGTAATCGTCCCCGTAAATTTCCAGCCAGTTCAACGTCCTCTTAACGGGTATCTTTTCCTGCGTGTATTCATCAAAAACGGCGTTCTTAAAATCCACTTCCGCCACAGTTACAATAGTGGAAGAAGTCCTTTTCCCTATATCAATCCCCGCCACACAGTAAGCCCGACTGTCCAACTGGTGCATAAGAGAAACATCATACATCTTTTCTTTCATTTCCGGCGATAAAAACATACCCCGTTCCAACAACCACTCCAACGAATAACTCATTCTAAATTCGTCACTGTCCTCACCTAACCTTAACTTCTCCTTCTTTATATACTGCTTATAACGGGGATTGTATTTTTGGGCTACCTTGTAATCGTATTCGTAGTGCGCCTTCCGCCCTCCCCGCCGCTTGGTGTCTAACCTCTTATTCCGCCGTATGGCCTCTAAAAATTCACACTTCTTATTATTGGGCGTTCCGATTTTCAAAATCGTAGCATTCGTGGCGGCTCCCATAGGGTGAATACTTTTCGTAACCTTCCCCTGATCCACGTCCTGCGCTTCCTCTATGATAATAATATGGTAAGTCTTGCTCTCAATCTGGCTCTGCTTCGCCGCCGAGTGCATCTGCATACGACTACCATTGCTTAACATCATGGGATTGGCCTCTTTGTCCAGCGAAGTATCCACTTCGGGGTCGTTCAATATCATCCTTGCGTTGTCGCTCCGAATCCTCTCCCTTGTCCGGCTAAAAGTAGTGAACGCTTGTTCCCTACTCGGCGCAAACAGCCCAACCCATACTCCTTTAGATAGATGGGATAATGCTTCCCTAAAATCGTCCATTTCCGCCAACTTGGGCAACAGCACCATGATTCCTGCCATAATTACAGCAACAGTTTCCGTTTTGCCGCTTTGACGAGAAAAAAGAGCAGTTATCTCCTCCCCATCGTTAAAGATAATGCTCTCTATAATCTTTTCTGCATATTCACGTTGATAGGGATATAGTTCTATGCCGCCCTGTTTTTCACAATAAAGTAATACCTTATCTATAATCCAGTCAATATCTACTTTGTCTCTTAGAGCTAACTGTGTCAAGACCTCTCCCTCCCCTGTTATTACTATAATACAAATTCTCCCTGATGTCCACTCCCTTTTAGAAGCGAGTAGTCATTTATCTTAGTCCGGTCTGTTACTACAGAAGCGAGTAAACTGTAAACATTGTCCGATATTTAGAAGCGAGTAAACTGTAAACATTGTCCGGTCTGTGGAGCCTGCCCACCGCCGAAGCCGATAATGATTATTTGATGGTAGGGGTTATTATTTAATAATGATTATTATTTGAGAATTTATAGTAGAAGAGAAGGATTATCCCCTACCAGCCAGCCCGTAGTTGATAGAAATTATCCGTTAGGAATGTTTGGTAAGTAATAGGAATTATCCTGCCAGCCTTTCCCAGTTTTTCCAATCCTTTCCTGTGGGAGTAATTTCCAGAATTGGTAAATGGAAAAGATTCCCTGGTAATTGGTAATTCCTGTAAGGAGATGAATGGTGATAATTTCCAGAATTGGTAAAAGGGAATTATTCCCAAGAAGAGATGGAAGGAGTTTCCAGCCCGTGAACCCTGATGAAATAAGGGTTTGTGGAGTTGGTAGAGATTGCCATTTCCCAGTATTTGACCATTTTTTCCATTCCCATTTTTCCCCAGATTTTTTGGAGATTATTCCCTGTAATTTTATGGGTTTTCATGGAGAATTTCCAGTGATTTTTTCCCAGGGTTTTTATGGGAGATTTTCCATAAAAAAGAAAACCCCTCCAAAGAGGGGTTAAAGGAGAAGGATTATTATTTGATATTATTTGTAGTTTTCCAGTGATTTGTTAGAGATTAGAGAGTGACCGTATTCCATGCCATGTTTTTCCAGGTTTTCCAGGAGATCCCAGGGATGAGGAGCCTTCCTTGTATTTCCAGTTTTGGTGTATATTTCCCAGTCCCCCGTATCCTTATTTTTTCCCTTGTAGTTGTATGTTGTGGGAGTTGATTTGAAGTATATCCCCCTTCCAGGATGTGTATAATATAGAGAATGTTGGAAGCCAAGAAGATCCCCTGCCCTATATGACCGGCCATGGTTTGTAAATATTTGGTAATGGGTATTTTTGTAATTTTGCCGGTTAATGGTAATGTCCTGCCCGGAGGTATTTTTTACCATTATTTCCGAATTTGGTATAATGAAGAGGAAGTGGTTTTTGTATCCGCCGATAGATATTTGTAGGAGATAACCGTTATTATTGGAGTATAACCTGCCAAGTGTGTCCTGTTTCCGTTCCCCTGTTACCCGCCTGTAATTGGAATCCTTTTCCTTTTGTGGTTTTCCCTCCGATGTTATATGGTAGCCAAGAGTTAAAATATCCCATTTTGCCGCCATTGTTTCCCCATCTTTGAGTAAAATTGTTTCCATGTTTTCCCTGGTTAGATTTCCCATTTCCTGGCCTTCCTTAGTAATAGCCCGTTCCCGATTTTTTACCATTTCCTGCCAAGTTGCCGCCCTTTTACCTGTTTTCCCTTTTCCCGCCTTTTTGGTTCCCTTTTTAGTTTTTTCCATGATTTTTTCCTCCTTTTGTTGTTTTTCCTCCGTATTCCGCCCTTTTCCGCCCTTTTCCTGCCCTTTTTGTTCCTTTTCCATTGTGTTTCCTCCTTTTCCCATTTTTGGGAGTTTTTTTGGAAGGTTTGTCCCTTCCATTTATAGTGTATAATAAATATAGGTAATTGTAAAAGCCCATATAGCCCGGTATAGCCCGGTATAGACCCGAATAGACCCGAACCGTAAAAGTGTTGTTATAGAATATAATATTCCTCCCGATTCCTTCCTTTTCCTCCCGATTCCTCCATTCCGGTAGGTATTTATGCAAGTATTTTTTTAGTTTTTATATTAAGTTTTTATTAAGATTTTATTAAGAATCCTTAATATTTCCTACCATAGATACGAAAATTTTACATAATAATTATTAGTAAATAATAATGGTTATTTGTTGATAATCACTATCAACTAATAATTAGCGTTAAACAAATCATGATACTACGCTAATACTATGACTGTCCACGAGATAGAATCTAAAATATCACTTTAACTTCCGCCGGGGCGAATACAAAACAGAAAAAAGATTGATTTTAAATTGATTCAAGGTAATACTATGCTGTTTTTCGACATAGATTCAATTACTAAAAGCCCGCCAAAAAGAAAGCCCCCCGAAGGGGGCGAATACGTCCATTCCCTATTTGGTTGAAGATGAACAATAGACCAGTGTCCACAAATCCTCCCCAAGTATGATACCCAAGTTACGTGGTTCCTTGTAGTGTTCTAAATCTTCCGTTTCCATACGTCCATCCACCAATTTGTCCAGTAACACTTGTAGATTTTCCGCCAGTTTGTCACAACCATTAGCCCGTTCCATACACATAAATTGATAAAGCAAATCCACCAGAGTTTCCCGCCGGACACAACCTTTTACCATTTCCCGGTACNACCGATATTCCTGTTCCATCTTTACGACCTCCCCGTATGGTAGTTTGTTCCAATCCTATCCTATAATAGACGTATAGACAAAGAAAGCCCTTCCTAAAACAACCCGCCGGTTACTTTTAATTTTTCGATTACTTTTCTTATATTTTTCTATGAAATATTTCTAAAATAAATCACCCATTCTTGAAATCCGCCGAGTTTTAGTTAAAACCAGTTTGACCACTAATGCTTTTTTTAAATTTTTCTAATGTTTTTCTATGGTTTTTTCTAAGGATTTTTCTTAAAAAGAAGGGGAGGACTTATGCCCTCCCCGTAAGGTTACTTTTACCGAATTAGAAAGGATAGTTTGTATACGGATATACCCCGGTATTTTCCCAAAATGCTCCTAATGTGTCCCCGTCAACGTCCCCCTCCTCCAGATAGTATCCGTATTCCGCTACTACCTCCTTTTCCGCCGGGTTTAACTTTTTATGTTCCGCCTTAATGACTTCCTCCATTTCCTCCAGTTTTTTCCAATTTTGTTGTGCTTCCTCCGTTTTCCTTGTGAATTTTGCTACCTCCTCCTTGTCCGCCGAATTTAACTTTTTGTGTTCCTCCGTTATTACGTCCTCCAAATCCTCCTGATTTTTGACCAACCGATGGACTTCCTCCATTTTCCTTTTGAAGTCCTCCAAATACTTACCCCTGATGACCTCCGTGTGCTTGTTTCCCAATTTACCTTTGTTTCCCATTTACTTGCCCTCCTTTTGGATTTGTCCTTCCAATTATATCCTATACCAGACTTGAAAACGAAGAAAGCCGTCATGGAAACTTTTTGCCCGCTTTTCACGAAAGCGAAACTTATTTTAAACAGATACTTTAGCGAAAAAGCCCCCGAAGGGGCTACCACACTATCTCTATCCTTACACGAAATAGTTGAAGATGACTACCATGTAGAGGATGAACATTACCCAACCGCCCAAAACTGCCAGTAGTGCCACTTTACTTAACCTCCTCCCAAAGCGTATTTTGAATCTCGTCCAAGACCCATTCTTCTAAAGTAGTGCAAGCCCAGAGAATACCCATAACTTCGGCGATAAATTCCTTACTTGTAATTGGGCCGCTTTTATAAAGCCCCGTCAATCTACCGACCCTTTTCTGATTTTTTTGGAACTCCTCCAAAGGTGTTGCACAAAGCCGGTATTTGCTTATTAAGTCCTCCGACTTGAGAAATGATGCTGGAAAGAAAATTGCCCCGCTATTATCCCGATGCCTTTCCACTAATACTCCGACCTCCGGGAATTCGACCATGTTTCTTGTCCTGACCTTTAACTTTTCACTTGTGTTCATCTTTTTCCCCGCCTTCCTTTTATTTTTATTATATTCCGAGCTAAGAGACAAAAGAAGGTATTTATAAAACAATTTTGGGTACTTTTTGGATACTTTTTATTACCCAAATTCCCGTTTTTGGACATTACGTATTCATTGCTCCATTATGCTCTGTTTTACTTTAATTTCCGTATTTTTTCACAAATCGAACACAAAAATCCCGATTTAGGAGCATTTTCCGCCTTCTCGCTTGATTGAGTTAAATTAGCGATATTTTGGAGGCTATGTTGCACATACGAACTTCCAAATGCTCCCGTTTTCACTTCCGGTTATTTCAAACTAAACGAAAACTAATCATGTGCTACCATAGTAGTTTTAGTTAAATTGAGAAACTAAAATATGGATTTAGTTAAAACCTGCCGGGAATCGAATGCTAAACAGACACTTACGGCGGAGTAAAACGAAGTTAAAACGAGAATAATGCAATACGTGGAAGCTATCTTAATACTATGACAATACTATGACTAATTTCAATCTATCTGCGAGAAATCCGCTTCGCCGAGGAGACTAACAAGAACCACATTTTTGGACATTTTTGGACATTTTTGGACATTTAGTTATTCCTTCTCTTATTATATTCTCTTTATTACTTTATCGTGTATGTATCTCTTTCACTGCCCGCCGGGTATTTTTGCATGTGTTATTACTTGGTCTTTATTATATTTAAACTCCCATTTTACCTTACTTCCCGCCGGTTTTTGGACTAATGCTTTTCTTTTGATAAACTTATTCTTTTACCAACTAATAAAAAGGCGAATTCCCCACTTTCGAGAATCCGCCCACTTTCACTTTTAATAAGTATATGCTTTTCCAATAAGTCTATACCGATTGCTGTTCATTATATACTGTATGAATAAATCGTTTAATTCTCTGGCTTCACCCTCCGCCGTTTTTCGGCTACAGTTGCACTTTTTGCATTTGATGTATGAATTATCGGGGTTTACCGGGTCATAAAAGAGTTTAATCACGTTGTTTATGCAGTTATCACATCTTACTGGTATGGTTAACTCCCAAAATTCAGCCATTTTTTCACCCCTTTTCTACCGATTTTCTTGGAAATTTTTCGATATTTCTTGGATTAACTCAATAACCGAAGCGTTGGGAATTTCGATATTACAGCTTGTTGTTACTATTCCTTTGGAATTAATCGGGTTCAGTTTAATCCACTGCGGCCCCGGTCTTACTTCTATGCCGGAACACCAACCATACCCGTTTCTGCCGAGATACATTGTTAGCCTTCTTTTTTGCGGGAACTCTAAAGTTATGACTTTAGAAAGCTCCATACGACTACCATCCATGACTTATATCTCCTTCCATAATGGCTTCTACTGTATC
>SL_5KL_010_SEDDRAFT_10002400_pt1 | contig 10458 bp, 10 predicted proteins | sample SodLakKL_010_SED_FD_9118 | JGI IMG/M metagenome (IMG submission 9118)
GGTGAGGATTTCATTTTACACCCGGGCGACTTCGTCCTCGGGACGACCCACGAACGCGTCGAGATCCCGGCGGACCTCATCGCCCACGTCGAAGGCCGATCGTCACTCGGCCGCCTCGCCGTGGTCGTCCACGCCACTGCGGGCCTCTGTGATCCAGGGTATCGCGGACAGATTACCCTCGAGCTCTCCAATCTCGGCACGGCCCCCGTCGCGTTGACGCCCGGAATGCGGGTCTCCCAGCTGACGTTCACCGAGCTGAAGACGCGGGCAGAGCGCCCCTACGGAAGTGAACGGGGCTCGAAGTACCAGGACCAGGACGGGCCACAGGCCTCGCGTATCCAATCCGACGACGAGTTCGGTGGCGATCAACTCGACCGCGGAACGCCTGAATCGTCCGAATAGTAAGGACTCGCCCCTCGAGCGTCAATAGCGCTCGCGAACCCCAGAGTTATTGAGGTGGCCTCGCCTACGCTCCCAGTAATGAAATTCGTCGAAGAGCTCGTTGTCGAGGAGTTTTTGCCGACGATTCGGTCGCTTCTCGCTGGCGAACTTCGGGAGCAGGGGTTGACCCAAAGTGAAGTCGCCGAAGTGCTCGGTATCAGCCAGAGTGCCGTTTCAAAGTACGCACATGCCGACGTCGCCACGAACGACCGCATCGCTGCCGACGAGCGTGTGACCGACCTCGTCACTCAACTCGGGGAGGGACTAGCGTCGGGTGAGATGACGCCCGTGCAGGCACTGATCGAAATCGAAGTCCTGATTCGCGACCTCGAGAGTCCTGGCGATGTCCTCGCGTCGATCCACGAAGAGCGCGTCCCCGAACTCGCTAAACACGAGGCCAGCTTTCGGATCCACGATCCACAGAGTAGCCTTCGCTCGAGCGAGCGGGTTCGCTCCTCGCTTCGACGCGGCCTCCGTATCCTCGAAAACACGAGTGGCTTCACGGCGCTCATCCCGGCAGTGGGCTCGAATCTGGTCGCCTGTGTCCCCGATGCCCAGGACGTCGACGACGTCGCTGGCGTGCCCGGCCGAATCTTCGACATCAAAGGACGAGCGACGATTCCCGGCGAACCGGAGTTCGGTGTCTCAGAACACGTCGCGTCCGTCCTCCTCGCAGCACGTGCTCACGGGAGCGACGTCGCCGCGGCAGCGAACATCACCTACGATTCGGAATTGCTCCGGGCGCTCGAGGACGCGGGCCACGAACTGGCCGAGTTCGACGAGTCGGGAGACCTCCACGAGAGTATCGGCGCGGCGATCAGTGACACCCCCGACGCGACCGTCCTCTATCAGACCGGCGGTGAGGGCATCGAGCCGATCACCTACGTACTGGGCGAGGATCCGGAATCGGTGGCGAAAGCGATCAGGGCGCTGGTCTGATGACCACCGAGACCGCACAGGATTTCTACGGCCGCTGGGCCACACTGTACGACGTCCTGGCCAGACGGACACCAGGGATCGTGAGGCTGCGACGGCAAGCCGCCCTCGCCTGCCGACTCGAGCCAGGCGACACCGTCGTGGAAATGGGCTGTGGAACCGGCGCGAATCTGCCCTTCCTGGCGGATCAGGTCGGGCCGGAGGGGACCGTCATCGGCCTGGATTTCACCCGACCCGTCCTCGAGCGAGCACGTGCCGCGACAGCCGACCGACCGAACGTCTCGGTCGTTCGAGCCGACGCCACACAGCCGCCGGTCGATTCGAGTGGTGTCGATGCCATCCTGGCGACGTTCGTCGTCGGAATGCTCGAGGACCCCGCCGGAGCCGTCGACGACTGGTGTGACATGGTCGGCCCAGGTGGCCACGTCGTCCTCGTCAACGCCGCCAGAAGTGACGCCTGGTACGGCTGCCCACTCAACCTGGCCTTCCGTGGTGTGGTCGTCTGTTCGACCCCGCCAACCACGAAACTTCGCTACGACGACGACCTCACCGCTCGGCTCGACGCCCGAATCCGGACGGGACACGAACGGGTGCGCGAGCACTCGAGTGCCGTCGCCGAAGCACGTCACCTTGGTGGGCTTGTTCGGGTGACTGGTGGACGAGTGGGCGAGTAAACCCGGGACTCGAGGAGTCGGGCAACACTCAGCCGTCTCTCGAGCGGAGCCTCTCACGCATCGAGTCCGGGACCTCGACCGGGGAACCGGTCTCCGGATCGAGACACACCTGTGTCGACTGCCCAGTGGCAGCCACCTCGCCATCCGCACGGATTTCGTAGGCCATCGTCCAGCTGGTCGTGCCGACGGCGGTCGTTTCGGTGGCGACCCTCACCGATTGGCCGTAGGTGATCGAGGCTTCGTAGTTGATTTCGAGGTTCGCGACGACGAACTCGTACTCCGCAACCTCGAGGTCGAGGCGCGCAGCGAGATACTCCGTTCTCGCGTGTTCGAAGTAGCTCACATACACCGCGTTGTTGACGTGCTCGAGCGTGTCGAGGTCCTGGTAACGGACCTGCACGTCGACGGTGAACGGGTCGTTCATGCTCGAGGGAGGTCGATGCTGAGAATGAAATCCGGCTCCTCGGAGATGCCGGCCCCGGCGTAGGAGGCATCACTGACGGCGGTGACGGTTTCGGGAATCAGGACACGTGTTCGGTCGACACCGAGGTCGGCGGCATCCCGTGCGACCGCCGCGAATAACGATCGAGCAGCGTCGACATCGTCCCAGGCCCCGACGCCATACTCGGCCCACGTCTCCGTCTCGCCGTCGTCAGTCGTCCGTTCGTAGGTTCGGGTCCGATAGCCCATCCCGACAGCGACACCTGCCCTGTCCACGGTGAAGACCGCGGTTTCGTCGGCCAACCGCTCGAGGTCGGCTTTCGTCAGTTCACGAACGGCCCACGACTCCTCGAGGTCGAGCGTGAGTCCCTCGAGGTAGGTTCGAGCGTGGCTGTGTGTCCAGTAGCGCCAGGCACGGGAGACGTGAACGTTCGTCGTTACGTCGTCCGGGCCGTCGGCCATCGGATCGGGATTGGGGTGGGCCCACCGAAACTCCGTCGCAGGCTCGAACCCGGCCGCCCGAGAAGCCCCGAGTGCCGGGGCGTTCCAGGAGAAAATCATGAGCCGTCCCACGGTTGCCCCGCGTTCTCTGGCCCACTGGAAACAGGCTTCGTTGAGCCGACGACTCACGCCCTGGCGCCGGTACTCGTCGTGTACTCGAAGTCCCTGAAACCAGGCTTCGTCGGGTGAGAGCATCACCGCCTGCACGAGACCCGCGGCGTCCTCGCCAGCGTCGGCGAGAAACGTCCGTTTGTGGTCGTCTCCAGGCTCTTCGATCCAGTCAGGGTAGACGTGCTCGAGGTAATCGCCACCACGGTCGGCCCAGATACGACTCGTCATCGCGGTGACTGCAGGTTCGTCCTCGAGCGTCGCCTGGCGGATCTCGATTCCCTCGAGTGCGGTATCTGGTGTCATCGACTCACCGCCCGCCGGCGATCCACGGCACCGACCGGTCCTGAATCTCGCCCGCGAGTGACGTCCCCATTGCCTTCTCTGGAGTATCGGCGTTCGCCAGTGCCCACATGAGTTTGACTTTTGCCGTCCCTGGAAGCATATCCTCGCCCTCGATGACGCCCGCCTCGAGCAGATCCCGCCCGGTATCGTAGACGCGATCACAGACGCGTCCCTCGAGACATTGACTGGTCATGACGACGGTCGTTCCGTCCTCGATCAACCCGGCGATTTTCGGGACGAGGTCAGTGTGCACGTGGCCGAGTCCGGTTCCTTCAATGACGAGCCCAGCCGAGCCCTCGACCACGTCGAAGAATGCCGGATCCATCCCCGGCGTGAACTTGAGGAGTGAAACGTCCTCCTCGAGGTCGGGTGTAATGGCCAGGTCGACCTCGTCACGTTCGCGGTAGTCGCCGTCGAACGTGACTGTCTCGGTCTCGTATTCGACCCGGCCCAGTGGTTCTGCGCCTACCGTCTGGAATGCGTCGCGTCGAGAGGTGTGATTCTTGCGGACGCGCGTTCCGCGGTGAAGGGCACAGGTGGTATCGCTCTCGTCAGCGTGCATACAGACCAGCACTTCCGCACAGTCGCTTTTGGCGGCTTCGACGGCGGAGACAGCGTTCATCACGTTGTCCGAGGAGGGGCGGTCGGCCGACCGCTGACTGCCGGTAAAGACGATCGGAACCGGGGTCTCGAGCATGAACGCCAGTGCGGCCGCGGAGTACTGCATCGTGTCCGTGCCGTGCATGACGACGACGCCGTCGGCACCCGCCTCGATTTCCTCGTAGACGGCGTGTGCGAGATCCTGCCAGATCGGTGGCTCCATGTTCTCCGAGAGGATGTTCGCGACGACGCGTCCACGGTAGTTCGCCCGCCCGGCGAGGTCGGGGACCGCTCTGAGGACGTCCTCGGCATCGAACTGTGCCGTCACCGCACCCGTTCGGTAATCGACGGTGGAGGCGATCGTGCCACCTGTGGAAATGAGCGCGATCGTCGGAAGGTCGTCGTCGAACGCGACGGTGGATTCGTCGTCAGCCGCTGACTGGGCCGACTCGACGTTGTACACGTCCTCGGCCAGCACCTCGAGGCTGGCCTCAGATCGATCGATGCCGACGTTATAGCCGCCTTCGAGTTTGACGACCAGATGCTCGTCGGTACTCGAGGGGAGTAACACACCATCGTACGTTTGCCCAGCGCGTGTTACACGCACGCGATCACCTGGGGCTGGGGAGTGGCTCATGGCTCAGCGTTTCGTGGCCGCAGACTTCAAAGCACGCTTTCGGTGGTGATCCACACGGTCATCCGAGTGAGGCGAGGAGCGCATAGCCGAAAAACACGAGTCCCAACCAAGCCCACTGGCGGTGATGAGCACTTCGGGAACGCACATCGCAGTGGACAGCACTGGCGGGTATTCGGGGTGTGGCTCGAGGTGAGCCGTGAGTATCGCCACGAACACGGCACTCTCGAGTGCTGCCGCCCCGAGGAGGAGAAACCCACAGTCGCCAGAGGAACGCACTGGTGGTGAGCAACGTATAGGCTTTAGCCCCGCTCGAACCACGTTGTGTGCACTCATGTGACTAGTCTGAACATATATTTATGTTGGGCCCCTATTTGGGTCTATGAAGCTCGTCGTGCCAACTGACTTTGATATCCTCGATACGATGCGCGACGGTAAGCGCCAGACGGCCCCCAACCTCGGAGTGCTCATCGACCAGGACTCACGATATATGAACAACCGACTGGCCGAACTGGCTGCGAACGGACTGGTCGAAAAGGCCGGCCCCTCGAGCAACTCTGGGATGTACGTCATCACCGAGAAGGGACGACTGGTACTCGACCAGCGTGACGCCTACAGCCACGACGCAGCCGAGACGTTCGGTCAGTATATCGCGGATCAGCTGGCTGGAGAGACGCTCGAGCGCCGTCAAAAAGTGTAGACCCCGGCAAATCATCGCGCCACCCTGACTCGAGCGTCGAACGAGTCTCCACAAGAGATTTATTCGACCTGGCGTATTTCACACATAGACGAATATGCTCTCCCGTCGAAAGCTCCTCGCAGCGGCGGGTGTCGGTGCTGCAACGGCCACCCTCCTCCCAACGACGTCTGGACGCACCGACGAGGAGACTCGGGTATTCATCCACCCAAATGGCGATCGTCTCGGGCCGATTGATGACCTCCTCGAGACGCTCGGTGGGACGATCGACTTCGAGTATGACCACTTCGATTTCGTTGCCGCCACAATCCCATCATCGACGCGCGAGGAACTCGAAGACGACGAGCACGTCGCGCTCGTCGAGGACGACCCTGCAATCACTTTCCTCTCATCGTCAGTGACCAACGACCTGGTCGACGATGATCCACCCAACGGTGACGACGATGGAGTCCTAGACGACGATCCTATTGGCATTGGGGATGACGACTCCGGCGAATCCGGCGACCTCTCCTGTAGTACCCACCCACTACAATCCCCTGCCTGGGGATACGACCGGATCGGGGCCGAGGACGTGGACGCGTCCGGCGATGGGGTCGACCTCGCCATCCTCGATACGGGGATCGAGAGCAGCCACTGCGACCTTGAAGTGGCCGGTGGACAGAATTTCACGGCTGTTGGAAGCCCTGGTGATTACGAGGACCGACATGGCCATGGGACACACTGTGCCGGTATTGCCGGGGCCCTGGACCACGATATCGGGGTCCTCGGCGTGGCTCCGGAAGCCTCGCTCTACGCCGTGAAGGTCCTCGATGACAATGGCCGCGGCCATCATAGCACTATGGCCGCCGGTATTGACTGGTGTCTCTCTCACGATATTGAGGTGCTCTCGATGAGTTTCGGGAGCGAATCGGGGTCTGCAGCGATGGATACGGCGATCGAAGCGGCGACCGACGCCGGTCACCTCCTCGTCGGGTCAGCCGGAAACGAAGGGAACGATGGAGCAGAAGGCTGTGGTGCAAACAACGTCACCTATCCCGCAACCCACGACGACGTCGTCTGTGTCTCGGCGATGGACGAGGACGACAGTCTCGCGGAGTACAGCAGTGTCGGTGAGGAAATCGACCTGCTTGCGCCCGGATCACGGATCGAATCGACCACCATCGACAACGAGTACAGCGTCAAAAGCGGGACCAGCATGGCCTGCCCGTACGTCGCTGGCGTCGCCGCCCTCGTCTGGGAACGCCGGGACGAGTCGGGGCCAGGGCCGAACGACGCGGTCCGAGATCACCTCGAGAACACGGCCGAGACAGTGCTCGAGAGCTGTGCAGAAGTGCACGGGTTGGTGGATGCGGCGGCTGCGGTGGAGTCGGCAGATGAGGGCAGTGACGCGGGTGATGACGACGCGGGAGAGGGTGATGATGAGAGCGGAGGTGACGACGACCGACACCGGCACAGGTGGTGACGACAGTACTGCTGGGGGCGACGAGACCAATGATGGCGATGGCGCAGGTGGTGGAACTGGCGACGACTCGATCGACGACGCGTTATCACTCTTAGACCGGATCGTCACCGCTCTCAGGCGGTTTTTCGACTGGGTGTTGGGTCTCTTCTGAAAACGAACGCATCGAGGGTAGTGTCAGAAACGGTCCAGTTGGGCTGTGGTGTGTCCTTCGAGACCGGAGCAGGCCTAATCCGTTCCTCAGCGTTCTTCGACGTGCCTGATCTCACAGGCAATGCCGCGCGTACTTTCGACCATTTCGGACCCGTACATCTCGGCCCGGCCGACGGCGAACGCCCGAGGCCCCTCGACGACGACCTCGTCACCCACTCGAATGTCCTCGTCGGCATCGACGACACCGGGCGCGAGTACGCTTCCCTGGGGGACGAACCCGTCTATTTCGATCCGTTTCGTCGGGGCATCGCTCTCGACCCACTGCTTGGCCCCCTCGAGGGTGAACGAGAGCGTGCCATACTGAGGCACCATCGTCGCGAGTTGGGTCTCCTCGGCGTCGGTATCCCGAACCTGGAGTCGCGGGTAGCGGCTGGTGGTCTGGAACGTCGGAAAGAGGTCGTCGCCAGCACCGTCACCGAGGAGGTAATCCGCGAGTGCACGCACGGTGTGGTGCTCACGCTCGCGTTTCTGATAGGCAGGTTCGCCGGCGAGTCCGTCGCTCAGCGCCTCGAGTGACTCATCGTCGGTCGGGTGGGCGTCAGGCGCGACTGTGTACGTCACGTCGAGGTCAAGATCGGCTTCGACCCGCTCGACGATGGCTCGGTAGCCCTCGTCCGGCACGTGGGCGATGATCCGTGGGTATGGGTTGCGCTCGAGGTATCGAGTCAACACGCGGGCAACGAAGTCCTGTTCGTCCTGTGACCACCGTCCCGTGACCACGGTGTCGTAGTGTTGTGCCGGGTAGGTCGTCTCGAGCTCCTGTGGCACGACCCCGATTGGGGAGGTCATCGAGACGAGGTGGGCTCGCCAGCGAATCGCGCGGTGGAACTGGGTGTGACTCTGGGATTCGCTGTAGGGTTTGCGCGCCGAACAGGGCACGAGCACGAGTGGCGCGTCGAATCGGTTGCGATAGCGGCTGGTGACTCTGTCGGCAAACCGTTGGATTTNGACCCGGCGGAGGGTGTCCTCGGTGGCCGCGTCGAGATCCGCCTCACGGAGAATCGGGGTGCGTTCCTCCAGGTAGCCCCACTGGGCGTCGAGTTCACGCATTGCGGCCGTCAGCCACTGATTGTGTCGCGCCTGCCCTTCGAGGTAATCCCGGAGGCGTCCGTCTCGAATCCGCTGTCGGACGACGGCCAGTTCAGCGGCGAGTGCGTTGCGGTTGTGCTCGGCGCAGTCAGCAGGGGTAAACGACTCGCGCGGCCCCTGGCAGGCCGGACACGAGCAGGGCAGTTCCTCGAGGTCCTCGAGGAAGTACTCACTCTCGGTGGTCAGATATTTCCCCTGCGTTCCTTTCGCGACGGCGCGGGCGGCGTCGACACAATCGACGCCAGCGTACGCCAGCAGGGCAACGTTTCGTGGCGTGGCCACACCGGAGAGGAGGAGGGCCGTGTCTGCGGGAATCGTCTCACGAATCCGGACGATCGCATCGACGAAGGCCCCGCCGTGACCAACGATCGATTGGACGTCCGAAATTGCGTAGGCGTCGGTGCCGTGCGCTTCGACGTGGTCACTCGAGACGACGGCAACACTCGGATACGAGACGTCAGGATAGTCGACGGCGAAGGATTGTTGCACTTCCTCAGCGGTTCCACCCGGGAACCCTCGGTGGGGGAGAACGGTCAGTACGTCCTCGCTCCCTTCCGGAAGCGCCCGGTCGCTCGCCCATCGAGAGCCCCCATCCTCGAGGATGTGGTCGACCAGAGAAGGGGTCTGTCGGGGCGTCTCGAGGCGAAGTTCACCCAACCGCGCGGCCCCGTCGCGCGCATGGACTTCGAAGTAGTCGGTCATAGCGGAACTGGTAGCGGGGAGTGAAAGAGGTTGTCGATACTCGCTGTCCGATTACTCGAGTTCGACCGTGACCTGGCCATCGAAGGCGAGCATCACGGACTGAGCGAGGCTGCCGAAGATCGCTTTGCCGGTGCGCGAGCGTTTCGTGCCGATCATGAAGATGTGATCACAGTCGTGCTGGTCGGCGGCATCGAGGATGGCCGTTGCCTCCTTCTTGCCGTCGACGATCCGTGGGACGATCGTGTACTCGACGTCTGCATCCACGTCAGTCAGGGCCTCGCGTGCGATGCGTTTAGTCGTGTGAACGAGACGCTGTTCGGTGGTATCCGTCCCGAAGGTCGAGGCGTGGGCGTCACTCACCTGGCTGATGGCCTCTCGCTCTGCGGCGACGGACTCGTTCGAGGCCATCGGGAGCAAGACCAGATCGGCGTCAGCGCCGGCGGCGTGCTGGGCTGCGGTCTCGAGCAGTGTTCGGTGGCTGTCCGTATCGTCGATGACGACAAGTCCGTGGTTCATACGAATCGTTAGGGTCGGGGATGTGAAAGGTGTTGCGTGAATCACGTCCCCATGGGGAACAGTAACGTGGACTATGAGGCCCTCTCGCGCAGTTTGCGGCAGTTTCCGCTGCTTTCCAAGGACTGCCAATTCCTATATCAGAAGGTAGAGATACAGAGTGACATGGTACAATGTGACAGGGAGCGTGAGTAGACCTGGGACCTCGAGTGCTAGCTTACTGCAACCACCGCCAACCCAACGGTTTTGCCTATGCACGCAGACCCACGCGTATGACAGAGATACCATCGTCGGACCACCTCGAGACAGCACTCGGGCGTGCCTGGCACGACGATCGAGCCTGGAATCTGCTGACCGACCTCACCCAACTCGAGCACCGCATGGGCGGCTCCTCAGGCGAACGCCGGGCTGCTGATATCGTCGCGGAGGCACTCGAGGATGCAGGCGTCCAATCGGTGGGCCTCGAGTCGTTCCCGATGCAGTACTGGGAGCGTGGACACACCCGTTTTGCCGTCACCGAACCAGTCGAACGCTCGTTCGAGGCGATTGCCCTGCCATATTCGCCGCCGGGTGACCTCGAGGGGCCGTTAGTCGACGTCGGGTACGGGACGCCCGAGGAGATCGAGGAGGCCGGTGGGGACGTCAACGGCGCAATCGTCGTTGCGAGTACGACGACCCCACCCGGCCAGCGGTTCGTCCATCGCATGGAGAAATTCGGGCACGCGGTGGCCGCCGGCGCACAGGGATTCATCTTCGCGAACCACGTTCCCGGCCAGCTGCCACCAACTGGATCCCTCCGATTCGACGGCGAGGCGGCCATGCCCGGCGTTGGCGTGAGCGCCGAAACCCACGACTGGCTCACCGAGTACGCCGCTGACGGCGGGCGTGCCAAACTCCAGGTCGACGCCAGCACGGAGGATGGTACCAGCCAGAACGTCGTTGGCGAACTGGGGCCCGATACCGAGGAAGAACTCATCCTCCTTGGGCACTACGACGCCCACGACATCGCCGAAGGTGCACTTGACAACGGCTGTGGGATCGCAACGGTCGTTGGGGCCGCAGCGATCCTCGCCGAGATCGAAGCCGAACTCGAGTGTCGGGGGCG
>SL_5KL_010_SEDDRAFT_10002401_pt1 | contig 10450 bp, 9 predicted proteins | sample SodLakKL_010_SED_FD_9118 | JGI IMG/M metagenome (IMG submission 9118)
TAGTTCATTTTTGCTGCTCTAACTAACTAGTTGTCGATTTATATCAAAATTCCTGCCTGATTTTAAAAAAAGTTTGTTATTTTGTGTTTTTTTTAATTTGTCCTGCCCTGGAGAATTAATTTACAGCTCTGCTGTTATGTTAAGAGTTATAATAAAGGAATTTAAAATTGAAGTTTTCAGACACATTACACATACTTTTTCTGCACATAAAAGAAAATGAACATAAATGAACAGAAAAGAAAATGAACAGATAATTATTTCATAGATTATTTTCATAAATTAATTTCGCAAAAGCTGAAGATTTCCTGCATTACGCGCCAGAAACTTATGTGTCTTGTGCCGCAAACTTCACAATTATCAGAAAAAACAAGGTCCAAAAGCATAATTTTTAACCAGGAGTGGTAAAAATGGCAGCAAAAAGACGGGTATCTATCTGGTTAAGCAGATTTTTTGTTCTTCATTTTGCTTTCCTCCTCTTTCTTTAACAGTTCCATAATTATACCTCTGCTTGCAAGCAGAGGCATGTAATTCATCTAACAATTTCCTGAAAGTGTGTCCAGTTTTCCGGCCTCGATTTGTTAGCTTTACTGCCTCCCTATCACTTTCAGCACAGGTATCAGTTTTAAACTTTTCCTTTTTTAATTATGTCCATTTAATTATGCAATGTCCCGGTTATCCAATGTCCCGGTTATGCAATGTCCCGGTTATCCAATGTCCCGGCAATTTTAAATGGTGGAGCATGGTGGAGCTATTTGACAGCAGCCATGTTTTTTGATACCTTAATAATTAATTAATTAATTAAATATAAAATAATTAAATTATGAAGGGGATGAAAATGACTGATAATATACCTGACGAAATTCGGGAAGAACTCTACGACCTTCATGCCAGGACCTGTAAAGCCATGGCAAATAAGACCAGAATCAAAATTTTGGACAGCCTTAAACAGGGAGAAAGGCGGGTCGATGAGCTGGCTGAAGCCCTGAACACCACCGCTCCCAATGTTTCCCAGCATCTTTCCCTGCTTAAAAAAGAGGGTATAGTCTGCAAGCGTCAGGAAAAGAGATATGCCTTTTACAGCATCTGTGATCGCAGGATAGTCAAAGCCTGTAATCTGGTTAAGGAGGTTATGCTGGACAGACTGCAGAAAAAAGAGGAGTCTCTGAGCAGAGTCTCCCGGTATGCCGAAGATTTTATGGGGGGTGAATAAGATGATTTATTTCGATTACAATGCAACCACACCTGTGGCAGAGGAAGTGGCAGAAGCTATGTATCCCTACCTGGAAGCCCAGCTGCAGACAGGCAATTTTGGCAACCCTTCCAGCAGTCACGAGTTTGGCAGGAAAACTGCCCGGGCTGTAGAAGAGGCCCGTCTTAAGGTTGCAGATCTTATCAACGCCTCTGCCCGGGAAGTTATCTTCACCAGCGGCGGCAGCGAATCAAATAATATGGTCATAAAAGGTGTTGCCGAAAAGCAGAGAGAAAGCGGAGGCCATATCATTACCAGTGAAATAGAGCATCCGGCCGTGAGAGAGCCCTGTGGTTATCTGGAAGAGAGGGGATTTGAGGTGACCTATCTTTCTGTTGATGAGACAGGTATGGTAGCGGCAGAGGATGTGAAAAAGGCCATCAGGGATGACACCATTTTAATTACTATTATGCATGCTAATAATGAAATTGGCACCATCCAGCCCATAAAAGATATTGGCAGGATAGCGGAAGAACATGACATACTCCTTCACACCGATGCTGCTCAGTCCCTGGGAAAGATCCCCGTGGATGTGAAGGAGCTGGGAGTGGATTTTCTTTCCATTGCTGGTCATAAACTCTATGCGCCCAAAGGGGTGGGAGCACTTTACTGCCGCAATCATGAATCTCTCACTCCCCTGATACACGGGGCAGGCCATGAATTTGGGCTGAGAGCAGGTACAGAAAATGTTATTCTGCAGGTCGGTCTGGGTGAAGCGGCCAGTCTTATCCAGAAACGCCAGAAAAATGAGGAAGGAGAGGAGTTAAAGCAGCTGACCATTTATTTTTATAACAGGCTCAAAGAGATTGCAGGTGACAGTTTACAGCTCAATGGTCATCGGGAAAAAAGGCTGCCCAACACACTTAATGTAAGTTTTGTGGGCTATGAAGGGGATAAACTTCTCTCGCTGGCGGATAAGGTGGCGGCCTCTACGGGAGCAGCCTGTCATGAGGATAGTGTGGAGCTTTCTCCGGTTCTTTCAGCCCTGGGAGTATCGGAAGAGCGAGGCAAAGGAGCTGTAAGATTTAGCCTGGGCTGGTATACTGACCGGAATGAACTGGACAGGGCGGCTGAAGCACTTTACAGCGCTATGCAAAGATATTAATTAAAGTTACTTTGAGGAGGCTAAAAAGATGCAGGAAATACTTCTGGTAATTAACGAATCTCCTTATGGTTCGGAAAAAGCCTATAATGCTCTGCGTACGGCCATGAATCTCCAGAAAAAAGATGTTGAGATTGATGTCAACATCTTTCTGCTTGATGATGGAGTGGGCTGTGCCAGAAAAGGGCAGGAAACACCTAAAGGTTTTTACAATATTGAGAGAATGCTGGGCTCGGTGCTGCGAAAAGATGGCAGGGTGAAAACCTGAGGCAGCTGTGCTGAAACCCGTGGGGTTTCAGAAGAGGATTTGATTGAAGGCATAGAGATGGACGGTATGCAGGGATATACTGATTGGCTGCTGTCGGCAGATAAAGTTCTGGTATTTTAATAGATTTTTGCAAATATTTCGTAGATATTTGCAAAAATTTCAGCATAAACTATAAACCCAACAACGATTATGTTAAAGACATGGTAAAAAAAATGAGCACGGTGAGATAATTATAGATGAGATTAATTGCACCAGTCACCGTTCTCAAAGCTTTTTGTGATTGGACTCATCAGTTTGACTCAGCAGGGTTTCCACCTGCTGTATCAATAGGATAATATCTTTAGCGCACAAAATCTGATAATTTTTTTGTTATATCCGGCTTCTTCTGTAATATAATGGATTCTATTTATTAGATCTGAGCAAAGTTTGGTTATTTTCCTGCTGCCCACAATTGCTTTATTTGAAATATAAACCGGGATAATTGACTAATATGTCTATATTAATTATAATTAATATATCGATAGCAATACTAAAGTATTAATAAGATTTTATAGAGCTCATTAATGATCTAATCAATGATCTCATCAATTTTTAGTAATCATTATTTTATTTTCAGCAATATTCATCTTTTCAGCAATTCTTATTCATTGCGCAGTTCTCCTGATAATAAACTCTGATTATTTTATATAATTATAACCTGATTATTTAATATAATATATAATCATAAAATATGATCATTAAATGTTTTAAAACCCTCATAGGGTATGTAATTGTACGAATGTAATCATAGGGAATGTAATCATAGGGAATGTAATCATAGGGAATGTAATCATAGGGAATGTAATGAAAAATTCCCTGGATAATATCTGATAGTTTTAAAAATTCAAATCTGGGTTGACTTGGGTGGAGGAAAAGAAGCCGTGTTTCTCCACTTCAATCAGTCCCTGGAGGATGTTGATGATCCCTTTGACCCTGATTTTCTCTATGAAAACCTCATGTATGTAGGTCTGGCTATCAGAGGCCGCTTCTTTGCTGAAGAAAGACCGGCCAGCCCCGCCAACACGCACTTTCATCAGCTCTCTGCCGAGTCACCTGAGGCAGGTCATGGAGGTGAAGCAGGTGATGAGGGCTACTGGCTCGTCCATATAGCAGTCCAGGATTTAGAAAGATCCTGGGGAGAAGTTGAGCCCGGAGTAGACTTCAACTTCATGGTCACAGATCCCCCGGCCATTTCGGAATAAGCTAATAAGCTGTAATTAAATCGCACCTCATAGGAATTTGAAAACACGCGAAAGCACCCATAAAAACTGGAAGCGATATTAATCCTCTTAAGAAGTTACAAGCACTCATAAGCACCGATATGAACGCAATATGAAATCCCCAAGAATTTTATAAGAAAACACCCCAGGAACACCATAAGAACACTATAAGAATACCATAAAAACACCATAATAACACCATAATAACACCATAATAACACCATAAGAGCCTCTAAACACCAGCAAGCAGCCCAAGTAGAGTTAATTTTCTCGAAAAATTGAATAAAGAAGAAAGAACTCCACCCCGAAACTCACCTCAGCATTAAAACTCAGGTGATTTTCGGGGTGCATTTTTGGGGACTATTAAGCCAGCTCAGGAAGCGGATATTTTACCTGTTCAATTTGTAATGCAGATTTAATGCAGATTTAATGCAGATTTTATGAAATCAAATCAGATAACTGATAACATCAAGAATCTGCTAAATCCAGCGATTGCTTAATGCTCATACATTTTAATCCCGTTAATCTCGCTGAAAATTAACCGGTAAATCCAGATTTCAAAACCAGATTAAATATAATCACTCAATCTCCCAGACAACGCTAACATTATCACTGGCCTCAATATCATCAGGCTGAAAATCCAGGTTGTCTTCATGAACCGAACAGCTGGTAGAGATTTCCTTCAGTGAATAATAAGATCTTTCAAATCTCACCACCGACCAGTCATAATCGATGCGGACAATCTNNCCCAGTTTTACCCTGCCGGCTTCTGCCAGCACCTTTGCTTTAGCAAAAGCATCCTTAACAGCTTTACTTAAAAGCTTTTCTTTGGCTTTCTCCTGATTCTTTATGGAATATCTGATAGAAAATTCAGGTCTGGCCGGGCAGTCAGTCAGAGCCTGCAAGACTCTGCTGAGCTTTTTTGTCTCAGNCGGAAAACCAATATAAAGATCTTGATTACAGCGATAACCTTTAAAGACATTTTTCCCCTCTCCCCGGCTATCCTTGACCCACTCATATNCAGTATCGACATCAAATCTGGTGGTTTTTATATCCTCTTTTTCAAAACCTTCTTCCGCCAGAGAATTTCTGAGCTGATTAAGCTTCTCCCCGGCCTTTTCCATCGTTTTCTCATAACTGCTATTTCTGGCGACCAACTCCAGATTGATAATGATCCAGTCTGGAGGCTCAGAAATCTCTCCCCGACCCTTGACAGTCATAAGTCTTTCCATAATCCCCACCGCCTTTTTAAATTCAAGTAAAAAAACAGCAGTTTTTAAACTTGTGAATTATAATTTCACCCCCGGACTGGAAACTCCTGCCTTCTTCTGAAAAATGAAATTTTCAGACACATTACAACTTATTCTGTCCGTAAAGGAAAATGACCTCAAAAATAATAAGCAAACAAAAATACCTTATAAAGTTCAAATAATAGATAAATAAGCTTGAAAAATAAACTATATTGCAATATAATGTTTATATAGCAAGGTTAGTTTATTAGTTTAGAGAAACTTCAGGGAGTGATAATTGATGATAAATATGTTAGAAGATATAGATACCGTAAATATAGAAAAAATAGGAGGGAAGGGGAAAAATCTTGTTTATTTGCTTCAGGAAAAATTTCCAGTCCCTGCTGGTTTTATCGTTGAGACAACAGCTTATAAGAAATTTTTTAAAGAAAATAATTTAGGTGGTTTTATTAATAAAATCTTAAAAACCATAAATTTTGAAGAATATAATGAAATTGAAAAAGCAAGTCAGCAAATTAAAGAAAAAATAATTGAAGCACAAATGTCTGATGAATTAGAAAATAAAGTAGTTGATAAATGGGTTAATTTAGACAAGGCTCCTGTCGCTGTAAGATCTTCGGCAACAGCAGAAGATCTGGAAAATACTTCATTTGCCGGGCAGCATGATTCTTTTTTGAATATAACTAATAGACAACAGTTAATTTCTAAAATAAAAGAGTGCTGGGCTTCTCTGTGGAATACCAGGGCAATTTTTTATCGTCATAAAAATAATATTATCCAAAAGGAAAATAAAATTTCAATGGCTGTCATTGTCCAAAAAATGATAAAAAGTCAAAAGGCCGGTATTTTGTTTACAGCCAATCCTTTAAATAATCATCGAGGACAATTTTTAATAAATTCATCCTGGGGATTGGGGGAAGCAGTAGTTTCTGGAATCGTCACTCCTGACAGGTTTGTTTTAAGCAAAAATGAAGGTAAAGTGATAGAAAAAGATATTTTTGAAAAAAATGTACAGGTAGTTTATCACAAAAATGGGACCAGACAAACTAAAGTTCCTGAAGAATTAATATCAAACCCCAGTTTAACTTCAAGTGAACTCAAGGAGCTGTATAATTTAGCTAAAGATATTGATAATTATTACAAAAAACCAATGGATATTGAATGGGCAATAAAGGAAGGAAAATGCTATCTTCTTCAGGCCAGGGCAATAACCGGACTTTATCCCCTTCCTGATAAAATCAGTGACCCGGAAAAATCTGGTCTTGAACTATATTTTTCATTTACAAGGATTGCTCAAGGAATTACTAACCCTATGACTCCGATGGGTTTAGAAATACAACGACTTGAAATGTGGGCAACTTTAATAAATCTTGGTTTTGCTACTGGCAAATATCCTGAAGCTTTCAAAACAGCAGGTGGAAGAGTTTACTGGAATATTACAAAGCTTCTACGCAATCCTAAACATTGGGATAGGGTTGGCGGTTTTCTGGCAGAAAAAGATCCAGTTGCCGAACAGGTTTTGCTTGATTTTTTAGATACTAATAAAAAAGAAATTACCCAAAAAAATGAAAAAATTAATTTGTCATTTAAGTTTTTTGTTTTTTTGGCTGGATTTTTCAAAAAAGTTATAGGTGCCATTATGCAGCCTGACAGGGCACCTGAAAGAAGTATTGCTCTGGTTGAAAAACATATTGAAGGGATTAAAGAAAAAGAAAAACAAGCTGAAACAATTAAAGAAAAATTGCATTTAATTGAAGAGATTATGAAAAAATCAATGAAAGTAATGCTTTATCAGTGCTCTTATTTTTTCCCGGGATATCTGGGGCTTAATTTTATTGAGGATCAAAAAGAATGGTTAAATGATAAAAAATTGCTTGATCAAATTATTCAGGCGCTGCCCCATAATCCTACTTCTCAAATGAATTTTCAACTTGCCGAAATAGCCTGTAAATTAAAAGAAAATAATGAAAGACCACATGAAGATCATTCTCTAATCCGCAATTTTTTAAGTGAGTTTGGCCATCGCTCAAATAATGAATTAGATGTGGGTTGTCCTAACTGGCAGGAAGACCCTGAATATATTGTTGGTTTGATTAATTCATATGTGGAACAAAATCCTAAAAAACGTTTACAGGAGTTAAAAAAGCAAGAAAGAGAGGCTAACAATGCAATAAACATTTTAACTAAAAAAGTTAGAGAAGAAAAAGGAATTATAGCTTCCTGGAAAATTAAACTGGCCTGTAAATATCTCAGAAAAACCCTGGGTTTACGCGAGCGTCCTAAATTTGATCAAATAAGATCATTTGCTTTAATTAGAAACATTCTTCAGGATATTGGCCAGAAACTGGTTGATCAGGGTCAACTTGAGAATATTAATGATGTTTTTTATTTAAATTTTTCTCAGATTTTAAAAGGGGAAGGGCCGTATCATAAGATTGTTGAAAATCAAAAAAGCCATTTGGAAAATTTTCAGGAAATAAAAACCATTCCAAGATTTATTGTCAATACTGGTGAATGTCTTTATGATACTGATAGACAAAATAACAGTAACAATGAACTTCAGGGAGTTCCTGTATCTTCTGGTGAATACAGTGGTATTGTTAAAGTGATAAATGATCCTAAAAAAGCAATTCTTCAGGAGGGGGAGATTTTAGTCACTCATAGTACAGATCCAAGCTGGACTCCTCTCTTTCTTAAGGCTGGCGCTCTGATTATGGAAACAGGTGGTGCTATTTCTCATGGTGGAATAGTTGCTCGTGAATATGGAATACCTGCGGTAGCCGGGATTGAGCATATAAGTGAAAAACTAAGAACAGGGGATTGCGTTGAAGTTAATGGAAATTCGGGAATAGTTAAAATTTCAAGGAGGACCAGTGATGACAAAAAAAGATGATATCTTAAAAACAGCTCAGGAACTTTTTCTAAAAAAAGGAATTGAACCATTAACCGTAACTGAGATTGTGGAAATTGCAGGAGTAAGTAAAGCCACATTTTATAAATATTTTGCTAATAAGAAAGATCTTCTGAGACATGTCTGCAAAAAAATCTTTACAGAAATCACCTCTGAGCTTGAAGAAATATTACAGGAAGGCAAAAATAACAGGCTCAATAAAGAAAAGTTTCTGGAATTGTTTGATTTCAACAAATATGATGATTTACTGCAGACTGACTTTGTTAAAGAGTTGAAAGATAATTATCCCGATTTGCTGGAATTATATAATGAATGGGTCTACGAAATCCGATTACCGATTTATCGGGAAATAATGCGTATGGCCAAAATAGATGGCATAGTTCGTATGGATATAGATCTGGATATTTTAATTCAGTACTCTCTTTCTTTACGAAAAGCCATAAAATATACCTTAGAAAATAACCCTGAAATTTTGGATGAAAAGGGTTATAAAAAAATTACTGAACAATTTTATGATTTATATTTAAACGGTGTTGTTTCTCAAGATTAATAANCCAGAACCAGCTGTCTTTGATCGTTGCCGGTTTTCAGCATTTTGCAATAGGACTGGATTTCTCTTGTCCTGAAAAACCAGTCGCCCCTTTNTATTCTCTATTTAAATAATTCAGCAAAAAGCTTCACTTTAACCAGGTCAGGGGGATTAAAAGAGATTAATTATTTCCTCTTTTCCTCCCACAGCCTTGTGCGTTCTTCAAAACTCACCTCCCTGTGCACCTGATGCAGCATCCACCCATAGCCAAAGGGATCGCTGAAAATAGCATTTGATACTCCAAAATCAGAGATTTCAGTTATCGGCTGCACCTCAGTACATCCCGCAGCCATTGCTTGAGAAAAAGTTTTGCTGATATCGGGGACCATAATGTTAAACCAGATCGATTTGAGTTCATTCTGGGCTGGGGCATTAAGCTGGAATTCCGGGTTTTCATCCAGCAGGTGAAAGTGTGTTCCGTAAAGAGTGAAGATGACTTCATTCTCACCTTTTGGAAAATCCGTAACCTCCACTCTTTTAATATCAAAAATCTTCTCGTACAGTTCCAGTGCCTGCAGGCTGTCAGTAACAACCATGTCAATTTCCACTCCAATCATGAAGATAACCTCCCTGTATCTGTTCTGTTTTTTCATTAATCCTACGACATAGCTCTGTCCTCATTTTTCTTCAAGCCAGGACAGCATTTCTTGCAATGCAAGGCCAATATTCCCCACCTGACAGTGATTTTGCGCCTGTTCCTCACCGGCAAATATCCTTTCCGTAACTGATGCTGCATTTTTTAGGGCAGCAACCTGAATATTATTTCTTTCCTTATCTGGTTATTCTTGAGATTTTCTCAGCTTAACAGAACATTCATCATTCCAGCTTCAGACATAGTGGCGCAAAAAGGCCTCGATCATGGCATTCACCTGATCGGGAACTTCAAGCTGACTGAAGTTAGTGAGACAGTTTTCACATTTCATTTCCTGCAAAAATCATTATTACCCATCTGACAAAATTCTTGTCTACAGGCCTTACAGTCCTCAAAGTTTACTTCTATTATATTATTAGATTTGCCAGCACCATTAAATATCTTTGAAAATTTATCAAAAAACTTCATGTTACTCCCTCCTCAAACCTTTAGACAGTTTCTCTTATAAACCTTTTGATATTACCTGCTATTTCTGTGCCAGTCGCCAATGACTCTTTACCTGGATAACTTGGTCTCTGGATTATTTGATCTGGTGTTTGTCTAATCCTACAGGGATTTAATGAAATGATAAATCTGCAACTGGTAATTGATTCTGTCTCTTTATATCTGGTTTTGTAATATCAATTAAATTTCTGGGGTCTCCAAATCATACTAAAATTTTTTTCATAAATCTGTATAGCAGACTACAGAAATTAGCAGTAATCGAAAAAAAATCTCCTGTCTCTCAATCTGTTTCGATTTCAGCAACAATTTCCGGGTCCTCATCATGAAACCCCTGCGGCTCGTAAAGAATGAGTTTTTTTAAATTTTCACTTCGCAGTGCCGCTCATAGCGAGTTTTGGACATTTATCAACAATGATGAATGTTAAACGAACAGCAAGGATGGAGGCGACAAGCTAAAAGTTGAAGGGATTGAGCCCCGAAATAGAACCCAGATTGGGACTGGCTGATGCTTTTACGTCAGCAGAAGGCAAAATTGTTGGAAGCGTTAGGCAAGTTTCCAGCAACCCCATTTAAAATGACCCGAAAAGAAATTTCTTTAAGTACAATGACTTCAATAATAATCTCTTAATTTCAGAACTCTGAAAGTTTGTCTATTTTACATTAAGTCAATTATAGGATTGCTACTATATCAACATTTTCAAAATCAGTTCTTAAAGCTGCAAAATG
>SL_5KL_010_SEDDRAFT_10002403_pt1 | contig 10443 bp, 6 predicted proteins | sample SodLakKL_010_SED_FD_9118 | JGI IMG/M metagenome (IMG submission 9118)
CTCCAGCTCCTCGCTGCCGCCGTAGGTCCCGTGCATGCCCTCGAGCAGGCCGCGCATCTGCTCCAGCATCTCATCCGGCAGCTCTTCTTCACTCTCAAGCTCTTTCAGGTCACCCAGTGTTTTGATCCATTTCATGTCATCTTTACCTCCTTTTGTTTTCCTACCAAAACAGGAAAAACCCGACCGGTGCCCTTGAAAGAAAATGCAAGCTGGCCGATCGGGCCTCTGTGTTCCAGAGTTCTTTCATCTGTTTTTCTGTGCTCCCACCCTTTCTACCACAAATGCCGGCACTGCCGACGTTGGCGGCCGGAAAAGAAGAGAAGGGAGCAGATTTTTGCTGCCAGTGCAGCCCCTGCAGCCAATCGGGAAGAAAAGATGGAAGAGAAGCTGATATCCAACCGATTTTTGCCAGCGGCGCAGCCTCTGCAGCCTTTTGAGGAAGAGAAGAGGGATCCAACCAGGTTTTTTTGCAGCCACTGCCGGTACTGCCGCCATTCTGGGTACATGTCAGGGGCAAGCACTCAAGTCTTTTTACGCTCATTCTTTCTGGAGAGCCCTGTCATCTCCCTTTCCTCCTCGTCAAAGAGGCAGATCGCTTCGATTCCCTCCTCGTAGGTCCAGGTCACGGCCACGGTGTACCTTTCGCTGAGGTTAGTGCTATCTCCGTCGAAAAGGAGGGTCCCCAGCGTGACAAGCTTCTCCTCCCCCTCTTCGATGGTGCCTTTAGGGTAGAAAACCCCCTCGTGCTCGTCGCCTACGGCCACGTGGGTCTCGGCCAAAGGGCCCCCATTCAGGACGAGGTCGGTCACTGCCTTCCCCGGGAGGTAGCTCTCCAGCGCCTTCCTGGCCTCCTCGTTCAGCTCCTCCAGCATGGCTATTCCTCCTTTCGCCTTGCTCACCCTCGGATGGTAGGACAATATACGAGTATATTCGCGAAAATTAGCAAAAATAGAAAAAGCCCGCCGATGGGAGGTAGTACTTAACTCCCGGTGGCGGGCTCGTAAATATGATATGTGGTTGTGTTCTGGTTAGGCGCGTTCTCCTATCGAAAAAGGCAAATCCCCCACCACCTATTAGTACTGGTGATGGGGGTGCCTACTTGCTTGCTCACGATTTATGAGAGTGTTAGTCTATAGTGAGGTTGGTTTGGTTTGGTGTTTAGTAATTAAAAGTGTTCATCCTGATTAATTGGTAAATCATCAGTATCATAATCTTCATCACCTATTAAAATCTCTTCTCCATCTCCAGTCACATCAAATGTGTTGTCATCATCGATATTGAATGTGGTGTCATCTTCACCATCTGTGAAAATCTCAAGTGCTGCATAGTCAGAGTCAATGTTAAATTGATTATTTTCTATTGTTGCTTCATCTATTTCAATACCGACTCCAACACCACTATTAAGGTTATTCCCAACAAAAGTATTATTTCTTAACGTCACTTGACTAGGATTATTAAGATTGTGCGTGTCACTATACCCACCTTTAATATAGATAACTCTTCCAGGGTCTTCATCACTAATTGCAATCACCCTACTATTAACAAGCTCAAAGTCTATACCAGCTTCCCCCTCAATAACTTCTTCTTGATGCCCTACATCTGCCTCAACTTCAAATCCATCAACTGTTACATCATCTGCTTCAATATCTACTTGACCTTCAATTACAGCACCGTGCTTTTCAACACTTTTCAGCGTGAGACCTTCTACATCTACTGTGAGATCTTCTTCATAATCTCCAGCTTCAACTGTAACTTTAGCACCTTCGTTTGCATTATTAACTGAGGATTTAATTGATGGATGAATCATTTTTTCATAAACTTCATGATCCATATCATCTAATGCAGCTGCCTGTGAAAATTCATTTTTTGCAAGAATCTCTACAACATCATACTCACCAGTATAATCACCAAAATGCATATCATTTTCTTCAAATTCATTTCCAGTAATTTCGTTTTCAGAACTAGCTAAAACAATCCCAACACCATTAGAAATGAATTTGTTATTTTCTATCTTGTGATCTCCCCTTCCATCACCTTTAAAAGAGTTGTAACCTACTGTTGTATCTTCAAAATTATTATCTTTAATTAAGTTTTCATTTGATTCATCACGAATACCGAAAAAATATTCTTCAAAGTCATTCTCAATAATTTTAGCTCCACCAGAACCTGAAATGCCAATACCTACACCATCAGTGTAGTCAGTATCTTCTAAATCTCCCGGTCCCTCAAATAAATTTTCACTAATCAATGCTCCATTACCTGTTACCTGAATAGCAGATTCTCCACCACCAGCTCCAAATTCTACTTCTGGTTTGATTTTAAATTTCTGGAGGCTAACATCATTCCCCGCTATTGTAACTTGTGCATCAATTTCTGCTTTATGTTTATTTTCTGCTTGTAATGTCACGCCATCTCTTGCAATTTCCACACCATTCTCAATTTCAACTCCATCTGCAACGGTAATAGTACTTATATCATCCTGAGTGAGTGCATCTTCAAGGTCTCCTTCATCATCTACATTGACTTCTCCACCTACAACTTCAACAGGATCACTATAATCACTTGTTAAGTCATCGTCTTCAGCTACAACGGCGTATTCATATGTCACTCCGTCTTGAAGTACTTCATGGTCTATTTCATATTCCTTATCTTTACTCGTTGCAACAACCTCCCAGTATTGATCATCTTCAGGAGCATCTAAATTTTTGCGAACAATGTTGTATTTATTAATATTGTCATGATCATCATGCTCCCAGGTTAATGTATCATATTCAATTTCTAAATTATATGGGGTTTCAGATGGCATTTCAAAATCAAACTCAAACTGCAATTCACCTTCATAAAATACAAGGTTGATGTTTCTCTCCAAACCGGGCACTACGTGAACAGAACGTTCTTGTTCGTGAGTTTCTCCAGAGGAATCTTCCCATTCACTATATATCTCATACTGTCTGGGTGCTAAATCATCTTCCTGTCTTTCACCATCTTCATAATTACCCCATGTTATTACCTCTCCACCCCATTTATCTTCGGTATAGTCACCATTATCATCTACAGGATCCTCAGTACCAAATTCACGCAGTTCTACAAGATCCAACTTATCAGTGTCAATATCCTCTATCTCAGTCGAAACCTGCAGAGCTCCATCATTGAGATATACATCAATTGCATCATCATCTGTTAAATGAGTGGATTCGCCTTCATAAACTGTAACTCCATCTTCTGAACCATAGGAAACTTCGATATCATCTGCGTCACCTTCAAGTTCATATTGATAGTCAGCTTCCAGATATACCTCTACATCATAAGCACCTGGAGCCAGTTCTTCAAATTCAAAGGCAATTTCTTCACCATTTTTTAGGTCATCATAATCTACATCTTCTGTTTCTTCAGGATCTTCTGGCCCGTCAAGATTTACCCTAACAGTATAATTTTCAAATCTTTCTTTCACAGTACTCTGTGTTCCGACCTCTTCCTCAACCTGGGCTTCAAGCACATCTGTGTCCATCTCCGACATGTCAGCAGATACTATAAGTTCCCCGGTTTCACCAACATCCAGAGCCTCATCGTCACTGCCCATATCACAGGCGGACATAGTGACCACAAAGGCCAGCATAAGCACTAAGACTCCAGCTGCTTTAATCTTTCTTGAAGTCATCAATTAATTTCCCCCTTTTTTAATGTGGTAGTAGTTAAGTCTACCTACCAGCTGAACAGGTTCAAATTTTCATGATTAAAGGTCCTCACCCCAACCTTAAGACTTACCACCCCCTTTTAGGTGATTTTTTAACAGAATTTATTTAAAAGGATACATCCTCGGTGGGCTCACTGTAATCACTGGTCTTATCGCCATTTACTGCTATTACAGCATACCTGTACTCTCTACCAGTCTCCACCTCTTTATCTAGATAAAATGTCTCCTGAGTAGTTCCTACTACACGCCAGTCTTCTTCATCTGCCAGCTCAGGCTGCTGACGCACTATATTGTATTCATCGGCCTCATCAACTTCTTCCCAGTCTATTAATATTACTCCTTCCTCTTCAAACAGCTCTGCTCCAACATTTTCAGGTGCAGAAGGAGGAAGCTCCCATATGACATCAACTTCCAGCTCACCTGTCACATACTCTATTTTAACCTTTACCTCATCTCTGTCATCTTCACTAATCACTGCCATCTCATACTCAATCTCATCATACTTATCTATTTCCCAGAAAAACTCACCCTTATATTCCTCGCCCGCATCAAGAGTCACTTCTTTCTCATCCTCAATGTCACCATCTACTGCAAATTCAATGTCCTGAGTATCGTCAGCCAATCCTTGATTTTCTACCAAATAATCAAGCTTTAAATCTATCTTTTCTTCACCAACAACGCAAGAGGCATCCATCTCCACTGCAAAGAAGGATGTCTCTTCCAGCTCCACTGTTACTTCAACATCCTCATTTAAATCCTCGTGTACATATGTGGTGTCATCTTCATCTGTCAGTACTTCATCATTCACCAGCCAGTGTTCAACTTCATAACCTCTGGGTTCTTCCAGGATAAGAACTTCAAACTCCACATCCTCACCCGCTTCTAAAATTTCCCCCGAAGATATCAGCTCACCTTCATGTCGGGCAGTAATGATGCCCTGTGGTGGGGGCTCAAACATTACCTCATATCCTTCTTCTGTTACCTCTTCAAACTCCAGCTCAAAGGTTGCCTCATAATCATCCAGAGCTACCTCTTCAGTGCCCGGATCTTCATAATTAACTTCGGGTATCTCCTCATTGTCAATATCTAAACCTACAGTAGCTGTCTCAATAATTTCGATTGAAAATTCATGCTCCAGGACTCCATCTTCAACATCTTCCGGGTCAAATTCATCATGTGAGTAAGTATCCTCATCATCGCTTTCAGCTGTCAATGTAAATTCTTCTACATGTTCAGGTTCATCGATGTTTTCTATGGTGATCTGTGGGCCGATTATTTCTGTCTCCGGATCGGGATCAGGCCCGGGACAGCCGGTAAGTAAAATGCCAGCGGTAAATAACAGTAAAATTAATCCCAGGGCTTTAAAGCCGGGTTTCTTTTGCAATTGCAATTTTTATGCCCCCTCCATTTCTTACTAAGCCCATCTCACAGGCATGTTACTCACAATGTTGGCAGGAGTATAATACTACTACAATATTACTAAGTTACTCTACTATTTCCTTAACCACCCTTCACATGAAAGTATAAAACCAGATTCATTATGACATCTGCACATTTCCTGCATAACTTCAATAATATTATATAATACAGCATAGCTTATGTTAATGATGCTGGAATGATGATAACTTTGTCAATGTGGTTGGCACCGGGTTCCCTGACGTTTTATCTTATTTACTGTCATTTATCGACATTTGCAGTTTGCTAAAGAAATATTTTTGCTGAGGAATTGTTAGGATAGATGTGAATTACCCGTGTAAACCAGCAAAATATATCAGCACAAATCCCACGTTTTAAAGCAGGATATATTTACCCAGAGTTTTTTCCTTCCTGAAATAATCTGATAAGATGCAGGCATGTTACTTTATCACAGTGTTCCAGTTCTTAAGATAATTGTTTTGAGCTGTTCTTCCATGGCAATCTGCAATATTTGTAATGATTTCATCTGAAATACATAAATGACTTATCAAAAATGAATACCAGGCGGCCATAATTTTAGACTCCAGGCCACCTGGCATTTCTGCATATTTTACCTCTTTCTTTATGTTAATGATGTTAGGATTACGCTAATTGTTTTCTTCAATTTTTAGTAAGTTTCAATAAAAAATCCCCACCCGGTCCTCCGGTGAGGATATTATAATAAAATGTTGCTATTGATTCAGTTTTATCGTTTTATTTTATTTTATTTTATTTCATTTTATTTTAAATATTATTTCTCAATTATATCTAAATCCAATCACCAATCTTTCTTATGCCTGGAAAATGCTGAACCTGCTAGTACCTACAGGTCAAAATTCACAGCCGATAGGATCTGCTCTTCAATTCCATCTCCTCCGGCAGATTGTTATCAGCCTTCCAGGATTTTTCAATTCTCTTAAGAATCTTGCTGATATCATTTTCTTTGAGATTTATCAGCAAAATTATGAAATGTTTCCCGCTCCAGCGGCAGACTATGTCCCCGCAGCGGAGATCCTTCTGGAGTATCTTCAGCAGCTTATCACCCAGCTGAGCCAGCTCGCTTTCCTCACAGAAACTGCACTTTTCCCCTCTTCTGCTTTTACCTGCCAGACGCAGATGGACCACAAAGCGAGAAATTACTTCCCGCCGGGACCGTCTTTTTTCCAGATCATACAGTAGAGTAAATATTTCCGGCCCGCAGACATAGGCTCCCTCAATCTCACTCCGGTCTCTTATACTCTCCAAATAGACCGAAGGATCGGCATTATTTTCTCTCTTTAACCGGGGCTCAAGCTTTTTGATGCTGGCAGGCAGTATCAAATCATTTTCTTGATAGAGCGTCTCCGCCTCTTCGTATTTAAGCCTGGCCAGACCAATATTTCCGCTGCCCAGCAGGGCTTCTATTGAACCCTTAATAAGCTTCTCCTCAAACTGCACCACACCCTGAGCCCGCTCATAAAACCGCCAGAGTTTCTCATAATGACCCTTTTCGCCCATATAATCTGCCAGTTCATGCAGTGTCGCCACCAGCATATCACGATATCTATTCCTGGCATTCCAGATCCATTCCTCTGAATTAAGTTCAGCGAGATACTCCCCTTCATAAAGTTCCAGCGCTCTTTCAAAAGCCCGGCAGGCCTTCTCAGAATCCTCTGATATATACTGCCTTGTCCGGTCACAGAGTTCAGCAAACTCTTCAGCATCCAGCCAGTAATCCGCCTCCTGATTGAAAGTATAAGCCTTGCCCCTGGTCAGAATATAATTATTTTCCGATCCATCTGATTCTCCGCTATATTTTTCCAGCAACCTCCGCATCCTGTAAACCAGGGCAGTCAATGACCCCCGGGCATCACAATTACCATCAAGGTCAAGTACATTAATCAATTCCTCCCGGGGCACCTCCCGTCTGCGAAAGGTAAATAAATACTGAAATAGCTTCCAGCGTTTGCTGAGCCGAATCTTGCCATCAGTTATCACTTCGTCTCCCTTTTCAACCGAAAAGTTCCCCAGAGTATAAATCTCAAGCTCCCCCATTATTTGCACCCCCACCCCATTTGGTTGGTACCGGGTTCCCTGACATTTTACCCTATTTACTGTCATTTATCGACATCTACATCTTGCTTAACAAAGTAATGTTCAAAAACCAGCAAAAGCCTTCCAGCAAAAACCTTATCAATCATAATATCATCCCCATTGCACCCAAAACAGAACCAGCAAAATCATAAGTTGTTGAATTTATCAATTTTTTCAATAAAAGTTCCCCGAGGTTACAGCTTAAAATTATCGCTTATTTGCAGGATTTATTACACTGATTTTCCTGAATTAGGAGGCCTCCCTTTCTTCGTTTTTAAAGGAGGAGACCTCCTGAAATTACTCCTTAAATCTTCACTAACTACTCCTCCTTCATAAACTCCTGAAAGAAAATTCCAAAGACACCCAGCATACCGGCCAGGACTGCAGCTATAGCCATATTAAGAGTGGTTCCCCGTCCGATCGTTCTCCCCGGAGGAACAGCTGCAGAAACAAAGCGAACATCGCTGGTCTGCTCAGCCATAGCCAGCCGGGCATCTTCCATCTCTGATGATAATCTTTCATATGACTTTTCATATCTATTGACATCTCGCTCGATATTTCCCATCAGGCGATCAAACTCCCAGACCTGTTCTTCCAGAAGCCCGACCTCATCAGCCAGATCGTCACTTCTGGATGAGTAATAACCAATTTCAACCTCAAGATCCTCAATTTCCAGCTCTAAATTGGCCAGATCATGCTTGAGATTTAAATAATTTTCCTGCTCATTCTCATATATCTGGAGATAGTTTTCAACATCCAGTTCCAGTAATGATGCAGCTTCCGGGCCGTAATATTCCAGAGCACCTCGAAAATCAAAATCTCCTTCCACTGCCTCTTCCCCGAATATTGAATGAAATGCAATCTCTGTATCTGCTTTTTCCTGCCGCAGTCTTTCGTGTACAGCATTTAAAACTTCCTCTTCCATTTCTATATCTGCCAAAATTTCCAGTTCTTCTGGAGAAAATATATTATCCCAGAACACATCATCGCTCAGGTTTCGTATCAGGCTGATCTTTTCCGGTTCTTCTGCCAGGACTGTCTCAATCTGCTCCAGCTCCAGCCGAAGATTTTCCTTGCTGGCTGCCGCAAATCTCTGATGAGCCTGGAGAAGATTCTTTACATCTTCATTTTCATAACCGTCAGGTTCTTCCTGTAAGTAGCTGAAAATTTCATTCTGCCAGATACCATCAATCTCCCTTTTTGCCACCTGGCTGGATTTATTTTCCTTGAGGATTTCCTTCGCTCCCAGTTCCTCCTGGAGAGAAAGCAGCCCCTTTTCAACATCTCGAAGATTTGCCCGATAGGTTTCTTTTTGATCGGTTAATCGTTCCAGCCTGGCTTCCTGCTTCAGCTCTTCCATTTTTTCCTCAGCCTGCTCCAGGTTTTCCTGGGTCTCTGTAAATCTTCTTTCAGTAACCTCGAAGATTTCTTCAATTTCACCCCGTCTAATCTCAAGATTATCCTCCTGGAACAGCTCCGCCCAGCTGTTGGCAATATCACTGGACTCTTCAGGATCTGTACCTGTCACTTCCATGCGCATTATAAAGCTTTCTTCCTCTTCAGCTATCCCATCATCTCCTATGATCTCCAGCTCCATCCTTCTTTCAATTGCAGAAGGATGCAGCAGCTCACCTTCGCCATCGCGCAAATCAAGTTTTTCTATAATCCTTCTCAGCAGATCATCGGATTGAGCCAGATCAGCATAAGTACTTCTGCCCATTCGGGATATATCTACTTCAGTATGGCGCGGGGGCATCAGTAGAATCTTTGAAGTCGCTTTATACTGTACATCTGTCGTAATAACAGTATAAAAATAGGCTGCGATAACAGCTACGACAACAAGGCCCATAATCACCCATTTTTTTCTCCACAGCAGCAGAATATACTCTCTCAAATCAATCTCAAGCTCATCATAATGTCTATCAGGACCGGATTCAGCATTATTTGGCATTTTATTCCTCCTAATACAATTTTAAAATTTTAATACACCTACCAGACTTAATACAGGATAAACCGCCATGCCCCTTTGGCACACTATAATATATGAAAATAATGTGGCGTTTTTTCAAGTAAACTTCCATGCCCCTTCGGGGCACAACAATAGATGAAAAAATCACGACATTTTTTCAAGGTAATACACTTACAATAGTCACTAAATATGTAATCACAACAATTAGCAAAATTAACAGTCTGGTCAGAAAATCTTTGAAGTCCAGAAGAAAGGTGTCAGCCAGTTTTGTTCTGGGCAAAAATCGATTACTAAATTTCCTATAAACTTACAGCTCTTTCAGCTCGTACTCCATATATCTCCAGCTCTATCTCCACATCCTATATCTCCAGCTCTATCTCCACATCACCCTCGGCAGTAAAAACCTCATCCTCACCCATATGTAGAACAGCTTCCCGACTGGTTATCCTGTCACCATCTTCAAATATTTCAACCCCATCAGCAAAATAGAAAGCCTCTTCAGCTTCGAGAAAATCACCTGATCCCGCCGTAATCGTCCTGTTCTCCTGTTCAATCTCAAGCTCCTCTTCAAAGACAAAATTCTTCTCTTCGGGATAATATCTCATCACCGCAGTTGTCAGCTCAATCGGACTGGCCTCTTCACCCTGATCATAATTCAGGAAAACATTCTCCCGGAAAATAAACTCATCATCATCCAGATACATATCAGCTTCATCTGAGTTTATCAATCCACCTTCAAAGATCAACTCAACCTCCTCATAGAGATAAACAATAGTATTTTCCCGGTCAATTTCACCCCACTGAGAAACCGTCTCATATTCTTCCCAGAATATCTCAACCCCCTGATCCAGCTCCACCCAGTCCTCAGCATAATTCAGGTAACCGGCATTAATCTGCACCTCCGCCAGCACCGGCCTGGCAGAAAAAACCAGAGATAGCNCTACCAGCAAAACAAGCATAATAAAGATTGAAGCACCCTGGCAAAATCTCGAACTTCTGACAGTATTAGTGATAGCATCAGCAGCAAATATATCATTAGTATTAAATGCATCTATGTTACTATCACTACTAATCTTGCTGTTACTGTTACTGTTGCTATTACTACTAATCTTGCTATAATAACTGAATTTAGTCATAATCGATTCTCCTCATATTTTAGTTAATTCTCCTAATAATTTAGTTCTTGATTTTCTGCACTTGTCCTCCCTACAATCAGTGCAATTTTGGTCGGTACCGGGTTCCCTGACTTTTT
>SL_5KL_010_SEDDRAFT_10002404_pt1 | contig 10442 bp, 7 predicted proteins | sample SodLakKL_010_SED_FD_9118 | JGI IMG/M metagenome (IMG submission 9118)
ACCCTCCGCGGCCTGGCACCCTCCGCGGCCTGGCACCCTCCGCGGCCTGGCACCCTCCGCGGCCTGGCACCCTCCACCGCCTGGCACCCTCCACCGCCTGGCACCCTCCACCGCCTGGCACCCTCCACCGCCTGGCACCCTCCGCGGCCTGGCACCCTCCACCGCCTGGCACCCTCCACCGCGAGCTACCCCCGAATGCAGCCGCAGTGCACAACGCCGCTCCGGCCCTTGAAACGGTCGTACATACCCCCAACTTGTGTGTCAGATCAAACTTCTTCCCGAGGGGAACTCATCCATGCGTATGGATCGACTGACCACGAAATTTCAGGAGGCGCTGGCCGATGCGCAGTCGCTGGCCGTCGGCCGCGACCACCAGTTCATCGAGCCGGTGCACGCGCTCGCGGCGCTGCTGAACCAGGAGGGGGGTACCGTGCGGCCCGTGCTGGAGCAGGCCGGCGCCAATGTGAACCAGCTGCGTTCCGCGCTCGGCGAAGCGCTCGGTCGCCTGCCCCGGGTCGAGGGCACGCCCGGCGAGGTCCACGTCTCCAACGACCTGAACCGGCTGCTGAACGTATCCGACAAGCTCGCGCAGCAGCGCAAGGACCAGTACATCTCCTCGGAACTCTTCCTGCTGGCGGCGGCGCAGGATCGCGGCGCGGTGGCGGAACTCCTGAAGAAGGCCGGCGTGACGCAGGCAAGTCTGGAGACGGCCATCGAGAAAATGCGCGGCGGTGCCAGCGTCGATGACCCGAATGCCGAAGACACCCGCCAGGCACTCGAGAAATACACCATGGATCTGACCGAGCGTGCGGAGCAGGGCAAGCTCGATCCGGTGATCGGCCGCGACGAGGAGATCCGGCGCTCGATCCAGGTATTGCAGCGTCGCACCAAGAACAATCCGGTGCTGATCGGCGAGCCGGGCGTCGGCAAGACCGCGATCGTCGAGGGCCTGGCCCAGCGGATCATCAACGGCGAGGTTCCGGAAGGCCTTAAGGACAAGCGCGTGCTCGCGCTCGATCTCGGCGCACTGCTGGCCGGCGCGAAGTACCGCGGCGACTTCGAGGAGCGACTCAAGGGCGTGCTGAAGGACCTGGCGCAGGAAGAGGGCCGGGTCATCCTGTTCATCGACGAGCTGCACACCATGGTTGGCGCGGGCAAGGCCGAGGGTGCGATGGATGCGGGCAACATGCTCAAGCCCGCGCTGGCCCGCGGCGAACTTCACTGCATCGGCGCGACCACGCTCGACGAGTACCGCAAGCACATCGAGAAGGACGCGGCGCTGGAGCGTCGCTTTCAGAAGGTGCTGGTGGACGAGCCGACGATGGAGGACACCATCGCGATCCTGCGTGGCCTTAAGGAGCGCTATGAAGTCCATCACGGGATCGAGATCACCGACCCCGCGATCGTCGCGGCGGCACAGCTGTCGCAGCGCTATATCACCGACCGCCAGTTGCCGGACAAGGCGATCGACCTGATCGACGAGGCTTCGTCGCGCATCCGCATGGAGATCGATTCCAAGCCCGAGGAGATGGACCGCCTCGACCGCCGCCTGATCCAGCTGAAGATCGAGCGCGAGGCGATGAAGAAGGAGACCGACGAGGCCTCCCGCAAGCGTCTGGCGGCGCTGGAAGAGGAGATCGGGCGGCTCGAGCGCGAATACTCCGATCTGGAGGAGATCTGGAAGGCCGAGAAGGCGGCGGTCACCGGTGCCGCGCAGACGAAGGAGGAGCTCGAGCGCGCGCGCATGGAACTGGAGACCGCGCGGCGTGCGGGCGACCTGAACCGGATGTCCGAACTGCAGTACGGGCGCATTCCCGAGTTGCAGAAGGCGCTGGAGCAGGCTTCCGAGATGGAGGGCATGGAGACCCGGCTGCTGCGCAACAGGGTGACTGACGAGGAGGTCGCCGAGGTGGTCTCGCGCTGGACCGGCATCCCGGTGTCGAAGATGCTCGAAGGCGAACGGGACAAGCTGCTGCGGATGGAGGAGGCGATCGCACGGCGCGTGGTGGGGCAGGACGAGGCGCTGCGCGCGGTCGCGAACGCGATCCGGCGTTCCCGCGCGGGGCTGTCGGACCCCAACCGCCCCAACGGCTCCTTCCTGTTCCTCGGCCCGACCGGCGTCGGCAAGACCGAGCTGACCAAGGCGCTGGCCTCCTTCCTGTTCGACACCGACGAGGCGATGGTGCGCATCGACATGTCGGAGTTCATGGAGAAGCACTCGGTGGCCCGGCTGATCGGGGCACCACCGGGCTACGTGGGGTACGAGGAAGGCGGCTATCTGACCGAGGCGGTGCGCCGCAAGCCCTACTCGGTGATCCTGCTCGACGAGGTGGAGAAGGCGCACCCGGAGGTCTTCAACGTGCTGCTGCAGGTGCTGGACGATGGGCGGCTGACCGACGGCCACGGCCGTACGGTGGACTTTCGCAACACGGTGATCGTGATGACGTCGAACCTCGGTTCGCAGCTGATCCAGGAAATGGCCGGCGAGGAGAACTACCCGCAGATGAAGGCCGCGGTGATGGAGGTGGTCGGGCAGCACTTCCGGCCGGAATTCATCAACCGGGTCGACGACGTGGTGGTCTTCCATCCGCTGGGGCGGCAGCAGATCCGGGCGATCACCGACATCCAGCTCGGCATCCTGCGCAACCGTCTCGCCGAGCGCGACATCGTGCTGGAGGTCAGCGAGGCCGCGCTCGATCAGCTGGGCGAGGCGGGCTTCGATCCGGTCTACGGGGCACGACCGCTGAAGCGGGCCATCCAGACGCAGGTCGAGAACCCGCTGGCACAGAAGCTGCTGGCCGGGGAATTCGCGCCGGGCGCCACGGTGCGCATCGACGCGGATGCCGGCGGCCTGGTCTTCCGTTCCTGACCACCGGGTCCGGCAGGGTGGGCCCGCTGCGCCTGGCCCACTCTGCCGCGGGCTTTTTGGAGGCGAGCCCACCGACAAACCGCTCGCGCCCCGGCCTCCTGGCGGCGGGGCGATGTCCCCTTTCGCGGCCGCGGTTTTTGCCCGGGACTGGTATCGCGTAGTCTTATGTGCGACCCGCAATGACTGAATGGACTCCACGATGAGCGACGACAGCCTGCAATTGTCCGGAGACCTGATCCAGAAGCTCCAGGACGTACTGATCGAGGCCGACCCCCGGGCGCGCGAGCCGATCGTTGGCGTGCAGTACCTCGCCGCGGTGATCGGCTACCTGGTGGCGCAAATGCCGGAGCCGGTGGCCCAGCGCAAGGACTACCTCTCGCAACTGGCCCAGTTCACTGACTCGGTGTTCGTGGACGTCGAGAGCCGCAAACAGTCCGGACCGCCGTCGCAGCCTCCGCAGGCCGCCTCCGGCGTCTGGCGTCCCGGCGATCCCTGAACCGCACGGCCCCCGGCATCTCGGCGGTTTCGACGGTCACTGCCCGCCGGATCCGATCGCGAGGCGGGCCCAGCCCTCCGGCAGCCGCTCGGGCGCATGCGTGACCAGGACCGCGCGGCGATCCTGCAGCCACGGGGTGATGCGCGCGAGAATGCGCTCCTCCAGGGACGCGTCGAGTCCGGCGAAGGGCTCGTCCAGCAGCACCACGGGTGGATCGCGAAGCAGCAGCCACGCAAGCGACAGCCGTCGCGCCTGCCCGCCCGAGAATCGCCGGCCCCGTTCGCCGGTGCGGTAGTCGAGTCCGGATCCCTCCCGCCGCAGCGGGTCCGCCAGTTCCACCGTATCCAGCGCCGCCCAGAGTTCCTCGTCCGACAGCCCGGGGAGCCCGAGCCGGAGGTTTGCGGCGACCGTGTCGTCGAGCAGCGTGTTCTGCTGCGGAAGGTAGCCGATCGCCCGGTAGCGCACCGGCTCCGGCCACTGCTCCAGAGGGCGCCCGGCCAGCGCCACCGACCCGGCCAGCGGCAAGCGTTCGCCGGCGAGTGTCTCGAGCAGCGTGGTCTTGCCGCGCCCGCTTGCCCCGTGGATGACCAGCGGTCGTCCGACCTCGACTTCGAACGCGAGTCCGGATAGCAGCGGTGCCTGTTCGACAAACCCCACGGCCAGATCCTCGACCCGGAAGGTGGCGTCAGCGGGCCGGTCTCCGGAGCGGCAGAACGGCTGCACCGGCGGGCCCTCGGTACCCGGCGGCGACACGCCCAGGCGGCGCAGCCGCGACGCAGCCTGAAGGCTTTCGCCACTCCGCCACAACGCGCCCGGCAGGCTGCTCAAGGCCTCGTTCAGCCCGAGGGTCATCAGCGCCAGCAGCACCGCGACCGGTGCACTGATCTGTCCCTCTCCATGCCATCCCAGCGCCAGCGCCAGCATTGCCAGCGCGCCGAGCGCGACCACGGCCTGTACCGCCTGGTCCGCGCTCAGTGCAACGCGTTCCTGCAGGAGCACCGCTCGCGCCTGCTCGCGCTCGCGGCGCCGGAGGTCGGCCTCGTACGACCCGGTGCGGCGATAGGCCAGCAGTTCTGGGAGGCCGCCGAAGTAGTCCAGCAACGCCACCCGCTCGCGGCTGCGCCGCTCCACCAGGGCCCGGCTACGGGGCTGGCCGAAGTGGGCGGCGACTGCGGAAGCAGCCAGCGTCGCTGCGGCGGCGCCCGCGATCAGCAGCGGTGCCGGCCAGGGCGCCAGCCATCCGGCGAGACCCGCGGCGCCCAGCACCGCCAGTGCCGCCGCCACCAGCGGCCCGGTAATTCGCAGCGGCACTCCGTCCAGCGTGTCAATGTCGGCAAGCAGCCGCTGCTGCAGGTCGCCGCTGCGCATCCGCCGCTGGTCCGCCAGTGGCAGCCGGGCGATGGCCGCGAAACTGGCGCTGCGCAGATCCGCCAGGACCCGCAACACGGCCTCGTGCCCGACGATGCGTTCGCCATAGCGCGCCAGCGTGCGCAGCAGTGCGGCGGCGCGGATGCCGGCGGACGGGGTGAACAGGTCAAAGCCGAGCAGCAGCCCCGCGCCAGCCAGCGCCGCAGCCGTAATGAACCAACCCGACAGTGCCAGCAGCGCGATGGCCGCGGACCAGGTCAGCGCCAGCAGCAGGTAGGCCAGGGTCGTCCAGCCCCGGCGGCGCCGGAACAGCTGGCGCAGGAAGGACAGGTCAGACACCGTTGTCCTCCTGCAGCTGCCCGTCCGCGAGGCGGACGATCCGTCCGAGCCGGCGATAGACCGACTCCTGGTGGGTTGCCACCAGCACGGTGATGCCCTGTTCGCGCGCATGCGCGAGCAGGCGTGTCAGCAGGTCTTCCTCCGTCTGCGGGTCGAGCGCACTGGTGGGTTCGTCCAGCAGCCAGAACAGGCTTCGCGAAAGCAGGGCGCGCGCAAGGGCCACGCGCTGTGCCTGTCCGCCCGAGAGCCCGCGGCTGTCCTCGCCGATGGGTGTGTCCAGGCCCTGCGGCAGGGTCGGGTCGTCGAGGCGCAGGCCGGCCGAGGCCATCGCGTCGCCGAGTTCGGCGTCGCTGCTGTTGTACGGTGCACCAAGCAGAAGGTTTTCCCGCAGGGTGCCGTGAAACAGGTGGCCGCGCTGCCCGATCCAGGCGAAGGGACGGGCGGCCGCGCCCGTGGTGACCGAGCCCGATTCGGGCTGGATGAAGCCAGCGCAGAGCGCCAGCAGCGTGGACTTGCCGCTCCCGGACGGACCGACCACCGCGATCTGTTCGCCACGCCGGATGTGGAGTTGCAGGCCGTACAGTGCGGGCTGCGCATCCGCTTCGTAACGCACCGTGACGTTGTGCAGTTCCACCAGGGCGGTGTCTGAAACCGTGGCCAGCGGCTCGGACCGCTGCCCGGTGACGGCCGGTGGTTGCAGCACAGGCGCCAGCTCGGCCGCCGCCGCGATGGCGCCGGCGCGGTCGTGGTAGCTCTGCGCGAATTGGCGCAGCGGCTGGAAGTATTCCGGAGCGAGCAGCAGCACGAACAGGCCGGAGAATAGCGTGAGTTCGCCGGCTGGCCCGAACTCGACAAAGCCGAGCAGCGCGAAGCCGACGTAGATCGCGACGAGCCCGATGGCGACCGCGCTGAAGAACTCCATCACCGCGGAGGACAGGAAGGCGATCCGCAGCACGCGCATGCTCAGCCGCCGGTAGTCTTCCGCCGCCTTGGCCACGTCATGCCGCGCCGCCTCCAGGGCGAGGCTGCGGCGGAGCAGGTCCAGCGCCCGGAGCCGGTCGAGGAAGTGCCCGGACAGCCGGTTCTGGCGCTCCTGCTGGGCCTGGTGGATCTGCTCGCTGCCCATGCCGATCAACGCCATGAACACCGGGATTAGCGGCGCGGAAAGCAACAGCAGCAGACCTGCAACCCAATCCTGGCTGAAGGCCGCTGCCAGCAGCAGGCCGGGTACGGCTACCGTCAGGCCCAGTGCGGGGAGGTAGCGCGCGTAATACCCTGCAAGGGCATCGACCTGTTCCTGATAACGGCTCGCCCATGATCCGGAGTGCCCCCGGTGGCTCAGGTGCACGGGTCCGAGGCGGGTCGCGGTAGCGATCAGTTCCTCCCTGAGGTCGGCGCGGACCGCAAAGGCGAGCTGCTGTCCGCTCCAGTCGCGCAGAATCTGCAGCCCGTGGCGCAGCAAAACCGCCAGCACCGCCAAGCCAAGCCAGGGCCAGACTTCACCCTCACCGAAGAACGCGAGATGGATCGACCAGGCCACCGCCGCGGCCAGCGCAACGGTCGCGAGCCCCGCGGACGCACCCGCGAGCCAGGCGACCTGCAGCCAGCGGCGGTGCGGTTGCAGCCGCGTGCGCAGAAACGCCCGGGGGGGCGAGGGCGAGGCCCGTATCAGTGATACCCCGCGCCCGCGCGCACCTTGCCGCGGAAGACGTAATAGGTCCAGGCCGTGTACATCAGCACGAAGGGCACCACGAAGAGCAGTCCAATCAGCAGGAAGAGCTGGCTCTCCGGTGCGGAGGCGGCATCCTGGAAGGTGTAGCTGGGCGGCACCACGTAGGGCCACTTGCTGAACAGCAGTCCCCCGTAGAAGAACGCGAAAAGCGCAATGGTCGAGATGAAGGGCAGCGCGTCGTTATCACGACCCAGCGAGCGCCACAGGCCTGCCGCAACCAGCACCGTCCCGACCGGCAGGACCCAGAGCCAGGTCAGGTTGTCGAACCAGCGGCTGCGCACGTAGTCGTCGACCAGGGGCGTCCACAGGCTCACGATCACGAAGAAGACCATCAGTGCGGCCAGCAGGCCATAGGCCCACCGGCGGGCCCATTGCTGGGTCTCGCCATCGGTCTTCAGCAGCAGCCAGGTTGCGCCGAGCAGGCCGTAGCCGGCCACCATGCCGAGGCCGGTCATCACGGTGAAGGGTGTCAGCCAGTCGAACGGGCCGCCGACAAAACGGAAGTCCTCGGTCGCAAAGCCCTGAACGAAGGTCCCGACCACCGCGCCCTGGGCGAAGGTCGCCACCAGCGAGCCGCCGAAGAAGGCCACATTCCAGGGGCCGCGACGGTCCGGAGCCGACTTGAAGCGAAACTCGAAGGCGACGCCGCGGAAGATCAGGCCCGCGAGCATCAGGAACACACCGATGTACAGCGCCGGCAGAAAGACCGTGTAGACCAGCGGGAAGGCGGCGAGCAATCCGGCTCCGCCCAGCACCAGCCAGGTCTCGTTGCCGTCCCAGACCGGAGCCACCGTGTTCATCATGATGTCCCGGTCCTCTTCCGAACGCGCAAAGGGGAACAGGATGCCCACGCCGAGATCGAAGCCGTCGGTCAGCACGTACATCAGCACGCCGAAGCCGATGATCAGCACCCACAGAATCGTGAAATCGTACATTGCGCGTCCTCCCTACGAGGCCTGTTCGGCCGCTTCGTCGAGCGGGGTATCGGCTGCGGATAGCGGCCGCTTCGGACGTCCCTGCGTGTCCGGGACGCCCTCCGGCTCGTCGGGCATGCCCTTGCGGACGATCCGGGTCAGATAATAAATGCCGGCGGTGAAGACCACTGCGTAGACCGCGATGTAGCCGATCAGGGTGAACAGCGCCATTCCACCGGTGAGGCTCGGTGTCAGGCCGTCCTGTACGGTGATCAACCCGTAGAGCAGATACGGCTGACGACCGACCTCGGTGACGAACCAGCCGGCCAGCACCGCGACGAAGGGCAGCGGGATCATCAGGGTCAATGTGCGCAGCAGCCTCGGGCTGTCTAGAACCCGCCCGCGGTAGAGCAGCCAGGCGCCCCAGAGGGCCACGCCGATCATCACCATGCCGATGCCGACCATCACCCGGAATGACCAGAAGACGATCCCCACCGGTGGCCGCTCGTCGGCGGACCACTCCTCGAGGCCGAGTACCTCCCCGTCGAGTTCGTGGGTGAGGATCAGGCTCGCCAGTTTCGGGATGCCGATTTCGAAGTGGTTGGTCTCATTCGCCGAGTCCGGGATTGCGAACAGCAGCAGCGGCAGGCCTTCCTGCGTTTCCCAGGCGCCCTCCATCGCGGCGACCTTCGCAGGCTGGTGCTCGAGGGTGTTCAGTCCGTGGAAATCCCCGATCACCAGCTGTGCCGGCGCGGCAATTGCGAGCATCACCAGGGTCATCTTCAGCGCCCGCCGGCTGGCGGTGACCGCATGACCCCGGAGGAGGTACCACGCGGAGACGCCGGCCACAACGAACCCACCGGTCAGCAGCGAGGCGACCGCCATGTGCGCGAAGCGGTAGGGGAAGGAGGGGTTGAAGATCGCCTCCAGCCAGCTGGTCACGTGCACCATGCCGTCGCGCAGTTCGAACCCGGCCGGCGTATGCATCCAGGAGTTCGCGGACAGGATCCAGAAGGACGAGATGAAGGTGCCTACGGCCACCATTACCGCGGCAAAGAGGTGCACCCCCGGCGGAACCTTGTTGCGCCCGAACAGCAGCACGCCGAGGAAGGCGGCCTCGAGGAAGAAGGCGGTCACGACCTCGTAGGCGAGCACCGGACCGAGAAAATTCGCGCTGCGGTACGAGAACTCGCTCCAGTTGGTGCCGAACTGGAAGGCCATCACGAGTCCGGAGACGACCCCCATCCCGAATACCACCGCGAAGATCTTGATCCAGAATTGCGAAAGCCGCGCCCAGTGCGGGTCGCGAGTGCGGTAGGAAATGGCCTCCAGCAACGCGATATAGGTGGCCAGTCCAATGGTGAACACCGGGAAAATCGCGTGGAAGGACACGACGAAGGCGAACTGGATTCGCGAGAGGAGGAGCGGATCGAATTCCATGGGCGGATCTCCGCGGAACATGTGTTGGCGCAAGTGCAGAATCACCGCGCTGACGGCCGCGTATTATCAGTCCATAATATTCCGATTGCTACCGCACCCAGTCGGAGTGATGGCTCTGATGATGCAGTTGAAAACAATTCGCGTTAGCGATAGCATGGAATGGAGTTAGACTACACGCTGGTTCGCCCATGTATATTTGTGTCTGCAAGGGAGTCCGGGAGCGGGATATCCGTGAACTCGCGACCACCACCCCGGGGGTTCGCATGCGGGATCTGCGCCTGCGGCTCGGCGTCTGCTCGGAGTGCGGCAAATGCGGCAAGCGCGCCCTCGGTCTGCTGCGGGATCGATGCGAGACAGCGGTGACTCTGGAACTTCGACCGCAGGAATGATACTGAAGAATCGACCGCGGGGTTCGCTCCAGTGCGCGCCCGCGGTGTCATCGTGCCCCCAGGTTTCCGTGGGGCTTCCAGACAGACATTGCAGGAGTCCGGCATGAAGGGTGATCCAGAAGTTGTTCGCTACCTCAACCTTGCACTGAAGAACGAATTGACGGCCATCAACCAGTATTTTCTGCACGCCCGCATGTTCCGTGACTGGGGGCTGAAGAAGCTGGATGAATACGAATACGGCGAATCCCTCGACGAGATGAAACATGCAGATTTGCTGATCAACCGCATCCTGTTCCTCGAGGCACTGCCCAATCTCCAGGACCTCAACATGCTGCGGATCGGGGAGAACACGAAAGAGATTCTCGAGTGTGATCTGGCGATGGAGATGGATGCAATCCCGCTGTACCGGGACGCGATCGCCCACTGCGAGCAGGTAAAGGATTTCGTCACCCGGGACCTGTTGCAGGGCATCCTGGAGAGCGAGGAGGAGCACGTCGACTGGCTCGAGACCAATCTCGCGCTGATCGAGCGGATCGGTCTGCAGAACTACGAGCAGAGCCAGATGGGTAGTGCCGACTGAGGGTCGGTAGCCATGCCGCCGACACCGCNCCATGCCGATTACCGACATCCCAGCGTCGCGTTCTCTGCGCCCGTCGAGGCTGGCGACCGGGGTCGCGGCGAGCCTGCTCCTNCATGGTGCGGCGGTCGGCGGGCTTCTGCTATGGCAGGCCGGCGAACCCGAACTGGAGTTCGGGCGCGGCGGCATGGCGGCCAGTTGGGTCGAGCTGGGGGAGTTCACGGCTCCCCCGGCAGTCCCGGAGGTGGTTCCGGCTCCCGAGCCGTTCGACGTTGCGGCCCGCGAACCGGAACCAGAGTATGAACCCGAGCCCGAGCC
>SL_5KL_010_SEDDRAFT_10002405_pt1 | contig 10437 bp, 8 predicted proteins | sample SodLakKL_010_SED_FD_9118 | JGI IMG/M metagenome (IMG submission 9118)
TTATTCGTATATTTGCGTATTCAAATACTGTTTTTCTGTTATTGCGATCATGAAGAGTATATTAAACATATCGGAAGCAGCAAGCATCGCCATCCACAGCATGGCGGTGATCGCACAGAGCAAGGATTTGCTGAACAGCCACCAGGTGGCCGAACAAACCGGTTTCTCAAAAAACCATACGGCCAAAGTGCTTCAGGTCCTTGCAAAGTACCGCTTGCTGAAATCGGCACGGGGGCCGGGAGGGGGTTTTCGCCTGGGCAGGGATGCCTGCGAAATCAGCTTGATGGATATCTTCCGTGTCATTGACGGAGACCTGGAGGTAAACACTTGCGGTCTCGACTGTTTAGTTTGTCCTGTCCACTCATGCATATTTGGCGGACTTGAGCAAAAATTCACCCGTGAGTTCAGGTCTTACCTGGTGAACATGAAACTGGCCGCCCTTCCCGCGGTCAGAAAACCAGCCCGGGTTGAGTCAAGGAAGAGTGTTTTAGAAGAAGTTGGAGGGCAACAGCAAACCCGGACTTTTTGACCTTTCGACTTTTAGACTTTTAGACCTTTTGTCATTTTGTCATTAAAAATATTACAATGAAAAGAACAATCATCAAAATAGACGAAGACCTCTGCAACGGATGCGGACTTTGCGTGGAAGGATGCCACGAAGGCGCATTGCAGATGATCGATGGAAAGGCGCGTATGATCAGCGACCTGTATTGCGACGGCCTGGGTGCCTGTATTCCCGAGTGCCCGGTGGGTGCCATCAGCCTGGAAGAAAGAGAGGCTGAACCCTACGACGAGGTCAAGGTGATGGAGCGCATCGCGCCCAAAGGGGAAGCTACAGTCCTGGCCCACCTGAACCATCTTATCGACCATAACCAGGACGAGTTCGTGGCACAAGGCATCCGGTACATTAAGGAAAATGAACTGGATGTGGACCTTTCCAAGCTAAAAAACCAAAGTAATCATTCTGAATCTTCAACATCAACCATGCATCAACACACATCAAAAAAAGAAGCCGCAGTTGCCGGAGCAGCAACTGGTACGGGGCAAGCCACTGCCGAAGCAGCCCCGAAGCAAGCTACACCCAAACCACACGACCACGGTGGCGGTTGTCCGGGATCGCGAATCATGCAGTTTGCAAACAACGGCCATCAGCAAGAGTCCGGATCCGAGCAAGGCAAGTCCGGCAGCGGAGCCTCAGCGCTCAGGCAGTGGCCGGTGCAACTCCACCTGGTCAACCCCCAGGCACCCTATTTCCAGAAAACCGACGTGTTGCTGGCAGCCGACTGCGTTGCCTTTTCCATGGGGAACTTCCACAACGACTTTCTGGCAGGCAAAGGCCTGGCCATTGCATGTCCGAAGCTCGACCAGGGGAAAGAGATGTACATCGATAAGCTTGTCAGCATGATCAACGACGCAAAAATCAACACCCTCACGGTGATGGTGATGGAAGTACCCTGCTGCACTGGACTGCTGCAAATGGCAAAAATGGCCACAGACAGAGCCTCCAGAAAGGTGCCCGTGAAAGCCATTACGGTAAGCCTTCAGGGTGAAGTCATTAACGAAGAATGGATTTAACCCGGATAATCTTGAATCTCGATCAACACCAGATAAATAAAACACAATCAAATCAAAGGGTAACTGGGTGGTCATCGTCAAAGGATCGACCCAGGCCTGAAACACAAACCCCAAAAAATTTACAGCTATGAGTATGTTTTGTTTTCAATGCCAGGAAGCCGCAAAAGGCACAGGATGCACAGTAAAAGGCGTATGCGGTAAGGAACCTGAAGTCGCAGGCATCCAGGACGTGATGATGTATTTTCTGAAAGGCATGTCTGTCTATGCAAACATGGCCCGCGAAAAGGGCATCACCGACCCCAGGGTGGATCGTTTCATCCAGGAAGGATTGTTCATGACCATCACCAACGCCAATTTCGACAAGCAACGTTTTATCGACAAGATCAGGGATGGATTTGCTCTCCGCATCGAACTCGAAAACAAGATGGAAGATGCCGGCATCCAGCTGAACAAAGAGTCGCTCCCCGAGCCTGCCCAGTGGAATGCATACACTCCAGGGGAGTATGAAAGAAAAGCACAACAGGCAGGTATTCTTCAAATGACGGAAAATGAAGACATCCGTTCTCATCGCGAGCTGCTTACTTACGGAATTAAAGGAATTGCAGCGTATGCAGAGCACGCTGGCAACCTGAAGCACAAAAGTGAAGACATTGATGCATTCATGCAAAAAGGCCTGGCTGCGACGCTCGACGACAGCCTCGGTGCAGACGAGCTGACGGCCATGGTGCTGGAATGCGGCAAATACGGTGTGGAAGTGATGTCATTGCTCGACAAGGCACACACCTCAACCTATGGCAACCCGGAAATCACAAAGGTGAACATTGGCGTACGCAACAATCCGGGTATCCTGATCAGCGGCCACGACCTCCGCGACATGGAGGATCTGCTTGAGCAGACCAGGGATACCGGTGTGGATGTGTACACCCACAGCGAAATGCTTCCCGCTCATTACTATCCGGCTTTCAAAAAGTATGACCACTTTGTGGGCAACTACGGCAATTCCTGGTGGAAGCAGCGCGAGGAGTTTGAAAAATTCAACGGCCCCATCCTCTTTACCACCAACTGCATCGTGCCCCCGCTGAAAAGCGCGACTTACGCCGGCAGGATCTACACCACAGGGTCCTCAGGCCTTGACGGTGCCGCACACATCCCCGAAAGGGCTGAAGACGGCCGCAAAGACTTCTCAAAGGTCATCGAACACGCCAGGCGCTGCGAGGCTCCGGTAGAGATCGAAACCGGGGAGATCACCGGCGGTTTTGCACACAACCAGGTACTGGCCCTTGCCGACAAGGTAGTGGATGCCGTGAAGTCAGGCGCCATCCGCAAGTTTTTCGTGATGGCCGGCTGCGATGGCCGCATGAAGAGCCGCGACTACTACACGGAGTTTGCCAGGGCGCTGCCGGAAGATACCGTTATCCTCACCGCAGGCTGTGCCAAATACCGTTACAACAAGTTGCCTCTGGGCGACATCGGGGGCATCCCCAGGGTTCTGGATGCCGGCCAGTGCAACGACAGNTANTCNCTGGCAGTCATCGCCCTGAAACTGAAAGAGGTATTTGAGCTTAACGACATCAACGAACTGCCCATTGCCTATAACATCGCCTGGTATGAGCAAAANGCNGTNATCGTCCTTCTGGCNCTGCTNTACCTCGGAGTGAAAAACATCCACCTCGGCCCCACNCTTCCCGCTTTCCTTTCGCCCAACGTAGCCAACGTGCTGGTCGAGAATTTTGGTATCTCAGGCATCAACACCGTAGACGAAGACATGAAGGNATTACTGGAAGATGCGTAAATTGTTAATTATTTAACAACAGTGTAAAAGGTTTCGTTTTTTTTCTTATCTTTGCCGACAGTGCTTCGAAAGAAGCGCTCCGGCGGCAAACCGCCACGAGCGGGGCATATCCCGGTGTATGCCCCGCTTGTTTATTCATGGAGAAGGTGGTTAAAGGGTTATTTTGACTTTTTGACATCAACAGAAACACATCAGCAGCACAGACGTTGTTGCATAACAACTGACAAACAAAATACACACAATGAGTCTTCCGGTACAGGTATTTATTCTGGGGCTTTTAACGGTATTCCTCGTCCTCCTGGTGGTAGTAGGCATTGGAAATGCCATCATATGGTTTGTCAACCGCTATTTCCCCGTTGCCGGTGAAGGGCCATCCACGTTGAAACCAACTACAGTCAAGGCAAAACACCTGGCAGCCATCGCAGCCGCCGTGCAAACGGTGACGCGGGGCAAAGGCAGGGTGCAGAAGATCGAAAAGCTGCCTTAACACGCTGTATCAATATATTGTTTCACCAATTAAGCTCAAGGCTTATGCAGAAAATAAAATTCTCTTTAGTTTACCGGGATATGTGGCAGTCGGCAGGCAAATATGTGCCCCGGGTGGATCAACTCACTGCCATTGCACCCGAAATTGTTAAAATGGGATGCTTCGACCGCGTGGAGACCAATGGCGGGGGTTTTGAGCAGATCAACCTGTTGTTCGGGGAGAACCCCAATAAGGCGGTCAGGGAGTGGACAAAACCACTGAAAGAGGCCGGGATCACCTGTCATATGCTGGACCGCTCGCTGAACGGGATCCGGATGCAACCCGTGCCGGCCGATGTGCGAAAACTGATGTACAAGGTCAAAAAATCACAAGGTGTTGATGTGGTGCGTATTTTCTGCGGCATGAATGACCCGCGCAACATCATCGACTCGGTCAAATATGCCAAAGATGCAGGAATGAAAGCACAGGCGGCTCTCAGCATTACTTTCTCGGAAGTCCATACGGTCGATTATTATATTGATCTGGCCAATAAGGTCATCGACGGCGGAGCTGATGAGATTTGCCTGAAAGACATGGCTGGCATTGGCCGGCCGGTTTGGCTGGGCAAGATCGTGGCCGGAATAAAGGACAAACACCCCGGTATCCCTATCCAGTACCACTCCCATTCCGGACCCGGGTTCGCCATGGCCTCCATCCTGGAGGTCGCCAGGGCCGGCGCCGAATACATCGATGTGGGCATGGAACCACTGTCCTGGGGAACGGGCCACGTAGACGTACTCGCCGTGCAGGCCATGCTTAAAGACGCCGGGTACGATGTACCGGAGGTCGACATGAAGGCGTATATGAAGGTGCGCAGCATGAACCAGGACTTCATGGAGGACTTCCTGGGGTACTTCATCACCCCGACAAACCGCCAGATGAACTCATTACTTATCTCATCGGGCTTGCCGGGCGGTATGATGGGGTCATTGATGAGCGACCTGGAAAAGAACCTGGCAGACCTGAATCGCTGGCTGGAGAAAAATGACAAGCCCCTGCTAAACGAAGACAAGCTCCTGGTGAAACTGTTCCAGGAGGTAGAGCATATCTGGCCGAAGGTGGGCTATCCGCCGCTGGTGACGCCGTTCAGCCAGTATGTCAAGAATCTGGCCGTCATCAACGTGACGCAAATGGTAAAAGGCGGTGAACGCTGGGAGATCATTCCGGATAATATATGGGACATGCTGACCGGCAAACTTGGCCGCCTGCCCGGAAAACTTGCTCCCGAAATTGAAGAACTCGCAAAAAAAGAGGGCAAGGAATTCTTTACGGGCAATCCACAGGAACTTTATCCCGACAAGCTGGATGACTTCCGTAAGGAAATGGATGACAACGGATGGGAGTATGGCGAGGACGACGAAGAGCTTTTCCAGCTGGCCATGCATCCCGAGCAATACCGCAATTACAAATCGGGCAAAGCCAAAAAGGACTTTGAGAAAGACCTGGAAAAACGCAGGCGCGAAGGCGCAGGCCTCTACCAGAAAGTAAAAACGGTAACAGAAGAACCTCCAGCCAAAGAAGCTGCTGAACTGCAGCCCGGCACCATGACGGTGGATGTGGATGGCGAAAAGTACCGTGTCACTGTCTCTTACGATGCACATTCCGGTAGTGGCAAAGACCAGTCATCCCGGGGCGAAGCAAGTCCTGCAGGTCAAAATCCGGCTGAGCAGGGAAAGCTTGCAGAGGTTACCTCCCCATTGTCCGGCAATTTTTACCTGACCCGCGAGCTTTCAGAAAAGCCCGTCAAGGTGGGCGACCAGGTCAAAGAAGGTGATGTGCTTGGATACATCGAAGCAATGAAGACATACAACACCATCCGGTCAGACCAGTCGGGCAGGATCGCGGAAATCGCCAGGGAAAACGGATCCGAAGTGTTCGAGGACGACGTGCTGTTCCGGCTGGAGCAATAATAGCAATGTAGATCGCCAAATTACTGGTTAATTGCGGGACGTCTCCTGATTGCCAGGCAAATCCGCACTCATCAGACAAAAGACAAGAAAAATAAGCTATGCAGGATGGCTTCCTGCAATCAAGTGCCAGGACTGCAGACAGTGTTTGCAATGCGGGTAAAAGGAAGCCGCCAAATTATAGGGCAAGTCCTGCTTTCTATAAGTTCACCAGTTTGAAACCTTTCATATGTCTGCCTTAGAGAACCTATATCGTATCACAGCCATCGGCGAGTTGTTTTCCGCACCGGGTGCCATCCTGATGCTCGCCATCGGCATATTCCTCCTTTTTCTGGGGATCCGCAAGAAATATGAACCCCTGCTGCTTGTTCCCATCGGGTTTGGCGTTATCCTGGCCAACCTGCCCGGTGCCGGCATGGGGATTGTCCCCGAAGAGATGGTGAGGTTTGAAGATGGACGGTACATGAACCTGATTGAGATCGCCGGTGAATACGGCATCATGAACTACCTGTACTATATGCTGATCAAGACGGGCTTCCTCCCTCCCATCATCTTTCTTGGCGTGGGAGCCCTCACCGATTTCGGCCCAATGCTCCGTAACCTGCGGCTGTCCCTGTTTGGCGCAGCTGCCCAGCTGGGCATCTTCAGTGTCTTCTTTGCAGCCATTGCCGTGGGATTTACCGCACAGGAAGCAGGTGCCTTGGGCATTATTGGCGGTGGCGACGGCCCAACGGCCATCTACATCTCCATCCTGCTGGCACCGCATATGCTCGGACCCATCGCCATTGCAGCCTATTCCTACATGGCCCTCGTACCCGTGATCATCCCCCCGATAACAAAGATCCTATGCAGCAAAAAGGAGTTGTCGATCAACATGAAAGCCATGGACAGGCAATTCCCTGCAAAACGGGAGATTAAAAACATGACAGCGGTAAAGATCGCCTTTCCGGTGGTGCTCGGCATCGTTGTCGCATTTTTCGTGCCTACCTCGGTGCCCCTGGTGGGCATGCTGATGTTCGGCAACCTGATCAGGGAGATCGGGGTAGCTACCGGCCGGCTGAGTGAAGCCGCCACAGGCCCCATCCTGAATACCGCCACCATCTTCCTGGGGCTTGCCGTCGGGGCCACCATGACATCCGCCACTTTCCTGGATGTACGTACCCTGGGCATCATCTTCGGAGGCCTCATCGCTTTTGCCATCTCCGTGGCAGGCGGTATTGCTGCTGTAAAGATATACAACCTCTTCGCCAAAAAGAAGATCAACCCCCTTATCGGTGCTACCGGCCTCAGCGCGGTGCCTATGGCATCCCGGGTAGCGAACGAAATTGCCGTCAGACACGACCCCGGCAACCACCTGCTGCAATACTGCATGGCCTCCAACATATCCGGTGTCATTGGATCTGCCGTGGCTGCCGGTGTGCTGATCGCTTTCCTGGCCTGAAAGGGATAATGTGTTAATGTGCTAATGTGTTAATGTGCTAATGTGTTAATGCTAATGAAGGGTTTCGGAAGTTGAGAATAAATCCCTCTGTTAGTAGCTGATTTTGCTCTCATTATTATGCGCGCGGCAAATTCTTATAATTGAAACCAAACTACCGGACGCGCTCTTAATTAGCACATTGGCACATTAGTCCCCAGATGGGCACTGCCCATGTTGTATAAAGGATAACTTGTGTTAGTTATATAAAAGCACATTGGCCAACATATTGCCAAAAGGACTATTAATCAGCACTGAACACAGCCCAACCGACCCTTCATTAGCACATTAACACATTGGCACATTAGCAGATTTTTCACACATACTCCCAGCTGTTGCCCTGGTGTTCCAGAAAACGCAGGAAGTCCCTGTAGGCAATCACCAGCGAAGCGGTATTGATGCAGGGATGAAAGCTGATGTGGTCTGAATCCCGAAGACGCTCGTCAACGAAAAGGTGCACATGGCGTTCGATGTCGTTGATCAGCCCAAAAGGAGTTACCGAACCCGGGGTCAACCCCAGGTACTTCATAAGGCGCTTGGGGGAAGCAAAGGTGAGCTTGCCTTGTTTCAGGCGCTGCTCCAGGTCGCGGATATTGAGCGTCTGCCGGTGATCCAGAATCACCAGATAATGCCGGTTGCCCTTGTGATTCCGGAAAAATAGGTTTTTACAATGCGCTGCATCCAGGTCTTTCCAGTATTTGGCCGCCTCTTCAACGGTGGGCGCCTCCGGGTGTGGGTAATAGTCATAGCTGATCTCCAGCTGATCCAATAGCTCATATAATTTGGGGTCTCCTCGCATGGGGGCAAAATTATAAAATGATGCGAAAATCAGCAAAATCAGGAATCTTTACTATTTTTACAACCCTTAATAGCAATAGCAAAAATAACATTATTGGTTACGGATATGACACCTTCAAAAAGCACGAAACGATACGTCGTCATCACCAGGCTACTCGTCATGGTGGTGATCATTGCTGCCATTTTTACCATTCAGAACATGCGACAAACAACAGGTTTAGCACCCGGAGAGCTTCCGGAAAAGTTCATCCACGATCACCAGGTTGGACTGTTTGATCTGCCGGCCTTTCAGGAGCGCAGGGCCCGCATCCTGGAGGACGTGGATGCAGACATCATCATCATCTCGGCTGATGCCAACCCGGACTTCCGTTATGTCACCGGCTTCCCGGAAAGGCAGGGAATTGCCGTCATTATGCCGGGTGAGCAGAACGCGTACCAGCTATTTGTTACACCCTGGGAGATCTACACGGTGATGTGGACAGGTGAAGTATACGGCAAGGACGAAGCCCTTGAAAAGTTTGGTGCAGATGCGGCATTTGCCCTTGATGATTTCGAGGAGAAACTGCCCGGACTGCTGGATGGGAAATCGAAAATTTATTTGCACAACCGGGATCGCAGGATACGGGAAATGGTTGCAGACCAGATGGCAGGCCATGCGCAGATACGGGATATCACCCCTATCCTGCACGAGCACAGGGTGGTTAAGGATGAGTGGGAAATAGCCCAGTTGCAGCAAGCCGCCGATGTCACGGTAAAAGCCCATCAATATGTGCTGCAGGCGGTCCGGCCCGGATTGACCGAATACGAAGTGCAGGCTGAGATTGAATACATCTTCCGGCGTAATGGCATGGATAGGGGCTTTCCGTCGATTGTGGGATCGGGGCCCAACAGCTGCCTCCTTCACCACACCCGCAACGACCGTGTGCTGGAAGATGGCGACGTGTTGCTCATGGATGTCGGCGCCCGAAGCCTCGGCGGTTACACGGCGGATGTCACGCGCACCATACCTGTCAATGGCACCTTCACACCCGAGCAACGAAGGATCTATGAGATCGTGCTAAAAGCAAACAACGCAGCCGGGGAAAAGATGAAGCCCGGATACCGGATGCTCGACGGGCACCATCATGCCACCGCACTCATGGTGGCCGAACTGCATGAGATGGGGCTGATCCCCGACACTACCTCCTGGTGGCAGAAACGGTTTTACATTCAACACCGGGTAAACCATTACATTGGCCTGGAGGTGCATGATGCGGGAGAATATGGGTTTGACACAGATGCACGCAACGAACATATCCTCACCCCGGAGATCAGGGGCAGGGAAATCGAACCCGGTATGGTGATGAGCAACGAGCCCGGCCTCTATTTTATGGTGGGACTGATGGATGGCATTCACGAAATGTTCGGACACCTGGCAACAGAAGAAGAATTGAACGCCTTCGTGGAACAAGTGAGACCCATATACGAAAAATATGAAGGAATCGGGGTGCGCATCGAGGATGACATCCTGATCACGGAAGACGGCAACATCAACTTATCCGCCAGCGCACCGAGAACCGTAGAAGAGATCGAGGCAGCCATGCAGTAGCATTATAAATGCATGAACCAAGCACCTGCGAGCCCGGCGAAGCCAAACGCCCATGACAGGACTTTTGACACACAGGAGGATGATTGTTGGGACATTTCGACATTTCGACATTTTGACAGTTGCAACACAACCCCTGAACTTTTGTTAAAAAAATAAACACCTCAATAAAAATTAGCTGAACAAATATAAACACATTGAAAGCCTGGATGACCATTTGCCCAGAATGTTACTTAAATATGGCATCAGGGTTGAATAAAAAGTAACTGTAATTAATGAATCTGAAGAATTTTGCCATATTGCTGTTTATGGTGTGTGCTTTTCCCTGTATCCTGGCAGGTGAAAACTCCCAGAACATCAATCATCCGGTGTTACGGGTAGAAAGCGATTCTATCTGCCTTGGCAACCTGGTGGCCGGGGAGCGGGCCAGCGGTAAAATAACGGTGTATAATGATGGGGGTAAAGACCTGTTGATTGGCCGCGTCAGAAGTTCGTGCGGACTGATGATCCCCACCTGGCCGGGGGAGGCGATCGCACCGGGGGAAGAAGCGACCATCCGGTTCCGCTACAACACCAACCGCCTTGGGCCTTTTGAAAGGAACATCATTATCCACAGCAACGGCCATCCTAAAACCCATGTGGTCAAAGTGACCGGTGAGGTGATTCCATCCGGTAAAAATGATGACCGCTAAATGAATGTGCTAACGGGTTACAACTTTTTTCCTGAAGTAATCACAATATTTTAATTGAATTGAATTCGCTGCCCGCATGAGCAGG
>SL_5KL_010_SEDDRAFT_10002410_pt1 | contig 10421 bp, 12 predicted proteins | sample SodLakKL_010_SED_FD_9118 | JGI IMG/M metagenome (IMG submission 9118)
CGATCTGTTCCAGCACCGCCGCGAGCGAAAACGGGTGCTGCGGACTCATGAACACTAGCTGTTCAGTCTCCGCCACATACGCAGTCAACCATCTAGGCCTCACAAATTCCAGCAGGGATGAGTAAACGACGAGATTGCTGAATACATCCTCTGTATCTTGCACAGTTCGATTTCCAAATTTCGAGACAGATACCGCTGTTTCACTGTCTTCGGTAAGAGTCAAAAACGAGTCGACAGTGCCGACCTCGGTCGACGCGGGAACTGATGGGCTTTTGGGGCCCCGCCCCGAGGAGCCGATATGAACGCAGACGCGGATATCCGGCTTGCCACACGCGGCTCTGATCTCGCCATGCGGCAGGCTACCACAATTAAATCACAGCTCGAATCGCGTCGACGGTCGGTCTCGCTGACTGAGGTCGAGACCACTGGNGATGCGATCCAGGACGAACTNATCCATCGGCTCGGTAAAACAGGGGCGTTCGTCCGGTCGCTCGACGAGAAAGTCCTTGCCGGCGAACTCGACGCTGCGGTTCATTCGATGAAAGATATGCCGACAGAGATGCCCACTGAGTTGGTGGTCGCAGCCACCCCCGAACGCGCGCCCTCGGGCGACGTGCTCGTGAGTCCCGACGGCATATCCGTCGACCAGCTGTCGCCCGAAGCGGTCGTCGGCACCAGTTCGCTCCGGCGGAAAGCCCAACTGCTCGCGGCCCGGCCCGACCTCGAAATCGTCCCCCTGCGAGGCAACGTCGACACCCGGCTGGAAAAACTACTTGCACCCTCCCTGCAAGCCGAACACGAACGCCTTCTGGACGCCGGCGAGGATGAAGACGCCCAGGACCCCGACGAGTGGTTCGGTTCGTTGTCGAGGCTCGAACAGTCGGCGATGGAGCGCCGGGTCAAAACCGAGATGGACGCCATTGTACTTGCCGAGGCCGGCCTCCGGAGAAGCGGCCTTTTTGAGAGTGTCAAAACTACTCGACTCCCCAAACGTTCGTTCGTCCCCTCGCCGGGCCAAGGGGCGATTGCAGTCACCGCGAGCAACCCACAGACCGTTGAGACGATCCGCGAGGCCGTCGACCATCCACGCACGCGCGTTGAAACGACTGTCGAGCGCACGGTCCTCGCCGAAGTCGGCGGTGGCTGTATCGCCCCGATTGGCGTCAGCGCGATTCTGCAGGGCGAGTACGTCCACACGCGCGCGCAGGTTCTCAGCCACGACGGCAGCGAAGTTATCGAAGCAACCCGTGATCTGCCCGTCGTCGACCACGCCACAGCGGCCGCCGACTTCGCGGTAGATCTCCGTGAGCGTGGGGCAGCCGAGTTGATCACTGAAGCCCGCGAGCGAAGCGAAGCCGATTTCGATTCCGATGAATCGGGCGGTGCCGAAACCGTGATGGGAGATGAGAATGTCTGAGGAGCCCGAACACGTCGGTAAGGTGTATCTGGTCGGCAGCGGCCCCGGTGATCCCGAACTGTTGACAGTTAAAGCCAGGCGGCTGATCGACGAGGCGGATGTTGTGCTTCATGACAAACTCCCCGGCCCAGAGATTCTCGGTGAAATTCCGGAGGACAAACGCGAGGACGTTGGCAAGCGCGCTGACGGCGAGTGGACGCCCCAAGAGTACACCAACCGTCGACTCGTCGAGTTGGCCCACGAGGCCAATACGGTTGTCCGACTCAAAGGTGGCGACCCGTTCGTTTTCGGCCGTGGCGGCGAGGAGATGGAGTATCTCGCAGCTAACGGGATTCCCTTCGAGGTCGTCCCCGGCATTAGCTCCGCAATCGCGGGGGCTGGCGTCGCCGGGATTCCGGTCACGCACCGCGATCACGTCTCAAGCGTCTCGTTTGTCACCGGCCACGAGGACCCGACCAAAGACGAATCAGCCACCGACTGGGAGGCACTGGCCAAAACCAACGGCACGCTGGTCGTGCTAATGGGCGTCGGCAAACTTCCCCTGTATACGGATGCGCTCGTAGAAGCCGGCATGGACCCTGAGACACCTGTCACGCTTGTCGAGCGGGCGACCTGGCCGGAGATGACGGTTGCCAGCGGTACGCTTGAGACGATCGTCGACGTGCGCGACAGAAAAGAAATTGAGCCGCCGGCGATCACAATCATCGGCTCGGTAGCGTCGGTACGCGAGAGCGTTGTCGACGGTCTTGGCAACCGAACAGACGGTACTGCTGGTGAAGACGCCGGAGGACTGACCGAATGAGCCAACAAGTCCGCATCGCAGTGTTTCGACCAGACGACGAGCGACTCGTCGAAGCAGTCGACCTGCTCGAATCGCTAGGTGCAACCCCCATAGCCGACCCGATGCTTGCAGTCGAGCCAACCGGCACCCTGCCGACCGGCGAGGCCGAGTATACGATTCTGACGAGCAAAACCGGCGTCGAACTCGCTGCCGAAGGCGGCTGGGAGCCGACTGAGACAACGCTCGTCAGCATCGGCCCCGGCACCACGCGAGCCGCCGAAGCGGTGGGATGGACTGTCGACCGCGAACCCGATGTCTACAGTTCGACCGGGCTTGTCGACCTACTGGCCGACGAGGTTGAGGGACGCAGCGTTGAACTCGCCCGCAGCGACCACGGCAGCGACGTGCTGCTGGAGGGACTCGAAGCGGCCAACGCCGAGTGGTCAGAGACGATTCTGTATGAACTTATTCGCCCGCCAGAGTCGGGACGCTCGGCCGAGTTGGCCGCTGCGGACGAACTTGAGGCCGCAGCGTTTACCTCCTCGTTGACTGTCCAGCATTTCCTCGAAGCCGCCGCTGACCGCGGCATCCGCACGGAAGCGATTGCAGGACTTGAAAACGCAGTCGTCGGCGTTATCGGCGAGCCGACCCGCGAGACGGCCGAATCCTACGGTATCGATGTCGACATCGTGCCCGACGATGCGACGTTCGCGGCGTTGGCGACCGCGGTCGTCGAAGCGGCCGCCCCCAGCTACACCGAGTGACGGCCACCGAAGCGGGCGCTTATACGGGATGGCGACCAACGGCCGGCCAATGGCGACGGCTTACCCGATTGACGCACTTGCCGAGACTGCCACAGCCTGCGCCGAGCGGCTCCGGGCGGCCGACTCGGTTCTGCTAGCCTCACACATCGATGCCGACGGTCTAACCAGTGCTGCGATTGCCGCCACCGCACTTGAGCGCGCCGAAATCCCCTTTGAGGCGGTCTTTTTCAAGCAACTCGACGCCGACGAACTCGCTAGCGTTGCCGCGGCTGACCACGACACCGTGCTGTTTACCGACTTCGGCAGCGGGCAACTCGATCTCATCGTCGACCACGAGCAGGCGGGCGATTTTACCCCCGTTATCGCCGACCACCACCAGCCCGCCGACACTGATACGGAGTACCATCTCAATCCCCTATTAGTTGGGATCAACGGAGCCACGGAACTCTCGGGAGCCGGCGCGAGTTATGTTCTCGCGCGTGCGCTGTCAGCAAACACCCCCGCAGCCACGGACAACCGTGATCTCGCCGCACTCGCCGTCGTCGGTGCGGTCGGCGACATGCAGGCGGGCGTCGACGGTCTGCAGGGAGTAAACACCCACATTGTTGACGAAGGCATCGAGGCAGGTGTTATTGAGCAGTCGACTGACCTCACGCTGTACGGCAAACAGACCCGACCGCTGCCCAAACTCCTTGAGTACGCCAGCGATGCCCGAATCCCCGGCATCTCGAACAACGCGGCGGGCGCAATCGAGTTTCTCTCCGGGTTGGATCTCGAGTTGAAACGGGACGGCGAGTGGCGCTGCTGGGTCGATCTGTCGGCCGACGAGCGCCAAACACTCTGCAGTGGGCTGGTCAAACGCGCGGTCAAAAGCGGTGTGCCAGCACACCGGATCGACGATCTGGTGGGTACGAGCTACCAACTCACCCGCGAAGAGCCCGGTACCGAACTCCGGGACGTCAGTGAGTTTTCGACGCTGCTCAACGCTACCGCCCGCTATGAGCGGGCCGACGTTGGCTTGGCGGTCTGTCTGGGCGACCGCGAAAAAGCACTTGAGCGTGCTCGCCAACTGCTTCGGAACCACCGCCGGAACCTCTCGGAGGGTCTACAGTGGGTCAAAACCGAGGGCGTCAGCACCGAGACAAACATTCAGTGGTTCGATGCCGACAGTGAGATCCGCGAGACGATAGTCGGTATCGTCGCCGGGATGGCCGTCGGTGCACCCGGCGTCCGTCGAGACCTCCCAATCATCGCCTTTGCACAGAAATCAAAGACGGAGACGAAAGTCTCTGCGCGCGCGAACCACGCGCTCACGCGCGACGGACTCGATCTTTCGGTAGTCATGCGCGAGGCCTCCCGGGCGGTCGGCGGCGACGGCGGTGGCCACGACGTTGCGGCGGGCGCGACGATTCCAACCGGGACGCAGGCGTCGTTTATCGAACACGCAGACGAGATCGTCGGCACACAACTCGGATGAAAAGTAGACAGACTGAGCCGTTAGGCACTCCCGAGATCGCGGAACATCACGCGATAGTCGTCCGAGGAAAGCGAGCCAGCCAGATCAAGTAGTTCGTCGTCGAGTTCGCTCATCCGTTCGAGCAGCAGGCTGTACTCCTCGCTGGCGGCGAGTGCGTTGTCGGATTTTTCCGATTCCAGCAGTGCGCGTTTCGAGGCCAATGAGGCGGCCTCACGGAGCAATCCGCCGTACTCCGAGCGGACCGACAGCGTCTCGACAGCATCGAGTAACTCCGAACGGGAGACAGGTTTGATGATGTACAAATCGAACCCCATGTCGACGATATCGAAATCCGGCTCAACGCCAGTGACCATCGCCACCCGACAATCAAGGGCGTTTTCTTCGATGAAATCAAGTACTGCCTCGCCCGGTGCGTCGGGAAGGCGACGATCAAGTAACACGGTGTCGACTGTGGAATCGATCCCGGCTTCGATGTCGACCTTCGATGAGTCACTGTCAGCCTCTGCGCGCGCGGTCGACTCACGGAGGATGTCGATTCCTTCACTGGCCGTCTCAGCAGTCAGTACAGTGTAGTCGGGTTCAAGAAACTGGACGTAGAGCTTCGTTACCGACGTATCGTCCTCGACGACGAGTATTGTTTTGCGTCTCATACTGACTCGAGTGGGCTCGAATGTGTCGTCGTGCCGGCGTTGTTCGACACACTCATGCGTACTGTGACATCCACCACCCCGAAGGTATAAATGTATCTACTAACCGTTTGTGACAGATCTGGTAACTACCCTGCTGAGCCGGTGGGCTCATTTAGGAGGCACACATACACTGTCGTAACCAGATATGTCAGACGTAGTTCCAACCGGGGTCGACGGCCTCGATGAAATCCTCAACGGCGGTATCGTCAAAAACGCGACCGTGCTGGTCAGCGGTAACCCCGGAACCGGCAAAAGCATCTTCGGCATGGAGTATCTATACACGGGCGTCACTGCGTTCGACGAGCCCGGCATCTACATCTCGTTCGAAGAGAACGCAGACGACATCCGTGCGTCGGCCGAATCGGTCGGCCTCGAAGGCTTCGGCGAGCTGGTCGACAGCGGCAAAATCAAAATCTATGACAAACGCGATATGCTCAGCGATGGAGATTTCACCGCTACGATGGACAAGCTCCTCGAGGACTTCTCGGCGGAATCCTACGACCGGCTGGTGTTGGATTCGTTGACGATGTTCCAGCTGTTTTTCGACGACGAACGCGAACAGCGGACCTATCTGCTGAAGTTCTCCGATATTCTCAAGCAGTACGGCATGACCTCGCTGCTAGTGAACGAACAGGGTGCAGTGTTTCCGGAGACCGAAATCGGACTTGAAAACTTCCTGACCGACGGCAACATCTACTTTATCCAGACGCCAACCGACTCTGGTGTCAACCGCTACATCTGGGTCGCCAAAATGCGAAAACAGGATATCGATACCGACATCTTCCCGATGGAGATCAGCGACGGCGGCATCACCGTTCACAACAAGGCCAGCGGCTTTTCGATGATGGGCGGCGACGGCGGCACCGGAGCGGACAGCGGCCCCTCCTTCTAATCGGACTACTGCGTCGACATCGTCCGCCAGACATCATCGAGTTTGTTTTTGACAACCGAGCGTTCGGAGATGTCGACGCTCACCCCGTTGTCGAAGCTGATCTCGATTTCGTCGACGTTGCGGCGGTAGACTTTGATTCGGCGGTGTTCTTCCGAAAGCGGGCGGTCGTGAAGTTCCAAGAGATTCGTTTCGGTGAGTTCGTTGATCCGTCGATAGCAGGTCGCAATCGGCACATCGAGTTCATCACTGAGATCTTGTGCGGATTTTGGGTCAGTCGTCGCCGAGAGGATATCGGTATTATACTTGTTACCGAGTACCTCGATAAGATCCTCAGATGTCATTGATTGATAATTGGGAGTGTCACGATAAAAAGGGTATCGGTGACCTGATTGCTTCGAGAACTGAAAAACATCACGTAAGCATGAATTTTCTTTCTGCAGTCATATGTGGGTGTACAGGGGTGTAGTAGACGAACAGACATCAGATCGTAGCATCGAGCAGTCAGTCAGATTCGGCGGGATTCGGATTGCTGGTGAGTCCACTCGTCAACACTGCAGTGATGGTACAAATACACTAAGCGAGCCGAGACAACGACCTGAAACAGACCAAATGTGAGCCACAATCAATCGAGGCCGCGAACTGCACACAGTGCCGAACTTGATTCTCAAAACTGATAGCTAATGAGGAGTTGTCGTTGAGAAAAGTACTGGATTCGCGGCTGGTTCGATATGGAACGTCTGTGAGATTGGATGAAATTAAGTGAGTGTCTGTTGAGGCGACACACTTAGACGGCGACAGCCAATAGCGCGAGTATGCACAGACGAACGTATCTGTCGGCGGCCGCGACGGGCGGTCTGTTAGGACTTGCAGGTTGTACGAACGGTGAGAACGGCGCGGGTGTCGACAACGAACAGCAGTACCCACCGTATCCCGAGAGCGAGTCGACTGAATTTTCCGGTGAAGGAGAGACAACGACAGACGTTGTCGAAATAACACAGGATGGGCCAACAGTGTTCGAAGTCGAACACGACGGCGACGAGCAGTTCGTCGCGTTCATGATTGATGCCGAAAGCGAAGAGTTCGTCCAGGGCGCGCCAACAATCCAAGCAGCCGGCCCATACCGCGGCTTGTCGATCCACGAACTGCCAGTCGACAGCTACCGCGTCGAAATCGAAGCCAGCGGTGAGTGGACAGCGACAGTTCATGATCTCCCAGTCTACGAGGATGGAACGGGCTACTCGCTTCCAGTTGAACGCGACGGTGAGTTGGGCGGCGTGATCGGCCCGATTGATTTTGGCGAGACGAGTCTCAAGCAAGTTGATATCGAGTTCCACGAAGAATCAGAGGCCAACTGGGTCGACCTCGTCGATCGGGAAGGCGGCGTAGTTGGTTCACTATTCGAAGGTAGAGCGACCGTTGGTGGCAACGAATCAGCGGTTGAGGCAACCGACACCAGCGAGCAGGTCGACATCGGCGGTGTAGGCTTTCTGTCGGTCGAAAGTGGGACCACATGGACAATCTCTGTTTCGGAGATTGACTAGTTGTCGAGGCTAGCTGTCGGCGAACCCAACTGCTGAGAATTGAGGAGTGCGACACGTAGCGAACCCAGTCGACGAGCGCGGCGACCGTGTTGCATGTCAGTGAATTTCAAAAAATAAAACCACCAATTCCGGCTGTATCAGGCCGTATACGGCCCATATGGTAGATTATCAAAGCCAATATTTTGGGCCACACGCTTAATATTGGGTTACTATTTGGAATACATAACGTTGGCTCACCCTATGGGGGGCGAGTCGACGAAGACGAGATACACACAATGTTCACGGACACAGACAGAGGCCAGGTCGGGATTGGAACACTAATCGTGTTCATCGCGATGGTGCTGGTCGCCGCGATTGCAGCAGGGGTACTGATCAACACCGCCGGCTTACTCCAGAGTCAGGCCGAAGCCACCGGTGAAGAAACAAGCGAACAGATTAGTGATCGTGTACAGGTCGCTAGCGTTGTCGGAACGTCGACTGATGAAAACATCACGAACCTAAATGCCACCGTGTTCCGCGGTGCAGGTGCGAACGACATCAATTTAGAGCAGGTTACGATCCAGGTGTTCGCTAACGGAACCTCTCAGACACTCACCTACAATGAAGACGGTGTAGATGGTGATTCGTTCAACATCACTGAGATCAACAGCGAGGACAACGTGTTGAGTAGCACTGAGGATCGCGCGACGCTGGATATCGATCTTGATGAATTCGATGCCAAAATTGGCGCTGGTCAGTCAGTGGTTCTCGAAGTGACGACCGCAGCTGGCGGCACAGCCTTCGTTGAGAAGCGTGCCCCGAGTAGCATCGAAGACGACCAAGAGTACAGGCTGTAGCCATTCAATCAAAAGATACCAAACCAATGTTTAACGATAACGACAGAGGTCAAGTGGGAATCGGTACGCTCATCGTGTTTATCGCGATGGTACTGGTTGCCGCAATCGCCGCTGGTGTGCTGATTAACACCGCTGGCCTCCTCCAAAGCCAGGCAGAAGCAACGGGCGAAGAAACAAGCGAGCAGGTCAGCGATCGGTTGCTGGTCTCCACAGTAACTAGTGAGGCCGAAGAAATCGAGGCGAACTTCGAAGAGGGACCTGACGAACAAGATAGACTTAATCAAACAAATCTGACTGTTCTGCGAAGTCCTGGTGCAGGTGACATTAACTTAGAGAACGTCATCATCGAGGTCTTCGCAAACGGTGAGAGTGATACGCTCACTTCCAATGAGTTCGACATTGAGCCAATTCATAACAATGGTGACAGCGATGATACCACGCTGTCCGACTCTTCGGACCGAGCAGAACTCGGCTTTGCACTGAATAATACCTCTCCCAATGCCACACTCAATACTGGAGATACCTTACAGCTGCAGGTGACCACTTCGTCTGGTGCAACCACGTTTGTCGAAAAACGTGCACCAAGTTCGATTGAAGCTGGCGAGACGTACAGACTATAATTGACAAAAACACAAATTACAAAAATGTTTAACGATAACGACAGAGGTCAAGTGGGAATCGGTACCCTCATTGTGTTCATCGCAATGGTGCTGGTTGCTGCAATCGCCGCTGGTGTGCTTATTAACACCGCCGGCCTCCTCCAAAGCCAAGCAGAAGCGACAGGCGAAGAGACTAGCGAACAAGTTAGCGATCGGCTTCAAGTCACCACTGTAACTGGTGATTCTGCTGAAGAACAGCAAATAGAAGACATCAACATGACTGTCTTGCGTGCACCCGGTGCAGGAGATATAAACCTGAATAATACAATCGTTGAAGTATTCTCTAACGGGACATCTGGAACGTTCACCGAAGACGGAGATGGTGAGACCTTCGATGTTGAGGAGATTAACGGTGGCGATGGAACCAACACGCTCTCAGATTCAGGCGACCGAGCCGTTATCTCGTTGGACCTGACAACTATTGAGGACGACGATTCGGCACTTAAACCAGGACAGAGCGTCCAATTGCAGGTGACCACCGCGGCTGGTGCAACTACATTCGTCGAGAAACGAGCTCCAAGCTCAATAGACACCGACGAGACATACAGGCTGTAATCAACTAACAATTAGGACCTAAAACAATGTTCAACGACAACGACAGAGGTCAAGTGGGAATCGGTACCCTCATCGTGTTTATCGCGATGGTACTGGTTGCTGCAATCGCCGCCGGTGTGCTGATTAACACCGCCGGCCTCCTCCAAAGTCAGGCTGAAGCAACAGGCGAAGAGACAAGTCAACAGATCACCGATCGCGTGCAAATAAATACTGTGACAGGTACTGCTAATGAATCAGACCATGTCGGGGATGGTGATGAGCCCAGAATCGACGAAATTAGACTCACGACACTCAGAAGTCCGGGTTCTGGAGACATTGACCTCACTAACGTCATCATTGAGTCTTTCTCAAATGGTGAATCTGACACGTTAACTTACGAAGGTGAGCCAGATCAGATCGATAGTGATCTTGATACTGACGAACTCGGACCTGGTAACTTCACCATCGTCGACATCCAAGGGACAGATGGTGATGGGTCACTTGAAGATAATAGTGATCGTGCAGAGCTAGTATTCAATCTCTCGGATATCAGCGGTAATGCCACACTGGATACCGGAGACTCCCTCGAGATGCAGGTAACGACCGCATCCGGTGCGACCGCCTTCGTCGAGAAGCGAGCCCCAAGCTCGCTTGAAGGCGGCGAGACCTACCGGCTCTAAGCAGTCGACCCATTTCGGCTTTCTTTATTTTATAACCGACTGAGCGGCCGCACTATCACGAGGGCAACACTCTTTTAGTCGACAGACAAACACACTCATAGTTATGGGCTCGGAGGACTCGGACGACACAGACGTCGACAAACGCGACCGC
>SL_5KL_010_SEDDRAFT_10002411_pt1 | contig 10421 bp, 9 predicted proteins | sample SodLakKL_010_SED_FD_9118 | JGI IMG/M metagenome (IMG submission 9118)
CCATCGAGGCCAGTTCTTCGGCTTTTCCCCGGCCAATATAGAAAGCGGAGTCCGGTGCTTCCCTTTTTTGCACCATTTGATATAAAACAACGGCCCCGGCTGTATCGGCCAAAAGGGCCAGTTCTTCCATAGAGCGTTCTATATCTACTGTGCTTTTTCCCGAGTCAATGCCGATTAAAATCGCGCGTTCATTCTTCAGCATCTAAACCTCCCCTGCTTCCATTATACGGACAAAGAAGTATAAACTCAATAAATAGTAAAGGCACTCCTCGAAAAGAGTGCCTTTCGCCGGAATGATATTAACATAATTATAATTACTCAGTTTCGACGGGTTTATTCCCGTCAGTTTCTTCCCCGGAAGTTTCCCCTTCCACTGTCCTCAAGCTGATGTTGCGCATCGGAATAATCGTCGATACAGCATGTTTGTAAACCAGCTGCTGTTTTCCTTCCACTTCGAGGAGCAGGGTAAAGTTGTCAAAACTGCGGATAGCGCCTTTAATCTGGTACCCGTTTATCAAGAAAACAGTAGCCGGCATGTTTTCTTTACGGGCCTGGTTGAGAAAAAAGTCCTGCAAATTAATTGTGCCTTTCATCTACTGGGCTCCCTTCAAGCATACTGTTGGCAAAGTTTTGGCTTATAACCTATTATTCGCGCGGGTCGGCACCGAATCCTTCACTGTTTCGTAAATATTTTCCGTTAAATTCTCAACAGGTGTGTCCTTGTCTATTTTAAACCACTTAATTAAGTCGTCACGTCTGAACCAGGTCAGCTGACGCTTGGCCAGGTTGCGGGTTTGCTTTTTTATTTCGGCCACTGTTTCTTCCCAGGACATTTCCCCCTGCAGGTAGGATAAAAGCTGTTTGTAACCCAAGATCTGCATGCCCGGAGTATCTCTACCGTAGCCCTTTTGCTGCAAAAAGCTGACCTCTTCCAGCAAACCTTCCTCGAGCATCCGGTCGACCCGTTTTTCGATCTTTCGGTAAAGCGCTTCGCGATCCATGTAAAGACCGATTATGGTGGGACTGTAAGGCGATTTTTCCCGCTCGGTTTTGACAACCTGCTCGGAAATGGGTTTCCCTTCCAGCCTGTAGACTTCCAAAGCCCTGATAATTCTTCTCCTGTCGCCTGGATGAATTTTGGCTGCTGCGGCCGGGTCTATTGCCTTTAATTCAGTGTACAGCCGGGCCAGCCCTTCAGAGGAGGCTTTTTTTTCATAATAATCTCTTAGTTCCCGGTCAGCCCCCTTTTGCCCAAAAGCGTAAAAGTCGATAACCGCCTTTATATAGAGCCCGGTTCCACCGACCATAAAGGGCAATTTACCAGCCGAGTAAAGCCTTTCAATTACTTCTGCCGCCGCTTTTTGATAATCGGCAACGCTGAAGTACTGGTCCGGATCTACCAGGTCAATCAGGTGGTGTTTTACCGCTTTTTGCTCTTCCCGGGTTGGTTTGGCCGTGCCGATATCGAAATTCCGGTAAACCTGGGCCGAATCGGCGCTGATTATGTCGGTTCCCAAAGCCGGGGCGAGCCTGAGGGCAAGGGTCGATTTGCCAACTGCCGTAGGGCCGGTCAGGACAAGAAGCGGAATCTTGCTGCCGACAGGGTTATCCGGTTTACGACTCACTTATCAACTCCCCCTGCGCAGAAAACTTTTTTCCAGTTCAGATCGCTCAAAGCTAAGTACTGCAGGCCTGCCATGGGGGCAGTACTGGGAGTGCGGCGTTTTGTCCCATTCATTTAGTAACTCTTTCATCTCATCTTCGCTTAAAGGTTGACCGGCTTTGACCGAACGGTGACAGGCGATAGTTTTACGGATCGCTTCACGGGAATCACTTGTCGCCGGGTCCTCATCGGCGGCTATAATTCTTTCAAGAAGGTCGTAAAGTTCGTCTTTGCCGGCATTTTTACTTATCATAAAGGGAACCGCTTTGACAACATAGATATCTTCACCCGGGGTTTCCAGTTTAAAGCCTGTTTCCTCGAGTAAAGGCAGAAGCACCGGAAGACGGCCGCGCCAGGCTGAAGGCAGTTCCAGGGTTAGAGGCAGGGTCAGCTGGGAGCTCTTTTCCCCGGAGGCGTCATCCCCGGTCTCAGACAGCCGGTGGTAGATGACTCTTTCATGGGCGGCATGTTGATCGATCAGGAGCAGTTTATCTTCTTTTTGCACTACCAGGTAGCTGTTCAGATACTGGCCAATCAGGTGTGAAGCCGGCTGCTCTGACCCTGGTGCGCTGTTTATTTGCTTTTTTGGGGTCGGCTGCCAGGCGGACTGCGTTGCTTCTTTTTGCAGCGTATCAAAGCGACCGGACTGCTCGAAAAACCTGCTTTCCTGCCAGGGATAGACGCCTGGTCGGTCCTGGGGCCTTTTCAAATTTTCGGCAGGATCAGCCGGTCCCGGCCATACCGGGAGGCTTTCTGCACTCCGCAGGGACGACTTAACTGCCCTGAAAAGTAGGCTTTTTATGTTTTCGGGCTCCTGTAAACGGATTTCCACCTTGGCAGGATGCACATTGACGTCAATCGTTTCCTTAGGGATGGAAAAATGCAGGACAGACAACGGATGTCGGCGTGTGGGCAGCAGATCACCGTAACCCCTTTCAAGGGCGTTTAGCAGTAAGGCATTTTTTATCAGGCGGCCGTTGACGACCAGGGTGATCCAGCGTCGGGATGACCTGGTCAGGTGAGGAGGTGATATGAAACCGTAAACATGCAGACCGGTGGATCCGCCATAGTGGTTAAGCTCGATCATCGCTTCGGCAGTTTCATTGCCGTAAATCGATCCAATCACGTGCAGGAGAACGCCGTCGCCGCTGGAACTAAACAGCTCCCTCCTCCCGCTTTTTAAACTGAAGGCCACTTCGGGATTGGCCAGGGCCAGTTCGGCAAGCAGGCTGCTGATTCGGGTTGCCTCAACGGTGGAAGCACGCAGAAATTTTTTACGTCCCGGGGTATTGTAAAATAAATCGCTTACCTCCACCTTTGTTCCCGGAGGTGCTCCCACTTCTTCCTTGCTCAATATTTCGCCCCCGGCTAGAGTTATTTCTGATCCGGTCCGACTTTCCCGGGGCCTGGTGGACATCTTTACCCTTGCGACTGCGGCAATGCTGGGCAATGCTTCTCCGCGAAACCCAAGACTGCCGAGCTTATGTAGATCTTCAAGAGCGGCAATTTTACTGGTGGCAAATCTTTTAAAGGCCAGGTGTAATTCGTCGGTAATGATGCCCCCGCCGTTGTCGGTAACCGCAACCAAATTTTTACCGCCACCCTCTATGAGTACTTCGATTTTGGTCGCCCCGGCGTCGAGAGCGTTTTCGACCAGCTCTTTTACTACTGAAGCCGGGTTTTCGATTACTTCGCCGGCGGCAATTTGCTCGGCTGTGCTTTTGTCCAGTTCCCTGATGCGCATTATTTAATCCTCTTCCCCGGTAATTTGCCCTATCTCGTTAAGCTGTTTTTGCAGTTCGTACACTTTTTGCTGGACCTCAAGCGGGGTGGTCCGGTTCAGGTCCAGTTCTTTTAATTGTTCGATTACTTCCAGTTCCCTGGTGTAATCGGATGCCGGCTTGCTGACCATTGGCAGGAGACTGAGCTGCTGCTCGGCGGCAGAAGAAGCGGCCAGTTCAAGCTCGGTCAATATTTTTTCCGCCCTGACAAGCACCTCAACGGGGACCCCGGCCAGGCGGGCTACGTTAATACCGTAGCTCTTGTCGGAACGTCCCGGGGTAACCTGGCGCAGGAAAACTACCTGCTTGCCCTTTTCTTTGACCGCCATTGTGTAGTTTTTTACCCCGGGCAGTTCACCCTCAAGGTTGGTCAGTTCGTGATAGTGAGTTGAAAACAGGGTTTTGGCCTCGATTTTACGGCTGATGTATTCCAACACACTGCGGGCAATGCTCATCCCGTCATAAGTGCTGGTTCCCCGGCCAATTTCATCGAGGATGATCAGGCTGTCGGCTGTGGCTTCCTTTAAGATGGCGGCTGTTTCCTGCATCTCGACCATGAAAGTGCTGTGACCCCGGCTTAAATCATCGCTGGCCCCTACCCGGGCAAAAATCCGGTCAAGAACAGGCAGCTCGGCTTTCTCAGCCGGTACATAACCGCCCATTTGGGCCATCACCGCTACCAGGGCTGCACTGCGAATATAGGTGCTCTTACCGGCCATATTGGGCCCGGTAATGACCAGCAGGAAGTTTGATTGGTCCATGTGGATATCGTTGGGCACAAAGCGTTCCCCGGCCAGCTGTTCAACCACCGGGTGGCGGGCTTGCTTGATCGAGATTTTGTACCCGTCTGGAAAAATCGGTCGGCAGTAGCCGCAATGCTCGGCAACTTCGGCCATGCTTTGGATGCAGTCGGCGGCGGCGAGCTCATGGGATGCTTCGAGTAGAGACCCGGTATATGTATTAACGGTGGTGCGCAATTTTTCAAACTGCTCGTATTCCAGGCCGGCCAGCTTCTCCTTGGCCCCGGTTATCTGTTCTTCCAGCCTGCCCAGTTCTTCGGTGGTAAAGCGCTCGGCATTGATCAGGGTCTGCTTGCGGTGGTATTCAGGCGGGACATGTTCGAGATTGGTTTTTGTCACTTCAATGTAGTAGCCGAAATTGCGGTTATAGCCGATGCGCAGTGATTTAATTCCGGTGCGCACCCTTTCGTTTTTTTCAAATTCAAGAAGCATATTGCTTCCTTCGCTGGAAATTGTCTTCAGACGGTCAATCTCCTTGTTGTAACCGGTTTTAAATAATCCTCCTTCTTTTACAGTAAGCGGGGGATCATCAACAAGCGCTTCTTCGATTATACCGATTAGTTTGCTGAAGTCGGGCAAGCGTTTGTTGATACCCGGCAGGAAGTGTGATTCAAACTCGGCCAGCTTTTCTTTAAGAGCTTCCACCTGGATAAGCGTATTTTTTAAGGCGACCAGGTCGCGGGCGTTGACTTGCTCGTAAGAAAGCCGGCTGCAGAAGCGTTCCAGGTCAAAAATGTTCCCCATTTTTTTGCGCAGATCTCTACGCGGTATGGGCTTATTGATAAGCTCTTCCACGGCATCGAGTCTTTCTTCTATCTTTTCACGGTCGAGCAGAGGCTGTTCCAGCCAGCGCCTGAGCAACCTGCGGCCCATGGCCGTCAGGCAGCGGTCCAGCAGTCCCAGCAGGCTGCCTTGTTTATCTCCCTCGCGGAATGACCTGGTCAGCTCCAGGTTGCGGCTGGTTATGCTGTCAATGGCCATGCTTCGGCCGGTAAAATAAAGATCAAGTTGGTGAAAATGGCCCCCGTTTTCAGGAATCTGCTGAAGAAGGTGCAGGTAGTTAATAGCGGAGGCAGCTGCCGCTGCTGCCAGCGGATAGCGATCCAGGTTAAGATCGTTATAGGTTTTCTCGTCCCACTGCTCGATTATCAGGTTCCTTGCTTCCTGCGGATTGGGAACAGAATGGATAGTTTCAATTAAGCCGCGGTTGGCCCGGTTAAACTGGCGGCGGCACTGTTTTTCCAGCTCGGCCGTAGAACAAAGCAGTTCGGAAGGATGCAGCCGGCGCAGTTCGTCGGCGATAACTTCCCAGGACCCCTCACCTTTCTGTTCGGTGATCTGAAAATCTCCGGTGGAAATATCAACTGCGGCCAGGCCGTAATAATTGCCTCCCCTGTCTATTACAGTAACAAGGTAGTTGTTACGGCTTTCCTCGAGCATTTCCGGATCGGTGATTGTGCCGGGTGTTAGGATGCGCGTTATTTCTCGCCTGACCAGTCCTTTTGCCTGGGCGGCGTTTTCGACCTGCTCACATACGACAACCTTGTATCCTTTGCCAAGCAGTCTGTTTAAATAAGTTTCCGCCGAGTGGATCGGGACCCCGGCCAGGGGTATAGGGTCCTCACTGCCGGCATCCCTGGTAGTAAGGGCAATTTCCATTTCCCTTGCCGCCACCCGGGCGTCTTCGAAGAAAAGCTCGTAGAAATCGCCTACCTGGAACAACAGCAGTTTGTCTGGGTGCTGTTCCTTAATTTTCCTGTACTGCTCCATCATCGGGCTGCTGCGGTTCAACCTGGGGTCACCTTCCCGAATGTATTGATGATAAAGGACCGAAAGCGGAAATCCGTATTTGCAGTAAAATTACAGGGTGCCGGCTATTTTATTGAAGCGGCGGTTTTTCCGATCAGGCTCCAGGTTTGCGCTTCGTCTATCTTAACCGGCATCAGACAGCCGGTAAGATCTTCAGAACCGGGGAAGTGGACCAGTTTATTGGTCCTGGTGCGTCCGGTTTGCATCTCCGGGTTGCTTTTGCTGGGCCCTTCAACCAAAACTTCGACCACACTGTTAACCATACTTTCGTTAATTTCTATGCTTATCCTTTGTTGTATTTCATTTAAATACGAAAGCCTTCTCTCTTTTTCCGCGTAGCTGAGATTATCTTTCAGCCGGGCTGCCGCCGTTTTCTTCCGCGGTGAATAGATAAAAGCAAAAGCGCTGTCGAAATAAGCACGCTCAACCAGGTCTGCAGTTTCTTTGAAGTCCTCCTCTGTTTCTCCCGGAAACCCGACCATTATATCCGTAGTGATCGATACACCGGGAACTGAGGATTTAATTGATTCCACCAGTTCAAGGTATGTTTCCCTGGTATAGCGCCGGTTCATTTTTTCAAGAATGCGGTTGCTGCCGGCCTGGACCGGCAGGTGGAAATGTTCGCAAATTTTATCGCCAGCGGCTACAGTTTTGATAAGTTTTGGCGAAAGGTCCTTCGGATGCGAAGTCATAAAACGAATCCGTTTTAGCCTCTCAATTTTTTGCATTTCGCTTAGGAGATCGGCAAAATCGTAACCTTCTGGCAGATCAAGGCCATAAGAATTAACATTTTGTCCCAGCAGGGTTATTTCCAGGTAGCCCATTTTGGCCAGGTATTTTGCTTCATCCAGGATATTTTCCATTTTTCTGCTGCGCTCCCGGCCGCGGACGTAGGGAACAATGCAGTAGGAACAAAAATTATCGCAGCCGTAAATTATCGGCAGCCAGGCATGCAAACTGGAGCCGTGAGCGACGGGCAGTCCTTCCCTGTCGGGATAATCTTCATTAATGTCGACCACTGTGCCCGTGCCTCTTTGGGCCTGTTCGATTAAAGCGGGCAGGCGGGACATGGCGTGGGTGCCAAAAATGAGATCAACATGCCTGAAACGCTCCTTGATGTAAGTGGCGAGGTCCGGCTGCTGGCTCATGCAGCCGCCGACGGCGATAACCAGGTTTTCATTTTCCTTTTTCAAAGCGGAAAACCGGCCGAGAAGCGAAGCGGCTTTGTCTTCGGGCTTTTTGCGCACGGCACAGGTATTAAGAATAACCAGGTCGGCTTCTTCAGCTGTTACAGCAGGAGTATAGCCTGTCATATCCAGGATGGCGGCCATGGTTTCAGTATCGTGTTCGTTCATCTGGCAGCCAAAGGTAAAGATGTAATACTTTTTACCTTCACCTATGCGCCCAACCCGGTGTAGCGTTTCTGCAAGGTGTGGGTTCAAAACAGGCCCTCCTTTCTTTCCTCATTATATCAAAAAACACCTGTACTCATAGAGCTGCCGGTGCCTGGGTAAAAAATTTATTACCAAACTTAAAGAACTTAAATATCCCCGAGCCATCGAAAAAATGTATTCCATACCTGTTCAACGTGATTGGTAAAGCGGTGATCGGCTCCCGGAATTACAGCCAGCTCCTTGGGTTCTCCGGCCGACTGGAAGAGCATTTTTGCTTCTTCGACCGGTATCGTTTCGTCGGCGGAGCCATGGATAACCAGGAAACCGCGCAGGTCCATTACAGCGGCATCCTGAAGCAGGTTATAACCCTGGAGATCATAGAAAAAACCCTTTTTTATGCGAAGTCTTTCACCTTCTCCTTCTATTTCAACCGGGTCTGAAGCCGGACCCCCAATTTTGGACCGGACAAACTGCCTGAAAAGTGCTTCGGGACGAGCTACGGCCGCCCAGGTGCATAAAGCGGTTATAAATTGATCGCGGGCGGCAAATGCAATGGCCGTGGTGCCGCCGAAGCTCCTGCCGTTTAAAATAATCTGCTCAAAACCGTTTTCACGGCACCATTCGGCCGCACTGCGCAGATCTTCGACCTGGCCGGAAAGAGTGATGTTTTCCCGGCTGCCCTCGCTTTCCCCACAGCCGCGAAAATCGAAGAACAGGGTATTGAAACCCCGTTCGGCCAGGGCAGCACCCATTTCCAGGGCTCTTCCTCCCCCCTCTTTTGTTCCGGTAAAACCGTGACAGACAATTACGATCGGGTTGTCCGCCGTATTCCTGCTTTCTGTCTCGCAAAGCAGCGCCGAAAGCCTTAGATCCTGCCGGGTCTTTATTGTTATTTGATGCCAGGGCATACTTGGATTTCCTTAATCTTTTTTTTCTTCTTTTTCTTCTTCTTGCACCTGGATGGCAAAATCCGGGCAAAGGTATTCACACATCCTGCACCCGGTACACTCTTCAGGGTCGATCATTTCCGGGGCGCCGTCTTTTCCCTGCCTGAGGTTGTTTTTAGGACAGAATTCAATACAAATGCCGCAGTCTTTACAGCGCTCACTGTAGACTTTGAGGTTGAATTTTGCTTTGCTCATTGGTCCCGTCTCCTCGGTCAAATAATTTACCGGTTAGATTTTCTAAACCAGGTATTTCGAAAAGAAGGTAATTTTATCCGCCATCCGCGAAAACGATACAAGTAGAAAACCAGGGCGATTAATACTGCCGGGATAAATAAAAGAAACGGAGACATTTCGGCCAGGGCCTTAAACAGCCTTATGGTGATGCTCATCGTTCCGGTCAAAAGAATGCTCGTACCTATGGCCGCCAGGCTGAAAAGCGCACCGCCCAAAAAAGTATAGATGATAAAAAGGCCAAAATTCATATGCATGGCTCCGGCGGGAAAGGAAATAAAAGTCCGGGAAAAGCCCCACAGCTGGGCCATGAATATGGAAAAACTGCCGTAGCTATCCCAAAAACTCAACAGTTTTGAGGCTTTGCGCCTGTTTTTGTTTCCGCCGGTATCGTGATTTAAATTAAAAAAATGTCTCTTTTTAACAGCGCTGCCGAGCATGCTTCCGAGAAGCCCAAGTGTATAGCTGAATATACTGCCGAGGGTAATGCCTAATGTAGAATAGATTAAAATCGCCCAGAAGGATGCCACCCCCCGCAGAATCATGGTTCCCGCGGTTAAAAGCACGATGGCGGAGGCAAACGGCACTCCGGCGCTTTCTGCAAACATGGCGGCGCCGATGCCGATAGGTCCGAACCTGGAAATAAGCATTTCCAGCATTTCAAAAAAGGGTTCCATCGGCTCAATTGTATCCATTTGATCTGTATCATAATTCATGACCGTTTACTCCGCTTTCCCGGTAATTAAAGCATGCATACCCCAGATACCCGCTTCCGGCTCCAATTCGGAGGGGACTATTATCAGGGAAGTTACTTCTACAGAAGGCTTGATCGCATTATAAGTGACATGCTCTGTAACCCGGGTTAAGAAGTCGGCCCGGTTTGCCGCCACGCCCCCGCCGACTACCATGCAGGAAGGATTGAGCAGGGTAACCAGGTTTGCCAGGCCTTGGCCGATCCTGGCGGCAGCCTGCTCGATTACCTCTTTAGCCTTTTCGTTGCCGCGATCAGCCTGTTCGAAAACTTGAGCGGTTGTAATTTCTTCTCCAGTTTTACCCTCAAGCCCTGCGGAAATGGCATTCCGGGCAATGGCACTTCCGGAGGCCCATGCTTCAAGGCAATCATAACCAAGGCATTTGCAGGGCCGGCCTTGGCCGAAAGACTTAATATGGCCAATTTCTCCGGCAAAACCGTCACTGCCCCGGTAAAGGCGACCGTTTAGGAAAAGACCGCCACCGATGCCTGTACTGACGGTGATATAAATTACGTTGCGGTGGCCGCGGGCGGCACCGTAATGCACCTCTCCAAGGACGGCAGCGTTGGCATCGTTTTCTATAATAACAGGACATGACAGGGATTCTTCAAGATGACTGCCCAGTGGAACCGGGGTATCCCAATCCAGGTTTGGCGCCTGGTGAACCAGGCCGGTTTTATGGTCGGTAAAACCGGCCATACAAACTCCCAAACCTGAGGGTTTGTATAATGCCGGCAGTTCTAAACTGGAGGCGCCCCGGTCAAAAAGATTCCTGACGGTTTCGACCACCGCATCCGGACTTGCCGGCTTGGGAGTTTGTGCTTTTTCCCTGAACAGCACCGTTCCTCCGCTGTCAGTAAGCATCAGCAATATCTTGGTTCCGCCGATATCTACAATACAGTAAAGTTGTTTTTCCATTTAATGTCTCACTTAATTATTAAGTTGGTACACCTGGTGCCCTATCATTTAAGTTTGTTCTGTTTTTAATTCACAGCTGTTGCAAGCCGGCGCTCACAGATCGCTCGCCTGGAATTGTCACGGCTC
>SL_5KL_010_SEDDRAFT_10002412_pt1 | contig 10419 bp, 9 predicted proteins | sample SodLakKL_010_SED_FD_9118 | JGI IMG/M metagenome (IMG submission 9118)
CTGGCCGCAGATACGACAGCCGGCATGCACTCGAAGGCTGCCTGCCACGCAGATGGGAAATCGCGCTGCGGAATGCCTGGATACCAGGCGCCCGGCGAGGACGGGAGAAGGCCGGACCGGCGCAACCGAGCAGGGAATAGCACGGAGGCGGAAACCTGGTACGATGGTCCTTAACGGCCAGACCGGCTGGCCTCGCGCCGTACGAGATGACGAGCGCCATATCCAAAGAGCACCGCCGCCACAACAAGCCCAACGATCAGCCGTCTATCGGGCCCGGTTTGCACTGCGGCACCTGTCGATACCAGCAGACGAACATAGAACCTGGTGGCTAAGAGGTCGCCGGATTCGGCACCCACCCCCAGCCATATCTCCCAGTCTTGGCCTATCCATTCTCTCTCCGATGGCACGGCCACCGTCACCACCACATCGGCTTGAGACCCAGCTGCTACCTCGATCTCTTCAGAGGAGAAAGATATCCAGCTATCTTCAGGGAACTCGGCCCTCCCCTCTCGTCTGTCTCTTTCGGGAGGCCGGAATTTGCTGAGGACAAAGACGTGATCTCGCGCCTCCTGGTTGTGAATGGTCAGTTCGAACTGCGCTGCTCGTCCTGGCAACAGGTCATCTATGTTGACCTCGGCAGGGCTAACACTGACATAATGCACCGGCGGATTACCTAGAGCAGGAGAAGGCAGGACGTTCACCGACAGGGCCACCAGAAAGAGAGCCAGCTTACAGGTCATGGCAATGCGCTTGATGGTTCACCCACACTCAATCGGGCGGTCGCTTCAAGAGAGCCGTTCCCGGCAATGCCCTGCCAGACACCAAGCGAACGCGTCAGGCGGCCACCGCGATGATGGTCACAAGGGCCTGCATTTCCCTGCCACCGACGAGGTGGCTCGGCGTTAGCAGTTTCAGACCAAACTGCTTGCTGTCGTCAGGGCCCAGACTTGGGCGCCCGCCATAAGGCCAGAATTCCTGTTGAGTCTTGGTGATTGGAACATAGCCATCCCCGTGGGGACCCCTGGTACTATCCTGAGATATGCGGAACCATAGTCCGTACATGTGCTCCCCGTTAGAGCCATCGTCGCTCAACGTCCATTGGTAGGCACCGGGGTCATCCACCCATGTGGCGTCCTCTCCCACGATAAAGATATTCACGTCGCAGTTCCCGGTTACGGTCAGGGTGCACCACTGTATTGCCGGGGTGGTCGTATACTCGGTATTGGGAGACACCGTTCCCAGCGGCCAGTGTGTTCGATCCAGGGAGATGGAGACCGCGTATACCCCGGTCATGGTGATGGTTACGCTGTCGCTGTCTTCAGCCAGGGAGGGCAAGGAGAAGGATAGAAGCAGTACAACGGCTGACAGAATAACGGCGATTGCTGCCTTCATCGACAAATCGCCGCCATCCTATATCACCATCCCTGTACTGTCAACCCCCGAAATAGGGACACGTCCGTTTTCCCACCGTGCATCCCACTCGCTCCCAGTAGAAGGTGATCAACCATCAAGACGCATCTGCCGTTAGAAAAAGACGGGCGTGTCCCTATTTCGCTAGCGGCAGGTCCGCGCGAGGCCGACTGCCAGAACGACCAGAGCAACGATGACTATGGTCCAGATCGTGACCGGCGTACGCCTGCTGGCCTTAACGAGCCTGCGTTCAGACTGTCTTCTCTTGCGCCTGCTGCCCATGTCCTTCCCGGCGGCACAGGATGCAGGGATCACCCATCCCGCGCTGTTATAAGCCGCTTGCGCTTCCCCTTTTGCTGCACCGGATCTTCCGCTCCCAGGCCGCGGGCCACGCCCTCTATAGTTCCTGTCCCGCTGGTCAACTCCGTCGTCCCCCGCGCGACGTGAAGCACACGGTCACCGGGCATCAGCGCTCATCGTCCTTCAACTCGGTGCAAGACAGGAACTCGAGAAGCCTCTCCACTCGATAAGGCCCGCGGCCCCCTCCGACTATGAGATCGGCCATGAGCTCTCCGGCGCTCAGGCTCAAAGCGAAACCAAAGGTGCCGAACCTGCTGGCCAGATAGACATTTTCCCACGCGGGATGACGACCGAGAACGGGCTGCATGCGCAGCACGGGAGCCCAGGCTTCCAGGTCTCCCCTATGCTCGACCACCGAACCTTTCTCGATCTCCGGGAACAGCTCTGTGGCGATTTCTATCGCCGACAGCTTGTTCTCCTCCGTCAGNGAGCAGTCCAACCCGGNTGCCAGGTCGGGCCATCCNNCAAAGCTATGCAGNATGACCTTGTTGTCGATTTCGGGAATGATAGCGCCTTTGGTCGTCCAGATTCCGTAGGGAGGGAATGGACGCGGCAGCTCGACCCTGATGCACTGCTCNCTGTGTATCTCGACCGGCAGTTCCTTACCGAGCCATGCACTGGCCTTGCCGGTCCANGGACCCGTGGCCAGTACCACCTCGTCCGCCTCGATCTCCGCCCCGCTGGCCAGAACAACCGAACTGACCCTTGAGCCCTTGCTGCCNAACCCCACCACCTCACCGCTACGGATNGTGCAGCCCATCTTCTCAGCAGCCTGTGCCAGGCACAGCGTGTATCTGTAGGGCTCGACCTTGAAACCGGGGAAGCACGCCCCTCCCCTGACCCGCGGGCTGATGCCCGGGAAAACCTCTCGGGCCTCGTCCCGTGTCAGCCAGCCTCCTTCTCTGCAGCCTGCACTTCGCACCTCCGACAGTCCCTGCCGGTAGACCTCTTCCACCTCTTCCGAGAGCGCGAGTCGCATGAACGGAAGCTCGCGGTATCCCACATCGATTCCCCCTCTTTCCTGTATCTCGAGGATGGCTTCCGGTACCCTGTGAAACCCGAGCCAGTGCAGCTCGAACATGCTCTGCCTCTCGTCATGCATTTGAGCCCTGGCGCTATCGAACTCCGGGTCGGCCAGGATCGAAAGTACGCTCTCCGTCCACACAAAGTTCAGGGTGGAACAAACGGCAGGAGGATATTCCCAGATAGCCCACGCCTTACCCGACGCCCGGTCGGCTATACCTTCCTTGTCGACTATCTGAGAAGGAACACCGCGCCTGGCTAGATGATAGGCTATCGAACATCCAATGACACCCGCCCCCACGATTATAACTTCCTTCTTCATGAGTGCCGTCCTCCTTTGGTCCATTGCCACCCCGCCACGGAAACCCTAACAGAGCGCGTCGACGTCTCCCCTAGCGACCCCACATGACGTGTCCTTGCCTGCCATCGATTGACATCGCAGTCCCCCCGGCAGCAGACATCCGCTTCATCGCATCGCCGACGCCTTCCTATCATAGCTCCGGTGTCCTCTTATGCCAGTCGGTGGCCTGTTCGAAAGCAAAGGCGATGCGCAGAATCTGTTCCTCACCGAAAGGCCTCCCTATGATCTGCATGCCTATAGGTAGATCGCCGGCGAAACCGGCCGGAATGGAGATAGCGGGCACTCCGCCGATGTTTATGGGCAACGTGCACACGTCGGCCAGGTACATCTGCATCGGGTCGTCCATCCGCTCGCCCAGCTTGAAGGGCACCGTCGGCGACGTAGGAGTGATCAGGGCATCGTATTCCTCGAAGGCCCGGTCAAATTCCTCTTTTATCAGGGTGCGCACCTTTTGCGCCTTGAGGTAGTGAGCTTCATGATAGCCGGCAGACAGCGCATAGGTACCCAGCATGATCCGCCGCTTGACCTCGGGTCCGAACCCAAACTGGCGGGTCTTCGCCGTGGCCTCGATCACATTAGTGGCGTCGGCCTCCGAGAACCCATACTTGACTCCATCATAGCGAGCCAGGTTCGCCGAAGCTTCGGAGGGAGCGAGTACATGAAAGGCTGCCAGGGCATACTTCGTATACGGCAGAGTGGCTTCCCGGTCGATCTCTGCGCCCACTTCGCGTAGCTTCTCTATGGCCGTTTCCAGCGCTGCCCTTACTTCATCCTGGGTCCCCTCGACAAGATACTCCCTGGGAACGCCCAGCTTCAGCCCTTTGATGTCGGCGATTAGCTGCCGGGTATAGTCGGGCACCGGATGAGGAACGGAGGTCGAGTCTCTGGAGTCATGCCCGGCGATGGCGTTCATCACCAGGGCACAGTCGGTGACGTCCCTGGTCATCGGCCCAATCTGGTCGAGCGAGCTGGCGAAGGCGATCAAGCCATAGCGGCTGACACGGCCGTAGGTCGGCTTAAGCCCCACCACGCTGCAAAATCCGGCCGGCTGACGGATGCTGCCCCCGGTGTCGGAACCCAGGGCATAAACGGCCTCGCCCGTTGACACGGCAACCGCCGAGCCACCGCTGCTGCCTCCGGGGACACGACTCAGGTCCCACGGATTGCGCGTGGGGAAGAATGCGGAGTGCTCGTTGGAAGACCCCATGGCAAACTCATCCATGTTCGTCTTCCCTACGATTATCGCCTTCTGCGCCTTCAGCCTCTCGATCACCGTGGCATCGTAGGGAGAAACGAACTCCTCCAGCATCCTTGAGCCACAGGTGGTCCTTATCCCCCTGGTGCAGATGACATCCTTGATCAATGCCGGGATGCCGGTCAAAGGAGCGACGTCCTCAGCGGTCCTCATGTATTCGTCGGCCCTCTCTGCTTCTTCCAGGGCGCCGTCTTCTACAATGGCGAGGCAGGCATGCACCTTGCTTTCGACATCCGAGATACGCTTCAGCGCCGCCTTCGTCAGTTCTACAGAGGAGATTTGCCTTTGTTTGAGAAGCTGATGCGCCTCATGAATGGTCAGCCGGGTCAGTTCTTTGTCCGCCATACTCAAAACCGGTCCCTCAGGCTATATCTCTTGATTGCCCGGCGCCAATCGCCACCGGCCTTGGGCAACTATGTTGCTGATCATCCGCTTGACGCCCTCACTCTAGAATCGTCTGTACCTTGAAACACTTCTCCGCCAGCCTGGGTGCGTTGGCCAGGATGTCGGCCTGTGAATATGATCCGGATACCTCGTCTGCTCTGAGGACGTTCTGCAACGGCACGATATGGGTTGCCGGTGGTACGCCGGTGGTATCCACCTGGCCCAGCAGTTCCACATTGTCAAGTATGTGGGCCAACTGCAGGCTAAACCTCTCTACCTCTTCTTCGCTCAAGCCCAGGCAGGCCAGAGAAGCGATATGTCTCACAAGGTCGTTACTCAGCTTCATATTCGCGGCTCTCCATGATTATAACACCTAAGTTCCAGCATAACTATCCACCTTCGCCACTCGTGTCGAAGCGTAGTCCTGTCGCCGGGAGACCCTCCTCCATTGTGATCATAAGTCCTTCTTCAACGTCATCACCTGGACTGCAATCGCACTATCCCCTGGCTTGCCTGAAACCGGCACGTCGCTCGGCGTCACCGACCATAGGAGACACTACGCCCGCCCACCAACCATCAGCGACGTACGAAAGGCAAGCTGTTGCCATGGCTTGGCTCCTGTATTATGATTTCGGGTGGCAAAGCGTGATGCAGCGATACGCTGTGGTGTCCGCGGCCGGGCTCTGCATCATCGCCGGGAAGGAATCGCCTCAGTGGAAGCGGGGCAGCCGACACAACGATGGCCGATCTTCGAAGCCAACTGAGAACCGGAATCATAGCAGGAATCAAGCGGGGCTGGCGCAGCTTTCTCTGGATATCTCGCATCGTCATCCCCGTTTCACTGCTTACCACTCTTCTTGTGTGGTCGGGCTTGCTGGAACACCTCAGCTTCCTGTTCAGTCCCATGATGAACTTCATCAACCTGCCTTTTCAAGCAGCGATACCGATAATCAGCGGCATGTTGACCAATCTATACGTGGCGATCGCTGCCATGACCGCTATGCCCTTCAGCGTGGAGCAGATGACGCTGATCGCCGTATTCACCCTTATCTGCCATAACCTCATAACGGAGGGTATTATCCAGCACAAGTCGGGCATCAATATAGTCAAGATAACCTTGATCAGGATTGCGGCAGCCACCCTGACGGTGCTCGCCGTTTCTCTGTTCCTCGGTGACACGAGCGAACCCGTGACGGCAGCGGCAGTGCCCGTGGCTGCCGAACCGCTGCCCACTGTTATGAAGGAGTGGGCAGTAGATCTTCTGGTTCTGCTCGCCAGGATTCTGGGCATAATAACGGCTGTTATGGTCGTGCTGGAGTTGTCCGAATCGCTGGGGTGGACCGAACGGGCGGTGAGGTTCCTCCGACCTCTGATGAGAGTTCTCGGGCTTTCTGAGCAGACCGCCACCTTATGGGTAACCAGCGGTGGGTTCGGCCTTATGTATGGTGGGGCCATCACGATCGATAAGGTAAGAAAAGGAATCCTGAGCAAGGACGAGCTGGAGCGCCTTCACCTGTCCATCGGCATTAACCACAGCATGGTGGAAGACCCTGCCTTGTTCCTGGTCGCAGGAGTGAACCCCTTCTGGTTGTGGGTGCCCAAGCTGATTACGGCCATAATAGCCGTGCACCTCTACCGGGCCATCCGATACCTGAGATATCGGTTGAGTCACTGAGGCCATGATCGACACTTAGGGCACCCTATGATGGGCTGAAATATAAAGGATCGGGCTGTCAGCAACAAACCAGCAAGGTCGTGAGAAGGGTTGGCCCGGGCCAGACCGGGCAGGCCAACAGAGACTCACGTCTACCGTTAGTGCGACCGGACACGAGCACGAGGAGGAGCGAAGAAGAAAGCGTGAAGCCGCCACCCCGAGAAGGCGCTGAGGCGAAGCGACCCTGACCGGCTCGGAGGAGCCACTCGCGTCACTCTCTTCCGGCTAGCTGAAGTAGCCGATAAGAGCCAGCACTCCCCAGATGATCAGGATTATGCCCACAAGGTAATTGAGGATCCTGGGGAAGATCAGCACCACGATACCGAAGATAAGGCTGAGTATCCCCCCGATCAGGCCCAGACTTGGTTGCGCTATGAAAGGCATTCGTCTTCACCTCCTGTAATCAAGCTACTACCAGTATACCACGAAGGCAAACAGGCAAGGCATAGTTCTATTAAGAGAAATTGTTGCCCTCACCACCGCACTAGATGAAGTAGCCGATAAGGGCCAGCACTCCCCAGATTATCAGGATGATGGCCACAAGGTAATTCAGAATTGCGGGGAAGACCAGCACGATGATACCGGCAATGAGAGTGAGTATTCCCCCGATGAGACCCAGAGTGCCGTGGAACACCATAAACGTAGGCATAGTTCGCCACCTCCTAAGGCCGGGCTGTGCAGCCGGCATATCACGAAAACGGCCAGACAGCACCCCCGTTGTTTACGCGGCCTCATGATAGTCGACTGATAGTGACGAAGTCATAAAATGGACGGGCAAAAAGTTACAAAACTATGACATTTGGGCGCGTGCTCCGGCTTTTCTTCGATGGAACCGGGGCGAACTTGAACGCGACCCTCACTCCGCGTAAAATGGCCATACCATGATCGGCCTTGAGCGCATGAAGGATATCTCCCGCTCATCCCCTTCCAAGATAGTGTTCCTGGTGTCGGACGGTCTGGGCGGGCTTGCCGACCCCGCAACCGGCGAGACAGAACTGGAATCGGCCCGGAAGCCCAACCTGGACCGTATAGCCAGGATGTCTCTCTGCGGAATGACAGACCCCATCAGTACGGGAATCACGCCCGGCAGCGCCCCCGGTCACCTGGCGCTTTTTGGCTACGACCCTGTTCAACACGACGTGGGACGCGGAATCGTGGAAGCCCTGGGAATAGACCTCGACTTGGAACCCGGGGATATTGCGGCCAGGGGTAATTTCTCCACGGTTGATGAAGCGGGCATCATCACCGACAGAAGAGCGGGACGGCTTTCCACGGAAAGAAACGCCGAGTTGTGCCGCTTGCTCAACGATATTACGGTAAAGGGTGCTGACATTTCGGTGGTGCCGGTGAAGGAGCACAGGTTCGTTCTCATACTGAGGGGCGAAGGACTCGCGCCTGAGCTGACCGATTCCGACCCCCAGCAAGCCGGACTGGCCCCCAGGAGAATAGAGGCTTCGTCGCCGCAGGCCGGGCGAACCGCGGAGATCGCCAATGAGTTCGTTTCTCAGGCAATTACCCGCCTGCGTAACGAATCTTCTGCCAATATGGTGCTGCTGCGTGGCTTCTCCCGTCGCCCGGACATCCCTTTAATACCTGAAATCTACAAGCTGAAGCCGGCAGCCATCGCCGCATACCCCATGTACCGGGGTCTGGCCCGGCTGGTGGGAATGGAGGTCTTGCCGACGGGCGAAAGCATAACGGAACAGGTCGAGACCTTGCAGCAGCAATATGACAGGTACGACTTCTTCTTCATCCACTTCAAGCACACGGATTCAAGAGGTGAGGATGGCAACTTCGCAGCCAAGGTGCAGGCCATTGAGGAGCTCGACAACGCAGTGCCCGGTCTGCTCAGTCTTGACCCCGAAGTCCTGATTGTCGCCGGAGACCACTCCACACCGGCAATGCTTGCCATGCATAGCTGGCATCCGGTCCCGTTTATGCTTAAGTCCAGGTGGTGTCGCCCGGACGATGTCACCGAGTTCTCAGAACGGGCGTGCCTCGCCGGCGGTATGGGACGTTTCGCTGCCACGGAGATCATGCCTCTGGCCATGGCCAATGCGCTAAAACTGGATAAGTTCGGCGCCTGATCCGACAACTCAGCGGATGGGGACACCAACTGAGAGATCGGCCAACGGGGTTCGCGGCGGCTGCCTATCTCCCGTGCTACGCGAAGCCGCCTTCCCGAAACCACCTCATCCCAGGGCATGCTGCCCGGGTTACCCGTCGCGCTTGGGCTGAGCCGGTTCGATGGGTCCTTCCTGCTCCAGCGCTTCCATAAGGCGGGCCGCCCTGGGATAGCCGATTCGGAGACGGCGCTGCAGGAAAGAAGCAGAGACCTGTTTATGCTCCCGCGCCAGACGTTTCGCCTCTTCCAGCAACGGATCGGGAGCGGCCGTCACGCGTCCGCCCGCCGGAGCGTCATCCACCTCGTCGAAGTTAACCGGCCTCACCTCCCAGGGCTGTCGGGGCCGCTGGTTTCCCCAGAAGTACACCAGCCTCTCGATCTCGGCGTCGGAAACAAGGTTCCCCTGGAGGCGCTTGGGCTTGCCCGTCTCGGTCGGCATGTACAGCATATCTCCCCTGCCCAGCAGCTTCTCCGCTCCCACCAGGTCGAGTATCGTCCTCGAATCCACCTGAGAGGTGACGGCGAAACTGATACGCGTGGGGAAGTTGGCCTTGATAAGACCGGTAACCACATCTACAGACGGCCGTTGTGTGGCTACGACAAGGTGAATGCCTGTAGCCCGGGACAGTTGAGCCAGGCGACACAGCGTATGCTCCACTTCGTCGAAGGCCGTCATCATCAGATCAGCCAGCTCATCGATGATGAGCACCAGATAAGGCAGCTGGTCGCCGGGACCACGGTCCTTGTTGTACCCCTCGATATTGCGTGCTCCCACCTGGGCGAACAGCCGATAGCGACCATCCATCTCCTGGTTAAGCCATTTCAAAGCCCTTACCGCTCTGTCAGCATCCACGACCACGGGTGCGAGCAGATGAGGCATCCCATTGAAGGTCACTAGCTCTACCCGCTTGGGGTCGATCATGATGAACTGAACGTCATCGGGGCTGTTATGCACGAGCAAGCAGCAAACGACAGAGTTGAGACAGACAGTCTTGCCGCTACCGGTGGCTCCGGCGATCAGCAGGTGCGGCATCCTGGTCAGATCCCCCGACACCGCCTCCCCACCGGCACCCTTCCCAAGAGCTATCGCCAGCTTTGAACGTGCCTGTATCTTCTGAAAAGCGGCCGACTCTATCACGCTGCGCAGTGCCACCGAGCCAAACACCGTATTAGGCACTTCAATGCCCACCACCGGTTTCCCCGGCACCGGGGCTTCGATCCTGATGCTGGGCGCGGCCAGGGCCAGGGCCAGGTCGCTGGCCAGAGAGGTGATGCGCTCCACCCTTACCCTGGTTCTGGACACCTCCTCCAGCCTGGTCTCATAGCCGCCATCCCTCAGCTTCTCCCTCACTTCTTTGTATTTCTTATGCCATCCGGGCTCAACCCCGAACTGGGTTACGGTAGGGCCGGTGTTTATCTGCACCACCTTTGCCTCCACGCCATAGCTGGCCAACGCCTCCTCAATCAACCTCGCCCGCTGGTCGATATCCTCCTTGTCCAGCTTCACCTCTACCGGTTTGTCCAGGATGTCGATTGGCGGAAGCTGCCACCCGCCGGGGGTGAGGATGGGTTCATACTGAGACCGCCAGGCGGGAGCAGCAGGCACCGGGGCGGCCTCAGCCTGGCGCTGTTCTGCTTCAGCGACCGCCTCTACTTCAGGCGAAGCCGCTACGTCAGCGGTAGCTTCAGCCGGTGCAGTTTGAGCAGGGGCGGGCCTGGGACGAGGGCGAGCAACGCCCGACAGGGTACGCCAGCCGCTCTTGACGACGCGCAACGATTCGGCGGGG
>SL_5KL_010_SEDDRAFT_10002413_pt1 | contig 10416 bp, 3 predicted proteins | sample SodLakKL_010_SED_FD_9118 | JGI IMG/M metagenome (IMG submission 9118)
CAGCCGCAGATCTTGAGGGCGCGGGGCATGAAGTAGAAGGCCTCATGGTTGGCAGTGAGTCCCTGCTCCAGGTAGTCCCACTCCGGAGGGCAGATCTCGCATTCATCCACTTCCAGAAGGGGTGTGAGGGTGCGCGCTGCGCCCGTGTAGAGATCGCCATCGCGTTCGCCGACATAGCTCGCATAAAGGACGCCGCCGGTGGCGGGGCCGGTCATGGGGTTGCCGTCGGCATCATCGAGCACCAGGCCGGTATAGGCGTAAGGCTCGGCATCGAGATCGATCCACCTGGTGCTCTCGTCGACGATCCACAGGTAGATGCCGCCGTCCACTTGGGTGTGCCGGGCTACGGCAGCATAGATCACTTCGTTCTCGCCGAAGTAGCTGTCGAAGGCCACGGTTACGTAGCCCCGGATGGGTGTCCTCCCCAGTGCGCTGAATGTCTCACCGGCATCGGCGGAGTGGGCGACTGCGCCGTCCTCACCGCCGACGACGATATCGTCGTTCCAGACGGCTATGGTCCAGCCAGCGACAACGCCGCTGTCCACCGGGGTGCCCCAGGTAAAGGCAAAGTCGTCGACCGTGCCCTTAACAACGTAGCCGTTCTCGCCCAGGACGTAGATAGTATCGTCGTTCTTGACGGCCAGGTCGGCAATGCTCACCGGGGCCGTTCCGAGTTGCCAGCACCCGAGACCCTCCAACCCGTCCCGGTACACTCTGCCCGATCCACGGTCGGCCAGGAAAACTGTGTGGCCCTCCGTCTCTTCGGGGTTGAGTCTGAGCAGACCGTGCTTCTCAGGACTCAGCTGTCGGTTCCAGGTGCGTATCCAGCGGCCGCTGTACTCAGGGGCCTCCTCGAGATCCTCGGCGTGCAGCCAGACGCTGTCGCAGAACCACTGTTCCGGCGGATCCTTGATAAACTCCTCAGGGCCGACGTTCACGCTGACGAGCATGGTCTTGTTACAGTCGGGAGATACGGCTACATCGGACAGGTAGCTTATATAGGTATCGATCAGGCTAAGCTGGTTCCAGTTATCACCGTTGTCGAAACTCCACGACCAGGCGGTCTCGTCGTAGGACTGGCGGTCATGAGGGTGGTCGAGGGCCACGGCGTAGGCCTTGTCGGGAGTGACGTAGGATACTGCCATGGCGTAGCTGCCGGTCGGCGGCTTGCAGGCCGAACTCCAGGGTATGCAGCAGATAATCATCCTATTGATGTCGTCATTGTAGTAGACCTGGATGCCGTCGCAGCCTTCCGGCTTGCGCAGCACGCCGGCGAGGGCCTTACCCGAGTCTATATCGCCCAGGTAGGAAATGTTGGTCAGCCAGACTCTGCCCTCCTCGATCAGCGACATCGGCCCGGCGGTCCCGGCATCGGCGTGCGACACCCGTCGTATCTCGTTTCTGGGTGCTGCTTCCGTGCCGTAGTTCACCCAGACCCAGAGAATTCTCTGACCGGGGTTCCTGCCGTTATAGTCGCTGGGCACAGCCAGGCCTGCCGTGAAGCGCCCAAGGTCGGTGACATCGTCCCATACTCGTACGGCCTCAGCAAAACCGGCGTCCTCGTTCCACACAATGGGTCCCCAGGTTCCGGACTGCAGGTGGACTTCCCCCGCGGTGGCGTCAAAGGTGACCGCCAGCACGGTGGAGTCGGCAGCCCAGCTGGGCGAGAACGCGATGTCAACCACGGCCTCTGCGTCGTCCCAGCCTTCTTCCCCGTGGGCAGCCTCCCAGCTGGCAGGGGCTTCGCCGACAATCCTGGCCCGGAAGATCCGGCCCTGATTGTCACCAACACCGCCGATGGCGAGGTTGCGCACATTCGTGACCTCGGGGGAGACGGCCAGGTCATAGACCTCTTCGAGGGCCAGGGCGCCTGTAGGGACGTGGGTAAACGTCGCTCCGCCGTCGATGGAGAAGACGACATTTAGCACCGGATCGTGCCAGATTCCATCCTCTTCGTCCCATTCCTGCACCCACAGGGCGACGGCCACGAAGTCGGCATCATCGCCGTCGGTGGCCACCATCAGAATCTCCCCTCGGTCATCGTCTCCGAGGCCGAGCGACGCCCTAAGCGCAGCAGTGATGTTGCTCCAGGTGGCGGCGTGGGTGGTGGACTTCAAGAGGCGGTCTACGTGTTCTTCCTCATCCTCGTCCCACTGCCTGACAACGGCATAGGCCACCTCTCCTTCGTCGGCCACGGCATAGTCGATGATCTGTGAATTCGGTGCCAGCACCCAGCCGGCCGTGGTTGGGGTGTCTACCCTGCTCCACTCGGCCCGGACATCGTTGTTCTGGGCCACCGCAGTGGATGTGGGTACGGCCGTAAGTATCAGACTCATGACCAGTGCGGCAGCGACGATCATATACATCGCCCGCACGGGCCAGACTCTTTTGTTAGTCATTGTTTGTATCCTCCTTATATAGGTATCCAACTTAACTCCACTCGCCCGGAGTCGACCGCTCCAGGGTCGAGTCGTTGGAAGTTCATTTCTTCAGTAAACCTGATCTCAAAGCCTGCCTCATCACAGGCTGCCCTTCTCTTGCGCTCCTCTGTCATTGCGTATCCAGACCTGTCGAGGTCCGCCCTGTCATTGCCAGTCTCAATAGAATCGGGACGTGGCAATCCCGGCTTGTCGCAACGAGGAACAGCGCTGACCTTCTTGCCCGGGCCAGGCACCATCCCCTTCCCGCCGCGCATCGTCTGTCGTTGGCAATGGCGAGGGAGAAGCTCTCCCTGCAGGGACGATCCGCCTTGGGACTGCTTCATAGGCATCACCTCCTTTCTCCTTTCATTTCGTCCTCCTCCGTCAATTATCCGCCCAATATCGGGGCGATAAACTCGTTAAATAGTCTTCGGGCAAACGTGCCATGGGGTGGGGGTACCACGTCCGGCGGTGGCTCCACGATCTCGTCGAAGTTGGCGGTGATGCTCTTGTGGGCATCCATGGTGACGTCGATGGTCGGGCTTGTGCCCGTAGCATCTCCGCTCCAGTGGCTGAATTGGTAGCCGGAAGCCGGGTGAGCGGTAACGGTCACCTGCGTGCCCTCCGCATAGCTATGCGTTCCCACCGCAGGATCGGTTGTACCCGCTCCAGCCGGGCTTACCGATATCGTCAGGTCGTAGGTAACCACGTCTTCATCGGTCACTGTAACCGTGGCGTCGCCACCCACAGTGGACTCGGCCAGATCCTCATCCCGCAGCACGCCGGCAAAGGTGTAAGTGTCCTCCTCCGTTGGTGCCTGTACGGTGTAGGTGAAGTTGATGGAGTCAGCCAGGAATGTGAACCTCACTTCCTGCCCTATCACCTCCACGGCGATGTCATCCGGGTCAGAGACGCTAAGATAGGTAAAGCCGGCGGGGAGGGTTTCCCTCACCTGGCCGAACGTGCCGGCTCCGGAAGCGTCAATGCCCACATCAAACTCGGCCCCGGGCGCCACCGCGACCGGGAGGGTCCTGGTGGCCACAGCGTCTTGCGCTACCAGGACCGCGGGCACGGCAAACGTCACCAGCAGAAGCACTGCTATGATCGGGCATATTCTCTTTAGTGTTGCCTTATTCATGTCCTCTCCTTTCTATGCTAATCCCAGGGAACAGGGGGAACGGGGGGTTGGTCACCCCCCTCATCCCTCCTATGATGCAAAGTAGAGCTGGAGAACCTCCAGCACCTGCTCCTTGGTTATCTGTTCATCGAAGTAGTCCTGCAGCGCCTGCAGGGCTTCGCTCTTGTCAATAATGCCATCCTCGTTCTGGTCATAGTCCCAGGGATCCCAGTCGGGATCATTCACGCTCACCTCCACCGAAACGTAAGCCGTTCTGGTTAGGCCGTCTTCGGTGTAGGTCACGGTGATGGTGGCTTCTCCTTCGCCGACGGCGGTGATCAGCCCGGTAGCGCTGACCGTGGCCACGTCCTCGTTGTCACTCGTGTAGTCAGAATCGTTAGTGACAGCGGCTGTGGTGTTATCGCTGTAGGTGGCGGTGACGGCAAGCTGCCGGGTGTCGTTTACATCCAGGCTGACGTTAGCGGGGACGGCGGCGATGGACATCAGGAACCGCTCACCCGTCTGTACCACGAGCGCGTTGGCGGAATGCAGGAACTTGTCCGCGATGGGCCGGTTGGGGTCAGGTATCCACCACCCTGGATCCGGCCACACGTCATGCTTGTACCAGCCGCACTCATCGTAGCCCGAAGCGGTGATGGTTATGTCGGCCATCGGGGGCCACTCACCTGGCGAGAACCGCAGGGTCCAGGTAAACTCCTCGTAGTCCTGCTGTCCGTAGCCGATAAGGGAACCGATGTTCTTTTCGTATCCGAAGGGTTCGGCGCTGCCTTCGGGCTGGACTGCTATGTGCAGCTTGACCCCGGTGGCATCGGCCCAGCCGGTGTTGGTCACACGGCCTTCTATCTCGAACTCGGCGCCCAGTTCGACCATCTCGGGGGCATCAGTGATCTCCACCAAGAGGTTGGCTGCGGGGTAGATGGTGATCCCCTTAAAGTAGTAGCCCGGTTCCAGACAGGGCCCACTGGCTATAACCCCTACGGAATCCCGCCAGGGGGTACACTGTGTGCCGGACTTGACGGCGCGGACATTCCAGCTGACTACTCGTGCATGCTCCTCGCCGACCGGCATCTCGTCGATGATGATGGTGCGGTCGCCCTCGACATCCAGCCAGTACAACCAGTCGGGTATTGTCACGCTGACATCGTGAACGTGCGTGACGCCTAGCATCCAATCGTCCGCCCAGACTTTGGCGGTGACGGCGAATTCCTCTCCCGTGCCGTACCAGGCATCCTCCATCGGGGACAGTATTTCCACATTCAGATCGGCATACCCGGCCTGGTACACACTTGTGGACACGGTATCGCTCCAGGCGGGTTTTTCCGAGGCTATCGTGACTCTGAAGTATACCTCTCCCGCATCGGTGCAACGCATGTTCCACCCACGCGATGCTTCCTTGCCGGCCGCCAGGTTGCCAAGACTTCTGGTATACGGCTGCTGAGGATCGAGAAACTCGGCACCGGTGTAAGGTGCGTATGTGGGAGTGCCGTATTCGCCGGTCCACCAGTATATGGTGGCGGTGACGCCGTCCAGGTCGTGGTACTCGCTCTCGTTCTCTACCCTGACCTTGACCACGAATGACTCAAGGCAGGTGACCTCAGTGGGAGGAGGCGGCTGCACGATCGCTATATCGATGGGTATCTGCTTGACCTCCCTGTAGCCGCAGGCGAAGAGGTTGTCATCGGGGATTGCTTCGCCTGTACCGTGATCTATGCCCCAGACGTCGATGACTTCGACTGTCACCACTCCATCGCCGGTGCATAGAGCCGGTATTAAGAGCTTCTCGGCTGTCCCGCCGGGAATGGTGCCCACTTCGTATTCGTACACCTTGTATTCCTGATCGGGTGGCACCAGGTCGGTCTCGCCGGTTATGTTCAGCGAAACGCCGACGTCCTCAGCGGTGGCGCCGCCCGTGTTCATCACCGGGACCACGATCATGAATTGCTGACCGACGGCCACGGCCTCCAGCGGCGTCGTGCCCATCTCGCAGGGAATGATCTCGGGGGCAGAGGGCATTTCTTCTAGTCCCACCGGAAGTTCCTCCGGATCCCACGGGAAGACCTCGACTCCGGTCGACAGGTGCGCCTTTTCGGTCTGCAGCAGGTAGAAGTGGTCGTCGTCCAGAAGCTCGCCGTCCTCGTCGAACACCTTGAGCTGGAACTCTTCCCAGTCCGGGCTAACCTCCTTACAGTGGAGGTTGGTCCAGGTGATCTCATATTCGCAGCAGGGACAGAATGTCCAGGGCTCCAGCGAGCGGGGATCCTCGAAGTCATTGGGATCCCACGTCCAGCCTTCTCTCGGTTCTCCGTTTTCCCACCACTTGATCTCAACGCGGCTGTCCTCCGTTATGTCGACACTATCCGGCCACAGCAACTGCACATTGACGTCCGCCAGCGGGCCGCAGGTACAGTTGGTGATGTGAGCGGTCACGTTGAATGTGGTACAGACGTTGTGCGTCTCTTCCGTCCCGGATGCCGGCTCAATCAGTTCAGCCAGCACTTTCTTCTGCTCGACCTCGGTGGTACTCGAAGCCCGACCGCATTGGCCTTCAGCTTCGACCGTGAAGGTAACCGGGCCCACGCCGGTGCATTTGACCTCCCATTCAACCACCTCTGAATCGTCGGGAGCGATTATGCCGACGTCCTTCGTTCTATCCTCGTCTGTGCTTGCCCGACCGCCCGGAGTCCAGCTTAGTGTAGCTTCGACGTCCTGTTCGGCGGGGTTTTCATTATATATGGTGGCTTTGACGGAGTACACATTCCAATCACAGCCGAGAGTGCAGACCTTCTCCGGCGCGTCCATCACCACTCTAAGACACTCCTCGGGCTCGGGATCGGGATCTTCCTCCCCCTGGTACACCGTCCAGTGAACCGGGGGGCAAGGTACCACTCCCTCGGCATCGGCGCCCACGGTAATAGTAACCGTGCTCTCATCCTGGCAGTGCAGGTTCCAGAGGACATATGCGTCGCGGCCGGGATGTATGTCGCCCACCTCCAAACGGTGGGGGTCCTCGGTCACGGCCCCGGTGTCGGGGTCGATATGGATCCAGGCCTCGACGTCCCTGGCGACTTCATCGCCGGTATTGGTCAGCTTCACCTTGACATCGAAGCGGTCCCACACGTCCACATAGTGATGGTGGCGTCCGGGCTGTATCCGCGTTATAACGAGGTCGCAGTCGGGCAACTCTCTTTCCTGTATGACGGTGACGCTGTCCATGGCATCCGCCAGCCCGGAAGCCTGTGCCGTTACCGTGATGTCGGTGGCACCTTCGCCCGTGCACCTGACCTTCCACCAGAAGTCGCCCAGGCAGTTCCTGCCGATGGTGGCGGACTTACCGGCGGTCTCTCCGTCCACGAGCTCGGCGTTGTCACCGGTGTCGATGGTGGCAGTGACAACTTTGGACGCCGTGCCCTCCGCCGCTATGTCCTTGTAGGCCACCACGGCGTTGACGTAGAAGACTTCGCGGACATCGAACACGAGGTCTTCTGCCGGCCGTTCGATGTAGACCAGCAGTTCCGGATTACCGGCGCCGGCGGCGAGCGCGGGCTCGCTCTGGCTGCCCGCTCCGGGCACCACTCCTGTGACCGACAGGGACAAGACCAGTGCCAGGGCTAGCAGGATATACATAGTCCTGGCCGGCCAATTTCTTATCCTAGTCATTATGAATTCCTCCTTTTATGGACATCCAACTTAATTCCTCTCTCGCCCGGAGTCGACCCCTCCAGGGTCGAGTCGTTGGAAGTTTATTCTTCAGTAAACCTAATTTTAAGCCTGCCTCATTTCAGGCTGCCCGTTGTCTTTGTCCTGTAGTGCGACCCTTCAGGGTCGTGCCCTTGCATGGTCCTGCACGAGGCTAAAGCCTCGTACTACATTGTTGAGTCTGCCAAAGCCTCGCACTACATGTACGTGTCTTTCTGCCCGGGCCAGGCACCTTGTTGCGCCCCTCCGCGAACCCTGCTGCCGGTTTCATAACTCCCCTTGCCCCTCTTATCTTAAGAGGGGAAGAAGGAGTCCCATCTGGCCCCCTCAGGTGTAGTCCTCTTCTGGTCTCCCCCTTAGACTAAGGGGGATTAAGGGGGTTACGCCGGCGAACTCCTCGTTCTCTCCTTCACGGAAGAGAGAGGAGCGGGACCTCGCTTCGGGAATGTGCCATAGGCATCACCTCCTTTTCGTTTTCGTTATAGTCATCCCGCTACTCCGCATCGTTATTGCGAGGAGTCCCGGTGAAATCGGGACGACGAAGCAATCTCGAAAGATCGCCACGCCCCGACAAGCCCGGGCTCGCACCATCTCCCCTTCTCCTCCCCCTTAAGGGGGACACAGGGGCTTATGGACCCGTGCACGAGGCTAAAGCCTCGTACTACACTGGCGTCGCGTGGGATGACCGGTGGTTATCATTCCCTGGTATTCAGTTGTTAAAGTGCAAAAACCTTCGCCCGGGCTTTTCTCGCCCGAGTTTTGGCCGCCTCAAGCAAAATTCTAGGCTAGGCCTCAGGCCTACCCTTCCTCCTGCCGGGGCTTTTCTAGCTATCCTGTCACGCGGCAGATCATCGATCCACCTGATAGCTTAGACTCATTGTAGCAGTTAGCTTCGTTTTGTCAATACCTTGTATCGCGATGTGTAGAAAGGACTATATTGCTGACCCGCCGGGGGAGAGAGGACCTTATGCTTGCCCTCTCCCTCGACGGGAGAGGGTGAGGGTGAAATGCCCCGCCCCTACGAGAATATGCATGGCCGACGGCACCGGGTACCGTTTCTAGCCCAGCAGGTCTGCCAGGGTATTATCGCGCTTGGCTGCCGGGTAGTACTTGAGCTCTGCCCCGTATCTCGGGTCCGGGCCAATCGTGTTCATTGTGCTGGACACCGCCTCCCTTATGGTCAGCCCTTCGGAGCACAGCTGTCGAATCAGATAGGGCGTGGCGCTATCCACGTAGTGCAGGTCCACAGTGTCATCCCAGGCCAGGTAGGCAGAAGCCCCTTTGTCAAGGAAGGCCTGCGCCAGATCGGGTTTCTCGATTCCCGAACAGCCCATCATTATGATAACGGTGTTGTCGAACGTGCCCTGCATGGCCTCGGTGACGAATTTGGGTGCCATGGCAAAGACCATGGGGGCATCGCTGGTAACTCTGGCCCTGTAGAGTCGCCCGGCAACCTGGTCGCCCCAATGCCTGAACCAGCCATAGCTCTCATTGGTGAACAACACGGTCTTGTCGATCGACCCGTCACGCCGTCTCATGACGCCCGAATGCGACCGAAAGACGATCAGCTCATAACCATGAGTCGGCAACTCGCGGTAGAAATCAACTGTGATGTCATCACCCCGGTAGAGGTCGACCTCAAAGCCGAACTCCTCAAGTTCTGTTGTTACCTCCGTGATGAAGGCCGCGTTACGGGACAGTGTCGAGAGTTGGTCAACTATTGCCGCCCGCCCCCCCTCGTAACCGGGTGGGGCCTCGCCCTCGGCGAACCGGCCGGTGATGGAGTAGTCGCCCTGCATGGTGAAGCTCGTCCTGGCGCTTCTCCTGCCATCCACCGGGGCGCCCTGCCACCTCGCAAGGTGGTATCCGGTATGAGGGTTGGCCGCCAGCTGGACCGACGTATTTGCGCGGATACCGGATATGGTACTCGTCTGCCCGGGGCCGACTACAGTCTGTTGGCCGTCCACGGTGACGGTTATGGAGCCTCCGCTGGTGCCGGTGATGGTGAGGTCGTATTCCCGCGTCACCGTCGGCTCGAAGTTGGCGGTGATGGAGTAGTTACTGTTGATTGTGATGGTCGTGGAGGCCGCGTTGCGGTTGGCAATAGTGCCCGTGTTGCCGGTCCAGTTGACGAACCGGTAGCCATCGGCCGGACGTGCCACGAGGTTCACCGACCTGCCGCGTGCGTAGGTGAACGTGCCCTCACCGGGGGATGTTACCGAACCGCCGGTGGTGCTGGTGATGGTGAGGTCGTAGTCGGGCGTCTGATCGCTATGGTCTGCCGTCTGCTCGAAGTTGGCGGTAACGCGGTAGTCGCCGTTGATGGTGATGGTCGTGGAGGCGGCGTTGCGATCGGCAACGGTGTCTACATCGCCGGTCCATCTGACGAACCGGTGGCCGTAGGCCGGGCGTGCCACCAGGTTCACGGAAGTACCGCGCGTATAGGCGAATGTCGCCTCGCCCGGGGACCTTACCGAACCTCCGGCGGTGCTGGAAAGTGTGAGCCTATAATCTGCCGTCTGCTCCCTGTGGTCTGCCGTCTGCTCGAAGTTGGCGGTGACGGAGTAGTGGCCTTCGATGGTGACGGTCGTGGAGGCGGCATTGCGGTCGGCAACCGTGCACACGTTGCCGGTCCAGCCGGAGAACCGGTAGCCGTTGGAGGGGCGTGCCACCAGGTCCACGGATGCGCCGGGCGTATAGGTGAATGTGTCCTCACCGGGGGATGTTACCGAACCTCCCGCCCCGCTGGAAAGCGTGATCCCATAGCCTGCTGACTGCTCGAAGTTGGCGATGACGTGGGTCCTGCCGTTGACGGTGATGGTCGTGGAGGCGGCATCCGGATCGGCGACGGCGCCTATGTTGCCGGTCCAGTTGACAAACCGGTAGCCCTCCGCCGGGTTCGCCTCCAGGTCTACGGAGGTGCCCGATTCATACGCAAACGTATCCTCGCCGGGGGAGGTTACCGATCCCCCGTCCGTGCTGATGATGGTGAGGTTATACCGCCCGGGATTCGAACTAGAACCGGGGAGGATACTACAGCCCGTCATCCCGGCAATCAGCACTGCCGCGACAAGCAAGAGGCCCACTCTCGTCAGGCAACGGCGTTTCTTCGGACCGGGTTTCATCCTTATATCCTGCCTTTTGTCCGCCTGCCCGCTGATC
>SL_5KL_010_SEDDRAFT_10002414_pt1 | contig 10413 bp, 9 predicted proteins | sample SodLakKL_010_SED_FD_9118 | JGI IMG/M metagenome (IMG submission 9118)
CCACCGCGCAGGCGATGCGCAGCAGGTAATCCTCCAGCCACTCCACGGTGTCCACGTCGAGGTGCGAGGTGGGNTCGTCAAGGAAGAGTATGTCGCAGTCCTCTGCCTGCACCAGCACCCGGGCGAGGGCGACCTTGGTGCGCTCCCCGCCGCTGAGCTCGCCCATCGGCCGCTCCATGAAGGCCTCGGAGAGCCCCACCTCCTCCAGCGCCGCCACCTGTTTGCGGCGGTCCTCGGCCCCGCTGCGGGAGACCTCACCCTCCAGGGCGGCGTACTCGGCGGTGATTTCGTTCCAGTCTATGTCCTCGCCCGAGGCCATCGCGGCCTCAAGCTCGAGCATGCGCTGGCGGGCGGATTCCAAAGCCCCGTATGGCCTCCCCAGGACCGTGCTCACGCTGGAATCGCCGCCCTCGGGGAACTGGGAGAGGTAGCCGATGCGGCCGGTGTGACGCTGCATCTCCCCCGTGTCAGGGGCCATCTCGCCCATCAGTATCTTGACGAAGGTGCTCTTCCCCGCGCCGTTGACCCCTATGAGCCCGATGCTGTCCCCGCGGTTGATCTGCAGGTCCGCTCTCCTGAGGACCTTGACAGGGCCGAATGACTTGGTGACCGACTCCGCGCGGATCAACATCCGCCCGTCATCTACTGAACGTTATATCAATTTCGCCTTCACAAGCGGTACTGGTCCTGGCTGGTTGCCGGCTGGAAGTTCTCGGGCGGGGCGCGGATGACGAACCTGGCGCCCTCCCCGGGGACCCCCTCCTCGCTCAGCTTCAGGCCGGTTGACGCCAATATCTCCCTGGCCAGGAAAAGCCCCAGGCCGGTGTTGTCGCCCACGTCCCGGTCGAAGATGCGCTCCTTCATGCGCTCTTCCACGCCGATGCCGTCGTCCTCCACCACCAGCGCACCGTGCTCCGGGCTGTGCACCCGGACCATCGTGGCGTCCCCGCCGTGGCGCGCCACGTTCTCGATCAGGTTCCACAGGACCTTGCGGAACAGGGGGTCGGCGAAAATCCTCACCCCCTCCGCTTCGTTCAGCAGCCGCAGCCTCCCCAATGCCGGCTCCCCCCGCAGGCTCTCCACCTTCTTTCCGACGTCAAACCATCTGGGCTCGTGGACGCCCAGCTGCTGGTAGTCCCGGGCGAAGTCCAGCTGCTCATGTATGTTGGCCAGTGATTCGCAGACCTTGGATGCCATCCTGCGCAGGCCCTCCTCTCCCTCGGGGAGGCCGTCCCTCAGCAGCTCGGCGAAGCCGATCGCCGCCGTCGCCTGGTTCCGCAGGTCGTGCCCGGTAATCTGCGACAGCAGCCCCAGCTGCCGGTTGGCCCGCCGCAGGGACTCCTGCGCCCTCACAATGTCATCGACGTTGAACACCGCCCCGGTCAGGTGGTCGCCGCCCTCGTCGACCACCGATGTGGCTAGCAACCGGTACCACTGATAGGGTCCGGGCCGGAAGCGGGCCCGGAAGTCGATCGAGATCTGACCGCCCCTCGGGAGATCATCCCGGTCGAGGGCGGAGAGGAGCTCGCCCATGTCATCCTCGTGCACCAGCTCCAGCATGCTGCTCAAGCTGACCATGCCTTTCTCGTCAGGGGCCAGCAGCAGACCGTCGATGTTCTCTATCTCCACGACGGAGGAGCCGAAGCGGTGGACTATGGGGGAGAAGCCGACCGCCTTGGAAGCCATCTCGAGCCTGCGCCTCGCCCTCTCGGCGTCCCTCCTCGCCCGCATGTAGTCGCTGACATCGCGCATGTAATGGACGATGGCCGCCGTGCCCTCCTCGTCGTGCAGGGCGAAGGCCATGATGGAGTAGACCCCCCCGTTGCGGAGCCTCAGCTCGTCCACCTTGGCCTCCTTCTCCTTAATCACCTCGCTGTTGAACAAAGAGACATCGTATTCAGTGTCCGGATGGAGGAGGTCGTCGCAGCTCAGGTCCTCTTCCGTGATGCGGAACTCCTCCCGCGCCATGCGGTTGGACCACAGTATGCGCGAATCGGGGCGGCTCACGACGATGGGGTGTTTGAAGCTGTCCATGAAAGGGCCCATGAAGGAGACGATGGCCTCCACGTCCATCGACCTGTCAACGGAGGGGGAATGCCCATGCACGTCGATGAGGCAGACGCGGTGCGCCGCCTCCCTTCCCACCATAACCACCGTGGCCGGAACATGGGCCCGCCCTCCACGGCCTGAGACATACAGCCTTCCGCTGCCGGCCTCCATCAGCGATGACCAGGACTCCTCGTCGACCCCGAGGGCCTCGGTGGCGTAGCTGTCAGCCAAGGAGTCCTGCTCCCTTCCCAGGAAATCGGCCATTGCCCGGTTGGCATAGATCACGCGAGAAAGGCCGTCCAGGTAGAGGGAGCCGTACCAGTGGATGTCCAGCAACGCAAGGATTTCGGCAGGGACGCACCTGCCATGATCGGATTCCTCGTGGTTCATGACCGGCGTTTGTACAATGGCATCTCATCCGATATAATAACTTGACCGCAGATTATCAGCCGCCGTAAGCGCTGTCAGGGAAACCGTTATCACCCTCCCCGTTAAATGATGGCGGCATGAGAAGGGGGAGGGACGTTTGGGATGTGGGCTCGATGCCCCGCATGGACGGGAGGACGGCCCTGGTCACCGGGGCGGGCTCGGGGATAGGTCTGCATATCACGAGAACGCTGTCGGCCATGGGGGCGCACGTGGTCATGGCGGTAAGGGACACGGCGAAGGCGGAGGCCCTGGCCGATGAGATGAGGTCGCAGATGCCCGTCTCGTTGGAGGTAATGAGGCTGGACCTCGCCGACCTGGACTCGGTGAACGAATTCATCACCTCCTTCAAGATAGGGCACGAGTCCCTCGACCTGCTCATCAACAACGCGGCCGTCATGGTCCCTCCGTACTCGCGCACCGCCCAGGGGCACGAGCTGCAATGGGGGGTCAACCATCTCGGCCACTTCGCATTGACCGGCATGCTGATGGACGTTCTGGCCGACACGCCCGGGTCCCGGGTGGTCACCCAGACCAGCATGGCCCACTGGGGCGGCAGGATAGACTTCGAGGACATCAATTCCGAGAACGGATACCGCCCCTGGAAGGCATACCAGCAGAGCAAGCTGGCCAACATCCTCTTCGCCCGCGGCCTGGACCGGCGCCTGCGCGGGCTCGGATTCCGTTCGCCCATCAGCCTGGCCTCCCATCCCGGAGTGGCGGACACCCCCCTGTTCAGGCATGAGAGGAGGATCACCTACTGGGGCCTCAAGCCCTTCATGCAGGACGCGGGCAGGGCGGCGCTGCCGGCCCTGCGGGCCGCCACCGACCCGCAGGCGCAGGGCGGGGAGCTCTACGGCCCCTCCGGATTCATGGAATTCAAGGGTTTCCCGGTGCGGGTGGCCCCGCGCAACAACGGCGGGGACGATGAGCTGGGGGCCGAGGTCTGGAGGCTATCGGAGGAGATGAGCGGGGTCGCATTCCAGCGCCAGCTGGAAGGGCTGGCCTGCAAGGACGGCGGTTGCGCCAGGAGATGATGGTATGGAGACACTGATCAAGGTAGAAGGGATGGCGTGCGGAGGCTGCTCCGCCAACATAGAGAGGGAGCTCACATCCCTGGAGGGGGTGGATGAGGCCTACGCCGACCACCGCGACGGCACCGTGCGCGTCCTCCATGACCCAAAGGTCAGCGAGCAGGACATCCGGAGGGCGGTCAGCGCCGCCGGGTACCAGCCGCTGTGAGGCGAACATCTTATAATCGCCCTACGCCACTATTGTTCCAGGTGCTTGTATGAGGAGGAGACTGGAGGAGCTCAGGGAACAGGCCGCAGCGGACGAGAGGCTCGACGATTACGCCAAAGAGAGGATTACCGCCGTGCTGGATGAGATGGGGTCGATGATCAACTGCGAGATCAGGGGGAGCATCGCCCTCATAAAGAGGCCGCTCTCCGAGCAGCTTGACTGGTATTTCACCTATGGGGACAACCGGGTGCTGCCCATCGAGGAGCCCGTTGCGATGAGGGACCGCGACGCCGTGAAGCTGTCGGTGGTGCTCAGCGAAGCCGATGACTGACCGCCGNAGCCCGTGGGAAGGCATGGTGGGGCCGCCCGGATTTGAACCGGAGACTATAGCTCCCGAAGCTACAAGGATGCCAAGCTACCCCACGGCCCCGTGGGTAGACCGGGTCAAATCTTGGATACATAAAAGGCTATTGGTCCCTCAGGACGCTGAGGCCTGAGCAGGCTCAGCCTTTCCGCATGAGCCCTTTGAGCACCGTCCTGAGGATGCCCCCGTCGCGGATGTAGTCCATCTCCACCTCCGCGTCCACACGGCACAGCGCATTGAAGCGCAGCTCGCTGCCGTCCTCCTTCACCGCCCTCACCGGGACCTCCCCGCGGGGCCTCATGCCCTGCAGCGTTATGTGATAGGTCTCCTTGCCGTCGAGGCCCAGCGACTCCGCCCCCTCCCCCTCGGGGAACTGCAGCGGCACTATGCCCATGCCGATGAGGTTGGACCGGTGTATCCTTTCGAAGGACTCGGCAATCACCGCCCGTATGCCGAGAAGGCGGGGGCCTTTGGCGGCCCAGTCCCGCGAGCTTCCGGTGCCGTACTCCTTGCCGGCGATGACAATAAGGGGGGTGCCGTCGTCCTCGTAGAGGCTGGAGGCCTCGAAGATGCTGACCTCCTCATCCTCCGGGATGTACAGGGACCAGCCCCCCTCCTTGCCGGGGACGAGGCGGTTGCGCAGCCTGATGTTGGCGAAGGTGCCCCTCATCATCACCTCGTGGTTCCCCCTCCGCGAGCCGTAGGAGTTGAAGTCGCCCTCCTCCACGCCGCGGGCCAGCAGGTACTTTCCAGCATCGCTTTCGGCGCTGAACGGCCCCGCCGGGGAGATATGGTCGGTGGTGACCGAATCGCCCAGCAGCGCCAGGGCGCGGGCCCCCTCGATGTCCTCCAGGACGCCGTCCTCCTCCAGGCCGCGGAAGAAAGGAGGGTTGCGAATGTAGGTGGAGCCCTCGTCCCATTCGAAGAGGTCCCCCTCGGGTATCTCGATCGCGTCCCAAAGGGCGGAGCCCTCGAACACGTCCGAGTACTCCTCCTCGAAGAGGGGGGGCAGCACATGCCTGCGCACCTCCTCCTCCACCTCCTGGTCGGAAGGCCATATGTCACGCAGATAGACCTCCTCCCCGCCCTCGCCGATGCCGAGCGGCTCGTTCTCGAGGTCGATGTCCACCCTGCCCGCTATGGCGAAGGCGATCACCAGCTGCGGCGAGGCCAGATAGTTGGCCTTCACATGCGGGGAGACCCTGCCCTCGAAGTTCCTGTTCGCCGAGACCACCGCCGCCGCCATCAGGTCGCCCTCCTCGATGGCCATGCGGACGTCCTCGCGCAGGGGGCCGCTGTTGCCGATGCAGGTCATGCAGCCGTAGCCGGTGTTGTGGAAGCCCAGGCCCTCCAAGGGCTCCATGAGGCCCGCGTCCTCAAGGTAGCGGGTCACCACCTTCGATCCTGGCGACAGCGATGTCTTGACCCATCCTCGGCTCTGCAGCCCCTTCTCCACCGCGTTGCGCGCCAGCAGCCCGGCGCCCATCATCACGGACGGGTTGGCGGTGTTGGTGCAGGAGGTTATCGATGCGATCACGACGGCGCCGTCGCGGACGCCCTCGCCCTCGGGCCGCGGACGTCCAGCGGAATCAAGCACGGATAGGAACTGCTCCTTCAGAGCGCTCAGGGGGACTCGGTCCTGAGGCCTCTTGTGGCCGGCCAGACAGGGCTCCACGCTGCCGAGGTCCAGCTCAAGGACATCGCTGTACTCCGGGTCATCCTCGTACCAGAGCAGGTTCTCGCGCGCATAGGCCTCCACCATGGACGCGTGGCCCTCCCCTCTGCCGCTCAGCAACAGGTACTCGATGGTGCGCTCGTCGATGGGGCAGTAGCCCATGGTGGCGCCGTACTCGGGGCCCATGTTGGCCAGGGTGGCGCGGTCGGCGAGGTCCAGCCTCCGGTAGCCCTCTCCGAAGAACTCCACGAACTTCCCCACCACGCCCTTCCGGCGCAGCATCTCGGTCACGGTGAGCACCAGGTCGGTGGCGTTCACGCCCTCAGCCAGCTCTCCGCTCAGCCGGACGCCAACCACATCGGGCAGCGCCATGTAGTAGGGCTGTCCGAGCATCACCGCCTCCGCCTCTATGCCGCCGACGCCCCACCCCAGCACTCCCAGGCCGTTTATCTGGGTGGTGTGGGAGTCGGTTCCGAAGCACGAGTCCGGGTAGGCCACCCGGACGCCGTCCTCCTCACGGACATGGACCAGTGGTGCCAAGCGCTCCAGGTTGACCTGATGGATGATGCCGTTGCCGGGCGGAACGGCGCGGAAGTTGCTGAACGCCCGCTGGGCCCATTTGAGGAGGGAGTAGCGCTCGCGGTTGCGCTCCATCTCCAGGCGCTCGTTGGCCTCCCTCGCCCCGCAATGCCCGTGCTCGTCCACCTGCACGGAGTGGTCGATCACCAGGTCGACAGGTATCATCGGGTTGATGGCGGAGGGGTCCCCTCCCATCTCCGACACAGCGCTGCGCATGGCCGCCAGGTCCACCACCGCCGGGACGCCGGTGAAGTCCTGGAGGACCACCCGGGCGGGGATGAAAGGTATCTCGGAGCCGCCGTTGCCCTGCGGGGACCAGGAGGCGACCATCTCCAGGTCGGCATCGTTTATGAGCCGGCCGTCCCGCTGCCTGAGCAGCGACTCCACCAGCACCCTGATGGAGTACGGAAGTCTGCCCATGTCGATGCCGAGCTCCTCCCCCAGCATCCTAAGGCTGTGTACGGTCAGTTCCCCCAGCTCGGTGTCTATGCTCTTCCTGCAAGCGCTGAACGATGGCATTGGCTCACCTGGCCGCATCAGCGGCCAGGCTACCAAGTGAAATAGGTATTTTAAGGTTTAGGGGAAGCCCTCAGTCGTCCCACTCGTCGAAGAGCTGCTCCAGGCCGTCCTTGGCCGCCGACCAGGTGGGCACGCCGCCGGTGAGCACGGCGACGTTCATGGCCTCGATTATCTCCTCCTTGGTGGCGCCGAAGTTCTTCGCCACCTTCGCCTGGGGGTAGATGCAGCCGTCGCACATCCGCACCGCCACACAGGCCAGGGCTATCAGCCTCTTGGTCTTCTTGTCCAAGGCGCCGTCCCGGACCATGACCTGGTCCATGTCCCTGATCAAGGATGCCAGGCCCGGATGGTGCTTCTTGATGCAGTGCAGCGTCTGCGGGACGAAGCCTCCCATGTCCTCGCCCAGCTTCTTGACGTCCTCCTCGGCCTTCTTGCGGATTTCTTCCATGGTCCTTAGATGGAATGGCTCTTTATATAACCTTAATGAGCTGACAACTGCACAATAGTCGTTGTTCACATAATGTCGTATAGCTAGTTCGACAAATTTATATAGGCTCATAAACTAGCGTGGCATCATGAGGGACGAGCTGCGGGAGAAGATAGCTGGTGAGATCACCCTCTCCAACGATCCCGGTAAGACCATAAGGAAATGGCGGGAGGAATTCGATCTCTCGCAGCAGGAGCTCTCCCATGCGATGCAGGTGTCCCCGTCGGTGGTGTCCGATTACGAGTCGGGAAGGAGGAGGTCCCCCGGCATCGTGATCGTCCGCCGCATCGTGGACAGCTTCCTCCGCTTGGACGAGGAGAAGGGATCGCCGACGATCAAGAGGTATGAGATCGGCGGACGGAGCGACTGCATCGTGTCCATGGCCGAGTTCCGGGGCGGAATGAGGATGGACGAGTTCATCTCCGCCATCAAGGGCAAGAACGTCACAGAGAGCATCGACGTCAGGGGTCATGTCCACGGATACACCGTGGTGAACTCCATCAAGGCGATAACCTCCCTGAGCTCGGCCGATTATCTCAAGATATACGGGTGGAGCTCGGAGAGGGCCTTGGTGTTCACGGATGTGTTCTTCGGAAGGTCGCCGATGATCGCCATCCGCGCCCACCCCCTCACCCCGGCCATGGTGGTCTATCACCGGCCCGAGCAGGTGGACCCGCTGGCGATCAAGCTGGCCCAGCTGGAGGGCATACCGCTGGTGACCACCGACATGGACCTGGAGGAGATGGTGGCCCGGCTCGAGGCCTTGGATTAGGAGGATCGCTATCATGGATGTTGGAATAGTAAGCTACGGCGCCTACGTGCCGAGATACAGGATAACGCCGATGGAGATCGGCAGGGTTTGGGGCCAGGACGGCAAGGCGATGAGCAAAGGGCTCTATATCAACAGCAAGTCCGTCCCCTCGCCCGACGAGGACGTGGTGACCATATCCGCCCAGGCGGCCCGGGGCATGATGCGCCGTGTCCAGGTGGATCCGGCGGACATAGGGGCGCTGTACGTGGGATCGGAGTCGCATCCCTACGCGGTCAAGCCCACCGGGACCATCGTCGCCGAGGCCATCGAGGCCTCGCCGGAGCTCTGTGTCGCCGACCTCGAGTTCGCCTGCAAGGCCGGCACCGCCGGCATGCAGATGGTGATGGGCATGGTGGGCTCCGGCATGATACGCTACGGGGTGGCCATAGGCGCGGACACCTCCCAGGGCGCCCCCGGGGACGCTCTGGAGTACTCCGCCTCCGCCGGCGGGGCCGCGTTCCTCATCGGCCGCGAGGACATCATCGCCAGGTTCAACGGCACTCTCAGCTACACCACCGACACCCCTGATTTCTGGAGAAGGGAGGGGCAGCCATACCCGTCCCATGGGGGGAGGTTCACCGGGGAGCCGGCCTACTTCAAGCACGTGGGCGAGGCCGCCAGGAGGATGATGGAGCGCATGGGCACTTCGCCCGGCGACTACAACCATATTGTCCTCCACCAGCCCAACGGCAAATTCCCCCAGCGCATGGCCTCCATGCTCGGATTCAGCGATGAGCAGGTCTCACGCGGGCTGCTCACCCCCATGGTGGGCAACACCTACAGCGGCGCCGTGCCTTTGGGGCTGGCCGCGGTGCTGGACGTGGCCAAGCCCGGGGACAGGATATTGGCGGTGGCCTACGGCTCGGGGGCGGGCAGCGACGCCTTCGACATAACCGTGACCGATGCCATAAAGGGCTTCGACCGCGGGGCGGCGCCCACCATAGACGCGATGATGGAGAACACCAGGGAACTGGACTACGCCACCTACGCCAAGTACCGTGGCAAGATATTGATGAAGGGGTGATTTGATGAGAGAGGTAGCAGTCATCGGCACAGGGGTCACGCAGTTCGGCGAGCTCTGGGACCATTCATTCCGCCAAGTGGGCATACAGGCAGGCCTGGAGGCGGTCTATGACGCCAACCTGTCCGGCTCGGAGATAGATGCCATGTACATCGGCAACATGTCCTCGGGCCGTTTCATAGACCAGCACCACATCGGGGCGCTGATCGCGGACTATTCGGGGATGGCTTCCCACAACGTGCCCTCCACGAGGATCGAGGCCGCCGGCGCGTCCGGCTCGCTGGCTTTCCGCCAGGGGGTGATGGCGGTGGCCTCGGGCATGCATGACGTGGTCGTCGTGGGCGGGGCGGAGAAGATGACCGACGTGTCCGACGACGCGAGCAACTTCATCCTCAACTCCGCCGCCGACCAGCAGTGGGAGTCCATGATGGGGGCCACCTTCGCGTCCCTGCATGCGATGATCGCCAAGCGGTACATCCACGAGGGCTACGCCACCAGAGAGCAGATCGCCCAGGTGGCGGTCAAGAGCCACCTCCATGGGGCTCTCAACCCCAAGGCCCAGTTCCAGAGGCAGATAAAGCTGGAGACGGTCCTCCGCTCCCCTATGGTGGCCGAACCGCTGACGATGTTCGACTGCTCACCGATCTCCGACGGCGCCGCGGCGGTGGTGCTCTGCCCGCTGGATAAGGCGCATGAGTACACCGACAAGCCGGTCAAGGTCCTGGGCACAGGCCAGGCGAGCGACACCCTCGCCCTCTACCAGCGCCCTGACATCTGCTCCTTCGGGGCCACCAAGGTCGCCTCCCGCATGGCCTACGACATCGCCGGCGTCGGTCCTGAGGACATAGACCTGGTGGAGGTCCATGACGATTACACCATATCGGAGCTGTTGGCGCTCGAGGACATGGGCTTCTTCCCCCGCGGCGAGGCGGGCAGGGCGGTGGAGAGCGGCGAGACGGAGATCGGCGGCAGACTGCCGGTGAACACCTCCGGCGGCCTCAAGGCCCGCGGCAACCCCATCGGGGCCACCGGCGTGGCCCAGATCGTAGAGCTCGTCACCCAGCTCCGCGGCGATGCCGACAAGAGGCAGGTCAAGGGCGCGAAGACAGGCATGGCCCAGAGCATCGGCGGAACCGGATCGACCGCCGTAATCACCATAATGGGGGTGGCCTGAGTGACCGTGGCCAGGTTCTGGAGGGACATACCCAGCCGCTACAACCTCTACGGCAGCAGGTGCTCC
>SL_5KL_010_SEDDRAFT_10002415_pt1 | contig 10403 bp, 13 predicted proteins | sample SodLakKL_010_SED_FD_9118 | JGI IMG/M metagenome (IMG submission 9118)
TAACGTCTGTCGTCCTTCTCGAAGATGAGGCTGCCTCCGTAAGGGCCGCCCGCGGCGGGACGGTACTCTTCGAGCCTCTCATCNTANCTGCGGCGGCGCGAGGACGAGGCGGTGTCGATGAAACCGTAGAACATGCCTTCGATGAAGGCGTGGATGGTGGTCTTGCCGCTTTCGTTCAATCCGTGGATGACTTGGAACCCTTCGGAGAACGTCAAGGAGAAGTCTTTGAATTTGCCGAAACCCCGGATGTGCAAGCTGATCAATCGCATCCCTCACACCTCCTCGGTCGCAAAGAGGGCCCGCAAAGCCAAACGGAGGCTCTCTTCGTCGGTCTTTTTCTCATCGGCCGTCTCGATGAGATGGGCGACGATGGTGTCGGCATAGGTCTTCTTCAGTTCGGCGAGATCGAGGCCGGGACGGGTCTCGTCCTTGATCTCGAGATAATGGAAATCATCATCCAACAAGGCTAGAAAGGCGTCCTTGTCGAAGGGTTCGATGCCTTCCCTTTCGCCCTGCAGTTCGATGCGGAAGAAATCGTTCCTTCTTTCTTCTTTCGTGAAGGCCGAACGGACGGCGGCGGCCGTCTTTTCCAACGAGTCGTCGGGGGTCAGGGTGACTTGATGCACATGGAAGCGGCGTTTTTGGGAGGAAACGAAACGGGTCGTGAGGTCGCGACCCCGGATCTCGCCTTCGATATGGCCCCTTTCTCCCGTCTCCGAGAAATCCAGCGGCTCGGGGTTGCCGCAGTAGGCAATGGTGTCGGTCAAAAACTCGGGCTTGTGGATGTGGCCGAGGGCGATATAGTCGAACGGCAGGTCGCGTAGCTTCTTCCAATCGATGAGATAGTGGTCGTCTTGGGCGTTCTTCACATCCCCGTGCAACATGAGGATGTTCGTGCGGGTATCATCGACGTCGCGGGCCACTTCTTGCAGGTGCTCCTTAGAAAAATCGCGGGTGTTGATGCCATAGACCGTGTAATCTGCAAAATCGTGCTTGAAACGCTCTTTCGTGAAGGTGTGGATGTTCGGCTTCTGCAGAAAACGGGCGTAGGCCTTGTTTTGGAGGAAGGTGTCGTGGTTTCCCACGAGAAAGAAGACCTTTGTCTTCGCCCTTGAGAGTTTTTCGAAGAGCTCCTCCATGGCAAAAAGCGGCATGTAGGGGTCATCGAAGATGTCCCCCGCGAGCAAGAGGGCGTCGACTTCTTTCTTTTCGGCCTCCTCGACGATCCTCTCCAAAGAACTCCGCAGTTCCCGGATGCGCTTTTCATGGGCGAGCGTGTCTTTGAAAGAAGCGCTTTTCAAGGTGATGTTCAAATGGAAATCGGCCGCGTGCAGAAACTTCATCGTTTCCACTCCTTCTTCCGCTCGGGAGTGATTGTTTCGTCTTAATCATTATAACACAGACACGACGCTGTCACAGGGAAAGAACCTCCCGAAAACGTGAGGCACCTATGTTATAATGCCCTTGGGTGATCGACATGCGCAATAGNCACGAAGAAGCCTTGGCCCGTCTCGTCAAACTCGATGCGAGAATCCGCNGNCTCATCGAAACCGTCGGAGACATCGGTCCCCTCGTCCCCGCGGGAGGGTTCGAGACACTCTTCGTCTCCGTCATCAGCCAACAGATCTCCGACAAAGTGAAGGATGTCATCCGCGAACGTCTACGCGAAAACTGCGGCGCCTTCCGCAAAGAGAACTACAAGGACCTAGCCGCAGAAGATCTCCAAGCGCAAGGTCTTTCGGCGCAAAAAGCGCGGACCATCCTCCTCCTCGCCCGAAGCGGGATCGACTTCGACGAGTTGAAAAAAGAGTCTCCCGAAACAATCAAAAAGACCCTCATCGCTTTCAAGGGCATCGGCCCTTGGACGATCAGGATGTATCGGATGTTCGCGGTAGGGGAGGAAGACATCCTCCCCTTGGATGATTACGGTGTCAAAGAGGCCTTGAAAACCCTCTATGACAAAGAAGAGAAGGACCTACAATCCTTCAAGTCCTATTTCTCCCCCCACGGCAGTCTCGCCGCCCGCTATCTATGGCGGATGCAAGAGATCGATACCGCCCGCATCGAATCCATAAAGAAAGGATCGTGATTGCTATGACCCTCCAATCCTACAAAGGCAAAGAGCCGCTTGTCCCGAAGAGTTCTCGCGTGTTCAAAGGGGCCCGCCTCATCGGCGATGTGCGCTTGGGCGAAAAAGTGGGCATCTGGTTCAACGCCGTGCTCAGAGCCGACATGGCCCAAATCGAAATCGGCGAGGGCTCGAACATCCAAGACAACGCCGTCGTCCACACCGATGTCGGCCAACCGACCACCATCGGCCGTGATGTGACTGTCGGCCACAGCGCCATCATCCATGCGGCCACCATCGAAGACGGCGCCCTCGTGGGCATGGGCTCTATCATTCTGAACGGGGCCGTCATCGGCAAAGAGGCCCTGGTCGCGGCGGGGACCGTTGTTCCGCCCGGCAAGAAGGTCCCCGAAAGGACCCTCGTCTTGGGCAATCCCATGCGCATCGTCAAGGAACTGGACGACGAGGATGTCAAGAGCCAATACACGAACACGGGTTATTATGTCGACCTTCTGCAGTCATACGGCAAAGAAGAATGACCCGACACACATCCTTGCGATGTGTGTTTTTTCATGCTTGAATCATTGACGGTCATGCTATAATGGAGCCATATTATGTGTATGGGAGGAAGAAGTCTCATGGAATGGCAAGAATTCTTACCGATCATCATCCCGCTGGGCATCTTGGAGATCGCGATCCGCATCTATGCGATCGTCGATGTCCACAAGGAAGAAAGAAAAACGGTCCTGCTAAAAAAGACCGGTTGGACGGTGCTCATCGCCATCGTCACGTTCGCCTGGGTCGTCTATTTCATCGGAGGTAGAGGCTATGACGCTCCTCAAGATTGAGAATCTCAAGAAGGCCTTCGGTGACATCCACGCTCTGCGGGGGGTGACCCTCTCCGTCGCGAAGAACGAAGTGTACGGCTTCATCGGGCACAACGGGGCCGGCAAGACGACCACGTTGAACATCCTGATGTCTTTCATCCGGAAAGATGCCGGCCGGATCGTCTTCGACGACGAAGAGATCGGTTTTCTCGATGTCTCCTACAAGAAAAAGATCGGTTTCGTGCCCGACGTACCCGCTTTTCCTCCCTATCTCACCGGGAGGGAGATCCTCAGTCTCACGGCCGATTTCCTCGGCATCACAAAGGACAAGACCGCCAAAGTCGACGAGGCTCTGACCTTTTCGGGATTGAAGGGCGTCAGACAGAAAGTGGGCAACTACTCCCGCGGCATGCGGCAGAGGCTATCCATCGCCCAGGCTCTCCTCGGCGACCCGAAACTCCTTGTCATGGACGAGCCGACAAGCGCCTTGGACCCCGTCGGCAGACGCGAGGTCCTCGACCTCATCAAGCGCTTGAAGGAAGAGAGGACCATCCTCTATTCGACACACATCCTCTCCGATGCCGAAAGCGTCGCCGACAGGATCGGCCTCATCGAGCGGGGCAAGATCCTGCTCGAGAGCCCGATGGAAAAGATCCGCAAAGCGAAAGACCTCACGGCCTACATCATCCGCACCGACCTCCCTGCGGAGACCCTGGCGAAAAAACTCGAACAAGAGCCCTTCGTCAAGGAGACGAAGACCGAAGAGGAAGGCCTGCTTTGCCTGTTGGCGGGGGAAGGGGCCGAAAAGAAACTTTTCAGCCATCTTTCCACCCTCGACCTCACGGTCTACACCTTCATCGAGAAGACCCCTTCGCTCGAAGACGCATTTGTGGAGGTGCTCAATGAAAACGCTCGTTAAATACGACTTCTTCTATTTTCTGAAGACCCCGAAATGGATCATCCCCTTGGCGTTGGCCGTCTTCCTCTCGGCTTTGAGCACGCTCACGGCCCGCTATATGAACACGTTGTTGGAGTATGTGCTCCGGAGTGAAGGCATCGAGGATGTGACGCTCCCTCCCGTCACGGTGATGGAAGCCTACCGGCAGTATTTCTCCAACCACTTCCAGCTCTTCTTGCTGGTGGCGCTCTTCCTCGGCGTGCACCTTTTCACCCACGACTTCTCACGCAACCACACCACCTATCTCTTCGCCAAACCCCTGCGGTCGCCCCACTTCCTCCTATCCAAGATGCTGGTGTTGAATCTCGTCCTGTTCGTTTCCTTGATCGTGGGACTCATCGTCTTCGCCTACTACACCCATCTCCTCTTCGACGAATTCGCACTCGTATCCTTCATCGGCGGCTTCTTCGTCTTTTTCGTCGCCGTCATCTTCTATGTGCAAGTGGCGCTCTTTTTCTCCGTGCTCTTCAAACAGTTCCTCGCGCCGTTGTTGTTGACGCTTGTCATCTTCTTCCTCTTCTCTTCGCTGGCGATGTTCGATAGCGGCATCTTCGCCCTTCTGCCGAGCCAACTCTTCAACATCCCCGTCGCCATCATCGAAGGGGAGGCCGCCGTCGGTGAAGTCCTCGCCGCCGTCTCGGTCAGCTTGGCGATCGCCGTCGCCCTCTTTTTCGCCAGCAACGAAATCCTGAAACGAAGACCTTTGGTCTGACAAAGGAGCGACCCATGAAAGAACTCCTCGCAAAAGCGCAAGAATACATCATGCGCCACGGCCGTTCCCTCGAACGGGCCCGTTTCCGACACGCCTTCGGAGGCGGGAAGGCCGAGATGGTGCTTTACGAATTGCGCCGCTACCAGAATCGGGACGGCGGTTTCGGCCGCGGGCTCGAGCCTGATTTCACGACCCCCGAAAGCAACCCGATAGACACCTGGACGGCGTTTCGCATCATGGACGGGCTGGACATCGCCGCGGACCACCCCTTGCTTGGCTCCACCCTTGCTTGGCTGGAAAAGACCCCTTTCCAAAGAGACGGGCTCTTCTTCTTCACCATTCCCTCGGTGAACGACCACCCCCACGCCCCCTGGTGGCATCATGACGAAGAAAGCGAAATCCAAGGCCACAATCCCACGGCCGCCCTCGTCGGTTTCGTCTTGAAACACACGGAAAGGGATCATCCTTGGCATGCATTGATGCTCGAGAAGAGAAAGCGGGCGATCAAAGACTTTCTCAATGAGCCATCAACAGAGATGCATGAGTTGCGTTGTTTCGTGGAGCTTTACGAGACAACGGCACCCATCTATCCTGACCAAGCTTTCGAAAAGACCCTCATCGAAACGATCGATGCCGCTTTGGAGAAGGATCCGGACAAGTGGTTTTCCACCTACTGTGTCCGCCCTTCGCAACTCATCCTCTCGCCGAGGACACCGGGCTATGCCCGTTGGCGCGACCTCGTCGAACGAGAATTCCAAGAACTCCCGCAAAGGACGAACGACGAAGGTGTCTGGGACATCCCCTGGAAGTGGGGAAGCTTCCCCGGCGCGGCCGAAAACGCGGAAAAGGCCTGGAAAGGCATCGTCGCGGTGGAAACTCTCATCCGGATGAAGGCGTTCGGTATCTTGCATGGCTGAGAAAGCGATCGAACTCGTCTTTCCTTCCGCAAAGCATAAAAAACTCTGTGAAGAATTCGTCAAGGCCCATGAAGGCGAGAAACACGTGCCCGGGGCGAGCGGCATCGAGAAGCTCCCCTTCGACGAATGGCTGGAAAAGGTGCGTGCCAAACATGAAGGCGAAAATCTCCCCAAAGGCTATGTCCCTTCGACAAACCTCCTTTGTCTATATGAAGGAAGGCTCGTCGGCATCGTCGACATCCGTCATCACTTGAACGAGAGGCTCCTCGCCGCCGGCGGCCACATCGGCTACACCGTGCACAAAGCGGAAAGACGGAAAGGCTTCGGCAAAGCAGTGTTGCAAGCTTCGGCGGCTTATGCGAAAAAACATTTCGGCATCACGACGGTGCTCGTCACCTGCCATGAAAACAATGAAGCCTCGCGAAGGACCATCAAAGCTTGCGGCGGGGTGTATGAGAACACCGTGTATGATGAAGAGCTCGGTGATGTGGAACGCTACTGGATCGACGTTTGAAACAGAAAAAGGCCTTGCGGCCTTTTTTCATGTCTTTATGGTCTTCACCGCGGTGAAGAAATAGAGATACTTGCCCGCGGCGAGGATGACGATGAGAATTCTGACGAAGAGATAGGGNGTCAAGATGAAAGTCACAAGCAACATGGCGTCCACGAAGAGCATGAGCTGCCATTTCCCCCTTCTCGTCATCGCACGTGTCTCGGCGAAGTTCTTGAGATAACGCTTGTAGAGCCACGTGCCCACGAACCAATCATGGAACCGTTTCGACCCCTTGGCATAGAAATAGGCCGTGAGCAAGAGCATCGGTGTCGTCGGCAGAAGCGGCAACACGACGCCCAACACGCCCAGTCCGAGAAAGAGACTCCCCAAGGCCACATAGGCCGCATTACGAATCTTCATCGAGCAGTCGCTTCTCGCCGCGCAATTCCTGGATTGGGGCGATGTCCTGGGTGACCTCGAGGGTGCCCAGGTATTCGCCTTGCGGACTCCGCACGGCGAAGTAGCGGATATGGACGTACTTGTCGCCGAGTTTGATCCGGAAGGCTTCGCTCGCTTTCTTGTCGTTTTTGAAGTCGGCGAGGATCCTCTCGACGATGTGGACGCTTTTCGGGGGATGACAAAGATGCACGGGGCGGCCGAGGATGGTCTTCGGTCTTTCGAACAGGCGCTCTTTCCCCTGGGTGAAATAGCGCACCTTGTCTTCGGCGTCGATGAAGGTGAGATCGAACGGCAACGTGTTCAACATGGCCGAAAGCGTCTCGGGCGTGAGACTGCCGGCATCGAGAAGGATTGTCCCTTTCTCTTTTTCGGGCTCTTCCTCCTTCTTCTCCTCCCCTCGTATGAGGAATTCGTCCTTTTCGGGCGGAGAAAGGAAATAGCCCACCTCTTTAGTCGCCTCGGCGATCTCGATGAAGTTGATGAGGTTGAGCTTGTTTCTGACGAGGGGGATGAAGATGTTTTCCTCCTTGAAGACCATGTCCTTGACTTGCTCGAGGAGGGCTTTGGTCTCCTCTTGCACATCAAGAGGCGACCGGGCGGTCTTCAGAGCCTCTTGCACGCGTTTGATCTTCTCCCTTATCTCATCATGCACGCCCCACATGACCCGGGGCGGTGCCGTGACCCCCTTCTTCTCGAGATAGGGGAAGAAGAGCTGTTCTTTCCGCGTGTAGTGCTTCTTGATTTCGGCGAGACGTTCGACGCCCTTCCGCAAAGCTTCCAAAGCGGCTTCGTCGTCTTTTTCCATGAAGGGTTCGATCTCTTCGGCGATGAGTCTTTCGAGTCGTTTGTTTTCGTCGGCGAGCACCCGCAGGGGGTGTCCGGGGACATCTTCTTCATCATGGATATCGGCGACACTCTTGCCGAGGATCTTCGCATGCACATCACAAAGACGCTGGATCTCTTCGACGGCGAGTTCGCCCTCGTTGACGAGCTCGCTCTCCAAGCGACTGATCTCATCGGCCGAAACATGGCCGAATTCCTCTTTGAAGAGGTCTTCGACTTCTTGGGGGTCCTTCCCCTCATGCAACATCTTTATGAGTTCCTTGAGCCTTTCACGGCGTGCCTTTTGGTTGTTGTCGATGAGTTCGCTCATCATGTTCCCTCCTAGGTCTTTCTACGTATAGTTTACAATTTTTTCAAAATAGAACCGAGAAGAACGACAATTTTTCTAACCAGTACGCTCAAGGCTCCAAATCACTTGTCGTGCACTGTTTTGACAGCTTTCCTTCCTGACGTTACAATGACAGATGAACGAAAAAGGAGGAATGCACCATGAAGGGAGAAGTCATCATCGTCACCGGCGCCGCGAGCGGAGTCGGCTTTGAAACGGCCCGTCTTTTGGCCGAGGAAGGCGTGAAGGTCGTCGGTGCCGATATCGACGAGGCGGGACTCGAAAAATTGGAAACCGCTTTGCGTGAACGAGACCTCGAAATCCTCACGAAAGTCACCGATGTGAGCAAGCCCGAAGAGGTCGCCTCCCTCGTCGATTTCGCCGCTGACAGCCACGACAGACTCGACGGCATCTTCAACAACGCCGGCATCCGGGACGGCACCCATTTCGACGACGTCGACCCCGAAAGCTATCACGAACATCTTGCCACCAACCAACACAGCGTGTATTACGGCATGCACTATGCGGCCAAGAAGATGCAAGCCTTGAACACGAAGAACGGCCGTATCGTGAACACGGCCTCGATCAGGAGCTATTTCGGTGCGAAGAAGAGTTTCCGCTACAGTGCGGCCAAAGCCGCCATCGTCTCGATGACGATGTCCGGCGCGGACGCCCTCGCCAAGGACGGCATCCGGGTGAACGCCGTCGCCCCGGCCTTCATCGACACCGGTCTCTTGGAAAGCGTCCCCCGAGAGCGGATCGAACGCCTCGAGAAGAAACACCTCAAAGGCAGGCTCTTGCGGGCCGACGAGGTCGCCAAGGTCGTCCGTTTCCTCTTCAGCCCCGACAGTGCGGCCGTGAACGGCGCGACGCTCCTTGTCGATGACGGTTTCCTCGCCGTGCACTGAGAAAAAGGGATCGGCTCAAGCCGATCCCTTCGCTTATATCCTTCTTCAGAGTTTCCCCTCTTCGGCGCGGAACCAGCGCAAGAACGCCTCCCCGTCGATCAAGGAGGGATTCTCCACCATCGCCGTGACGAAACGGCTCACGAGCGAGAGCAATTTCTGGTGGGTCTTGTCGTCGGTCGCCCCGAAGACGAAACAATTCTTGATCCCCTTGCCGAAATAATCGACCGGGCGCTCCGTGCGCAAGAAGGCGATGAAAGGCTTCTTCACCCCTTCATGGGGTCGCGCATGCAAAAACAGGGTCTCTTTCGTGATCGCCATGTAGGGCCCCGATTGATGGATCTGTTCGATGATCTCTTTGAGATAGATGCTGGTGAGAACCCCCATCTGCAGGAGTTCGGCGGTCGCTTTGTAGAGGCCCTCTTCCCAGGTCTCCAGTTCATCGACTTCTTGAAAATGCAAACGGATCCTCTCGTCCATTCCTCTCGGCCTCCCTGTCTGCCCGGCGCGTGTTCTTTCCTATGGCCCCATTTTACCATAGTGAGAGAATTTTTGTGAAATTCGGCACCTTCACACATCGATAATCGCCGCGACCATGTTATAATGTCCGTGTATAAGGGAGTGAGATTATGCCTATCGTGGAAAAGACGAAGAAGAAACGCACCCTCGACAAAGAACTCCGCCAAGAGCTCTCAAAAGAAAAATGCCATGAGATCATGGACTATCTCATGGTGCAGTTCATCGAATCGAACGACATCCATTACAACTATTATTTCGACACGCCGGACTACCGGCTCGCCGAGCAGAACATCACCCTGCGCATGCGCACCATCCGCAAAGACAACACATCCTCCTATTATCTCACGTTGAAAGTCCCCACCATCGACGAGGACACCTATCTCGAATACAACCAGCGACTCAACGAGAAAGAGATGCGCCGCATGGCCTACAACAACGAATTCCCCGACGGCGAGATCAAAGAACTCGATTCCATCCACGGCGGCAAGGTACAAAACGTGAACATGATCCGGGTCAACCGCGTCTATGCGGAATATCTCGATTTCTACGTCTTCTTCGACAAGATCAGCCACCGGGGCAAGACCCACTATGAAATCGGCACCCGCATCGATTCCGCGGGGGCGAACGGCGGAAACGAACAGGCCGAGAACTTCAAGCGTCTCCTCAAGGATTTCGGCGTCACCTTCCAACAAGCCCCCAGACGCTCCGAGAAATACCGTTGAACCATCTATCTTCTGTCATATGAAAGGACCTTCCGGATCATCCGGAAGGTCCTTTTTTCTAAAGAAGCAGGAAGAACCCCGTCAATATCGCCACATAGACGACGAAGAGATAGTTCGCCGTCTCGAAGGTGACCGTGAAACGACGGAGTCCGCGGACGCCTTTTCTGTCGGTACGGATGAGATAATGATAGACCAAGACGCCGAAAGCGATGGTCACGATGTAGGTGGCGATGGCCGTGAAGGTGAAAGGGTCCACCGCTGAAGCATCGAAACCGAAAAGGACCTCGCTCAGTGATTTGTGGAAGATGCCGAAGACGAGACACGCGAGACTGATCACCGCGAGCGGGACGATCTGGGCGTAGTTCTTGTGCGGATAGCTCAAGGTCCTCGGACCGAAGAAGATCGTCGCGAGTTTGACGAAAGCGGCCGCACTGCCGATATTGGCCAAGAACACCGCATAGTAGCGCAGCGGCTCGTCATAGAGCGCCTCCGTGATGAGGGCCTTCGAGATGTAGCCGTTCATGAACGGGGCGCCGGTGATCGCCAACATCCCCACGATCATGAAGATGCTGACGACGGGCATCGAGCGCATGAGACCGGAGATCTTCGTGATGTCTTTCGTGCGATACACCGTCACCACGATCCCGGCCGC
>SL_5KL_010_SEDDRAFT_10002417_pt1 | contig 10397 bp, 9 predicted proteins | sample SodLakKL_010_SED_FD_9118 | JGI IMG/M metagenome (IMG submission 9118)
TGTTGAAAGTATTCAAAAAAGAAAAGATATTTACCTGGAAGCAAGCAGGGGGGAAGGAATAAGTTGTTTTGTTAATATTGGAGGGGCAAGTGCAAATTATGGTGCAACTTCATTATCATTAAATCTTTCTCCAGGCTTGATTATGGAATTTCCATTTTTCAGTGATAATCCCGAACGGGGGTTGATTTTTGAGTATGGGGAACGGGGCCTACCCGTGATTCATTTATTAAATATTCGATTAATTGCAAGCCAAAATGGAATTCCAATAGATCCTGTTCCATTCCCTTCCCCTGGAACAAGCGGCGTATATTTTGAAGAAAAACACCCCAGGGCTTTAATAATTGTTTTTCTGACAGTATTATTTTTACTGATAATTATTTCTCCCCGATTTTTTCAAAAAAAGATGAAGAAGTCATTAAAGGATTAAGGTTAAAAAAAGGGAAGCGTTTCATGTAGAGAAAGAAAAAAAGGAAAAGTAAAATAAAAAATCAGGTTTTTGAATTTTCCGAAAACTAGTGAAGGGGGTGGCATGGTTGTTGAAAATTTTTTTGTTGGTCTTATTTTTGACTTTACCTGTTATAGGTGTTTCTGCAGAAACAGAAAATAACTTGCATTTTCATGAACCCATTTTAATAACTTCTGCGGGGCAAAGCCTGGATCCCTTTTTGGTAAAAGCTGCATTTGATCAATTAGGAATAATGACTGAACTGAATACCCTTGCGGAAAAGGAAGATTTAACCCAATTTGAACAGGTTGTCTTTGTAGGGGGTTATAGTCACAAAGGGATTTCCTCTGCAAACCTTTCCTTTAACGACGAAATTCAGAGAATAAATGGATTAGTTAATAAAGCCCAGGAAAATTCAATTCCAGTTGTCTTCTTTTACCTGGGGACTTTTTTCCTGGGGGACCAGAGAGAGAAAGAGCTTATTCAACTGATTGTTCCATATTCCGGTTATGTTATTTTATATTCTGGTTGTAAGGGGCCAATTGATTATATATATGAAACGGCAGAGGAAAATGATATACCGGTATTTCTTGTTGAAAGTGTAAATGAATTATCGAAGGAAATTTCAGGGTTTATTTCCCAATAAGAAGACCTTTTTTGGGTTTTTGAGTTTCAAAAAGGAATAATTTGGGCGGGAGTGGAGAAGTTTGGCTTTAAAGAATTCTTCCTTTTATAGGAGCTTGGAAAAAATTTTTGTTTTGGAAGATTTTAATGAAAATAAAACTAATAACAACCAAAAAATATTGTTTGGGATAGGTTTTATCCTTTTTAGTCTCATTCTGCCGAGGGCAATTCAACCCCAGATAAGTTTTTTGCTTGAGGATTTGAGAGAAAGCGTATTAACTGGGGATACAGGGCTACTTCTTTTGGCTGCAACCAAACTTGTTTTTTTTAATACTTTGCGCCATTCACCAGTAATTACCGGGGCTTTTTTAATTGGCCAGGGGGTTTCTTCAAAAGTAAAATATAATAGATTAATTTTTATCCTTTCCCTATTTATCATTCCGGTTACCTTTAGGGCAATTAGTGCAATCTATAATATTCAGTTCCTTTTTACCGGATCAATTTATGTAACTGTTTCGGTAATTTTGGTTCTTTTTTTTATTACCCAAAAGATTCCAAGAACCCTAATTAAATTGGTTATTATTAATCTATTTTTGTTTGGATTTGACTGGCTGGAGATTGTTCCCTTACTTGCCAGGTTTGGTTATAGTGGTGGAGAGATTGCAGAATCGATTAGAATGGTTTCTGGTTTTATCGGTGCTGATTATATTCTGAATTATGTTGGCTTGACTGTATCCTTAATGATAATTATTAATGCATTTATCTTAACTAAGGTGGTAATGGATCATTATAAAAAAATGTTCCTTATGGAAAGACTTAGGAAAGCAGAATTACAGGCCCTAAGATCCCGTTATTTTCAGGAAGTAAAACATCTGGTGCATGATCTAAAAACTCCCCTTTTTACTATCCAGGGTTTATCAGGTGCTATTGATATGATGGTGGAAAACCCAAAGGTTGCAAATTTTACTGAGAAAATTTCAGATTCGGTGGAAAGGATATCATCAATGATTTCAGAGGTTCTTCATGAAAAAAAACTTTCGGTGATCAAGGTCAAGGAAATAACGGACTTTTTAAAAACATATTTATCTCTTGAAGAGCAACAGGAAAAGGTAAAAATTGATTTAATGACTGATGAAAAAATTCTTGCAAATAAATATCTTTTATCCCGGGCTTTAATTAATCTTATTAATAATAGTTTACAGGCTATTGATCCCCAAAATGGGTTGATCCAAATAAATGCCTGTGAAGAAAATGGACAGGTGCTATTCCTGGTTAAAGATAATGGTAAGGGAATTCCTAAGGAACACCTGGAGAAAATTTGGGAGATAGGGTTTACCAGTGGTAAAAGCACCGGACTGGGCCTTAATTTTGTTAAAAAAGTGGTGGAAGATCATAAAGGTGAAATTACTATACAGAGTAAACCCAGAGAAGGAACAAAGGTAAAAATATTTTTGCCGAAGGTGGAATAAAGTATGAAAAAACTTCTAGCCGTTGATGATCATGAGGATATTTTATTTACAATTAAAGCCATTGGAGAACTCGCTGATCTATCAGTTGTTACCTGTAATAACAGTAAGGAAGCCTTAGAATTATTGAAAAAAGAAAAATTTGATCTGGTTATTGTTGATTACTATATGCCCGAAATGAACGGCCTTGAATTGGTAAAAAAAATCAGGGAAATATTGCCCAGTGTTCCTATCCTTGTTCTAACAGTGGATGAATCAATTGATATAGCCAGAAAATTCATGGATGCTGGTGCAACTGATTTTGCAACAAAACCAATTCGGACTCCAGACCTTGTCTCACGAATTAACCTGCATCTTGAACTTTCCAACCTCAAGGGAGATAATTTGCTTGAAGAAATAAAAAAACAAATACCAAAAGGTATGAGCCCTCAAACGTTAGGTTTGATTGTCAAATACCTCGAGGAAAACGAGGAATTTGAATCAAGTGAAACAATATCTTTAGGAACTGGCTTAGCTTATCAAACAGCTCACCGGTATTTAATGTTTTTAGAGGAAAAGGGATTTTTAGAAGCAAAATTGGATTATGGAAAAGTGGGAAGGCCAATAAAAAAATATGCTATAAAAAGTGAATTAGAAGAAAAAAATTAAAAACCAATCCTTAAATTTCCTTAATTGTTAAACCCCTCATTTTTCTGAGGGGTTTTTGTTTTTGATTAGGATGGGTTCCTTTTAAAAAAAATAGTAGAGAGAAATAAGAGAGAATATAGGAGAAAAAATTAATCTGATGAAAGGTTAAAGTGAAAAGAAATTAGAGAGGCAGAAACGGATTTTTTGGTTTTTGGATTCGTCAGCTTTTTGAGAAAGGGAGGTGGAAAAAAGGAGAGTTTGCTTTTGAAAGGTGACGGTTAAGCAGAAGAAATCGATTAGTTTCTAAGGGAGGATTTATTAATGCAAAAGCCAAAGATTTTAAGCCTTATGTTGGTTCTTATGTTGTGCTTTGCGCTGAGCTTTTCTCCAATTATTGCTTCAACCACAAGACCTGAAATAGTTGGAACCCAAGGCATGGTTACTTCGAACCATCCCCTGGCTTCAAAAGTTGGAATGGACATTCTTGATCAGGGTGGAAATGCTGTTGATGCTGCAGTAGCAGCAGTCGCTGCTATTGGTGTTGTTGAACCATACCTTTCTGGAGCTGGTGGAGACGGTTTTGCTTTTTATTATGATGCAGCAGCAGATGAACTCCATTACCTAAACTACAGTGCTCGAACTCCGGAAAACCTGACTTTGGAACACTTTAAAACCGATGATGGCGAATATTCTATTCCCTGGAGAGGACCATTAACAGCAATGATACCAGGGGCCTTCATGGGATGGCATGAGCTTTCGGAAAGATTCGCAACTAAGCCTTTTGCTGACTTATTGCAGCCTGCTATCAAATTAGCAGAAGAAGGTTTCCCTCTTACTGATATGGGTGCCAGCAATTTTAATACCTTCCTTTCCATGGCGATGGATTATGGGGAGTATGGTTTGGATGCCTGGTACGAGGGTATTCCTGAAGCGCCAAGAGTTGGGGATATTGTTCGGAATCCCAACCTTGCTGAAACCTATCGTCGTGTAGCCGAAGAAGGAATTGAAGTTTTCTACGGCGGTGAAATTGGCCAGCATATGGTTGATGTAATGCAGGAACTTGGCGGTGTATGGGAAATAGAAGATCTGGAAAACTTCTATGTAGAGTGGGATAAGCCTGCACCTATCGAGTTTAGTTATAGGGACTATGACTTTTACACTGTTCCTTATAATAGTAGCGGTGGTGTAGCTACTGCTCAAATTCTTAATATGATGGAAGCATATGACCTTGCCAGCATGGGTGTTAACAGCGCTGGATATCTGCACCTTTTAATTGAAGCTGTAAAGCTTGCAGCGGCAGACCGTGCAGAGTGGGCCTGCGACCCTGACCTTGTTGATGTTCCTTTTGAAGAACTGGTGTCAAAAGAATATGCTGCCCAACGCAGGGCAGAAATTAATCCTTATGTAGCATCCGATGGATACCAGGCTGGAATGGAAAGACCTGGAGGAACCTCAACTCTTTCTGTTGTTGATAAAGATGGAAACATGGTCACAATGGTCTTTACCCTTGGAGCAGGCTGGGGAAGTGGAGTTACTGCAGGTGATACAGGAATAGTATTAAACGATGCCTGCGCCTGGTTGGAAACTGATCCTGATAGTCCTGCTGTAGTTCAAGGTGGAGTCCGGACCCGCTGGAACATGCATATGGTTCTGGGTATGCACCAGGCAACCGGAGAAAGATTTGTCATGAGTACTCCGGGTGGAACCAGTATCTGGCAGACCATTCCTCAGGTAATTACCAAAATGGTTGATTTTGACATGGGAATGCAGGAAGCAATTGAATCACCCCGTTTCCGCTGGTCCTTATCCGGAGTTGCAACCAGTATAGAGGATCGTGTTTCTCCGGAAGTAATCAGTCAACTGGAAGCATTTGGCCATGATATTAGTCTATATGGCTCATATACTATGTCTGTTGGTGGTGTAGCTGGTGTAACTTATAACCCACAAACTGGAGTTATGACCGGTGCTGCTGACCCCAGGAGAGATGGGTACGCAATAGGATTTTAGAGAGAATAAAGGTAAAATAAATAGAAGTCCTGCTTGGGGATTTCCCCAAGCAGGACTATTAAACTAATTAAAATAAAGGGTTCCTGAATTTTGCTAATAATCCTTTCTAAAAGAAGGAAGGTTAATAATATAAATTAAAGGGGAAAAAATAAAAACTCAAGGGGGTAAAAGAATGTCATTTAAAAAGCAAATTTTGATGTTTTTGGTTTTTGCCTTAGTTTTAGGATTTGGTTCTTTGGTGCAGGCGGAAGAGGTTGATGTTCCTTCGGGGAAACTTCCAATTTTGGTCACCTCTGCAGGGCAGAGTCCTGACGACAACATGGTTCGGGTCCTGGCAACTCGCCTGGGGTTGGAAGTGAAACACGATCCTCTGATTACAGTTGATGAATTAGGCGATGTTAAAACAGTTTTGTTTGCCATTGGCGGAAGTGCGAAAGGTCTTGGTGAAGCAGGAATTGACATTCGTGAGGAAGAAGCACGAATTGCCGGGATTTTGGATAAAATGGATGAACTAAAAGAAGAATACCCGGGTGAATATCTTACTGTTGGCTTTCATATAGGTGGGGAAGGAAGGCGGGGAGATTTATCCCAGGCCTCTATTGATGCAACGGCTCCAAGAGTTGACCTGTTAGTTGTGTGGGAAGAGGGAAATCAGGACGGAATGTTCACCAAGATTGCTGAAGAAAACGATATTCCCTTAATAATAATTGAATCGGTGAGAGATACAGAAAATATTTTAGCCAAGATTTTTGCTGAGTACCTCGAAGATTAAAAAAACCAATTGGAAAAATAAAAAAGGGTGTAAAAGGTAAAAAATGGGCCTCTGGTTTGTCCCCATGAGGCCCATTATTACGATAATTTCCTACTGAGGAGTGAAGTCCTATGTCTCAGGAAATGTTTTCTTTTCTTGTGTTTTTGGCAATGCTGATAGGGTTTTTTGTAGCATCCTTTCCTTTGAAAATGCCTGCAGCCCTCGCTCTCTTTGTTACCGGGATAGTCGGTTCAATTGCAGGGGGCCTGGGCTTATCAACCTGGCATATTTTTGAAGGAATGTTCGGGTTTTTTGAAATTACTGCCATTGTATTGACCGCTTCTATCTTCATTTCCTTCCAGCGGGAATCAATGGGCCTTAATGTTTTGGTTCGAGACCTGATAAGATTATTTTATAAAGTCCCCCCAATATTATTGATAGTTTTAATGTTTGTTGTTATTTTGCCTGGAGCCCTGGCTGGATCCGGAACAGCAGCAGTAATGGCTGTTGGAGGTTTGGTCGGAACTGTCCTCACCTATATTGGGCTTTCCAAAGTAACCGTTGCTGCTTTTGTTGGTATGGGTGGGATCCTTGCCTTGATTGCTCCACCAATTAATTTGCCAGCAATGATTATTTCTTCTGGGCTTAATATGCCTTATGCTGGATTTTTCGGCCCCTTAATGATCTGGACACTTTTTTTGGGGGTTAGCTTACCGTTAATCTATGGTTTAAAAGAGGTAGATAAAAAGATCGATTCCCAGGAAATACTGGGGAAAATTCCGGGAGGCGAATTCTATTTAGGTCGCCTGGGGGCTTATCTCCCCCTATTGGTTGTTATTGGGCTGATGGTAATGCAAAGAGCTTTTCCCCAAGCTCTTGATCCGGGGATCCCCTTAATTTTTATTGTCGGTGCAATTCTTGCTTATTTCCTGCCTAAAAAAAGGTTGAATTTCATCAAAATAACCAAAGAAACAATTGAAAAAACCGGGCCAGTTGCTGCTCTGTTTATTTCGGTCGGTGTAGTAGTCCAGGTTATGGTTGCTACAGGAGTTCGAGGTTGGATTGTAATAGAGTCTACGACTGCTCCGGCATTGTTTCTGTTTGTAGCTGTTCTCTTTTTAATTCCAATAATGGGCGGAGTAATGGGGACCTATGGAGTTGCATCTATTTTTGCTATCCCCTTTATGATGGCCTTGCTCAGGCTTGATTTGATTTATGCTATTGCTGGAATGAGCATGCTCTGTTGCCTGGCCTCTCTCACACCCCCAACTGCAATTGTGGGTAGAGCAGGTGTATTGGCTACAGGATATGATGGGACATATGGAAAAGTGCTGAGGATATCCACAATCCCCTGGATAGTGGTCGCAGCAGCCTCAATGGTGACCATCATTTTTGCCAACCAGTTAAGTGCCTGGTTTTAAGGAGGGATACGAGATATGATTTTAATCTATCAAATTATTTATGGTGTTCTTGCCTTATTTATGTTGTGGAGTGTTTACGATAAAGAGAATATATATGAAAAAATAGCAATGGCTGTCCTGGCAATCCCCTTTATTCTAAGGGTTTTCCTTATCAAATAAGGAGGTGAGAAAAAATGACTAAATTAAATGGTTCGAAAAATCTTATTTCAACAGGCGTGATTTTTGTTGTCCTCCTGGTTTTGGTTCTAGTTGCCAGGGCAGAATTTAGTAGACCATACGAGTTATGCGAAATAGTTGAAGGTCCAGGGGTTACAAGGACAGGGTACCTTTCTGATTATTTTGATAAGCTTGAAGGGACACCTGGTGATACAAAATTATATTTCCTTGAAGGAGAAGAGCCTGGTGGGACCCTACTGGTTTTTGGGGGGCTTCACCCTAATGAACCTGCAGGTTTACTTGCTGCTGTGGTTTTAATAGAGAATGCCCAGGTTGATGTTGGGAGAATTATTGTTATTCCTCACACAAATGCCAGCGCTTTCACCTACACCGAACCTTTGCAGGCAAGCCCGCCCTTTTTTGATATTGAAACTGAATGGGGGGCCAGAACCTTTCGCTATGGGAGTCGTTTAACCAGTCCCCTGCATCAATATCCCGATCCCCAGGCTTATGTACACCCTTCGGGAATGCTTTTATCAGGTGGAGAAGTCCGAAACCTGAACCGTGTATTCCCCGGGCGGGAAGATGGCTTGTTAACTGAACAAATTGCCTGGGGTTTAATGGAATTAATCTGGGCAGAGGATGTTGACATGGTCGTTGATGTCCACGAAGCCCGTCCAATTAATCCGGTTGTAAATTGTATTATGGCTCATCCGGATATAATGGATATTGCTTCTTTGGCAATTATGGACCTAGGAGCAGACTATGGGGTTCCCATCCGCCTGGAACCTTCTCCCGAAAGGTTGAGGGGTATTACCCACAGGGAAATTGGCGATCATAGCGATGCTCTTGCTGTAATCCTGGAAAGTCCCAATCCAGCAATGGATGCTCTAAGAGGTCCCACAAATGCTGACCTTGTGGTTTATGGACAGGATGATTTTTTCAGGAGAGCCTCTGAAGCTGGTTTAATCAGGGTTCCCTACTATGAAAGGGATCGAGAAGGCTTTCCAATTGACCGAAGGGTTGGGCGCCACACAACAACAATTATGGTCTTGGCACAGACTTATAATGATTTCCACTTTGACCGACCAATAGAATTCCACGGGGTTCCCACCAAGGAAGATATAATTGAGAATGGTCTGGGACATTATTTGCTAAGGCCTTAAAGGAAATTTGTTGAAGAAAGTGTTAATTTGGTAATTAGGGGGATCAAAATGGAAGGACTGGAAAAGAGAGTACAAAAAAGAAGTTTCCGAGAAAAAATTAAAAGCCCTGAACAAGCAGCTGATTTCATTAAAGATGGGATGACAGTAGCAACAAGTGGTTTTACCCCTGCAGGGTATCCCAAAGAAGTTCCTTTAGCTCTGGCAAAAAAAGCCGAAAAAGAACCTCTAAAAGTTAATCTCTTTACCGGTGCTTCTGTGGGAGAAGAACTTGATGGGGCTTTAAGTAGGGTTTGTGCAATAAACAAGAGAATTCCCTATCAAACAAATAATGATTTAAGGAATGCAATTAACTGTGGCGAGGTTAAATTTGTTGACCTGCATTTAAGCCATATGCCCCAAATGGTCCGGTATGGGTCTCTAGGGAAAATTGATGTAGCAATAGTTGAAGTAGTTGCCATAAAAGATGACGGACGCCTTGTCCTTTCAACTTCAGTTGGTAATACTCCCACTTTTTTAAAAGAAGCTGAAAAAATTATTTTAGAAGTCAACTCAAGCCAGCCCCTTTTTCTTGACGGAATTCATGACCTCTATATTCCTGATGATCCCCCTAATCGCCAACCAATTCCCCTAATGGATGTTACTGATAGAATTGGAGAACCCTATTTTGAGGTAGATGAAGAAAAAGTAGTTGCAGTTGTCCTTTCTGATAAAAAGGATGTGAACCGGGGGTTTTCTCCTCCGGATGAGACCAGTATTAAGATAGCCAATAACATTATTTCCTTTTTAAAAAAGGAAATAAAAGAGAAAAGGTTGCCTGATGAATTGTTACCCTTTCAATCTGGAGTTGGAAGTATAGCCAACGCTACCCTTGTGGGACTGAAAAACCTCGGGAAGAAAGGGCTTAAATTTTATTCCGAGGTAATACAGGATTCCGTCCTTGATCTTTTGGAAGAGGGGTATTTAGGTTTTGCTTCTGGAACTTCCCTAACCCTATCGCCGGAGAAATTAGAGTACTTTAACCAGAACTTCCAAAAATTTAAGGATAAAATTATTCTTCGTCCCCAGGAAATCAGCAATCATCCCGAGGTAATTAGAAGACTGGGTGTGATTGCAATGAATACGGCAATAGAGGTTGATATCTACGGAAATGTTAACTCCACCCACATTAACGGTAGTAAAATGATGAATGGAATAGGTGGCTCGGGAGATTTTAGCCGGAATGCTTTCCTTTCAATTTTCACCACTCCTTCAGTGAGAAAAGGAGGGCAAATTTCCTGTGTTGTTCCCAGGGCGAGTCACATTGACCATACCGAACATGATGTTCAGGTAATAATTACGGAACAGGGAATTGGGGACCTGCGTGGAGCCTCTCCCCAGGAAAAAGCAGAGATTATAATTAATAACTGCGCTCACCCAGACTGCAGAGATAAATTGAAGGAGTTCTTCTCACTCTGCAAAAAAGAAGGCTTTGGGCATACGCCCTGCATCATTGAAAAATAGTAACAGTAATTCCGTAATTTTGTCAGGAGAGGGTGAGGAGAATGAAAAAACAGCCGGTTAAATTACTTTATGTACTATGTTTTTTGCTACTTTTTTCTGGTCTTGCCAGTGCAGATTCTTGGGAAAAAGGTATTATTGGAGAAGGGGAAAAGTGGGAGACAGAAGTGTTGGTTTATGATACCCAAAAAGAAGGAGCCTCCGTCCTTTTGGTGGGTGGTGTTCACGGAGATGAAC
>SL_5KL_010_SEDDRAFT_10002418_pt1 | contig 10391 bp, 10 predicted proteins | sample SodLakKL_010_SED_FD_9118 | JGI IMG/M metagenome (IMG submission 9118)
ATCACCGGCAACGAAACCCTGGTTACGGACCTCTCCTGTATGCCCAGTGAAGATTTTTCCGAGTTTTCAGCCCGTGTTCCCGGTGTTTTTGTTTTCCTGGGGACGGGAAATAAGAATAAACAGAGCGATTACCCGCACCATAATCCACGCTTTAATATCGACGAAGACAGCTTGCCGCTGGGAGTAGAACTTTTAGTTGCATTTACGCTCAGGTTTTTTCAGGAAGGGGAGGTGATCACAGAAAAATAATAGATTTGACCAGATGGTAAAGAAATGCTGACAACGTTGATTATGTAGTTAACCTTAATTTTTGGGGGGAATGTAAATGAACAGCAAGAACAGTTTATGGTTTATGTTAATCCTGGTAGTAGTGCTTGCTTTTGGGCTGGTAGCGCTTTCAGGATGCGAAGAAGCGCCGGTAGAAGAACCGGTGGAAGAAGAACCGGATGAAGAAGTGGATGAGGAAGTGGAAGTAGACGAGCCTGTCCTTGATGAGGTCATTGAAGCCAGGTTAGCCTCAGAAGAAATTGAAGGCGACTTCATGACCGTTTGGGCGGAAAACTTCTCCGATCACATGTATGAGTGGTCTGACGGTATGTACCAGCTTGATGTCTATCCCATGGGAACCCTTGGCGACTTACGTGACATTAACGAACTGGCCCAGCTGGGTGTCGTGGAATACGTGTTTTCCGACTTTGCCTGGATCGGGGCCTTTGTCCCTGAAGCACAGGTTTTCGGATTGCACTACCTTTGGCCGGAAGAGCGTCCCTGGGAAGTCATGGAGTGGGTAGTCAGGAACGGTGAGACAATGGATATTCTTGAGGAAAGCTACCGCCGTGAAGGTTTGGTGCCTTTAAGCATTATGTTTGAAGGCTGGCAGTGGATGACTTCGAATGTGCCAATTGAAACTGTTGATGACATGCAGGGCTACGATGTGCGGATTATGGCTTCTGATATGCTAAATGAACAGTATCTGGCTCTGGGCGCATCTCCCACGCCGATGGATTACGGGGAAGTATACAGCGGTCTGCAAACCGGCTTGATTGACGGCCAGGTAAACCCGCTCTTTGCGATCAAGAGTATGGACTTTTACGAGGAGCAGGACTACTTTACCCAGATTTATGCCGAGGTTTTTGTTGGCATTCCGACTATAAACATGGTTTTCTTTGATTCATTGCCGGAAGAAGTCCAGCAGGAACACCGTGAATGGTGGGCTGATGCAATTCTCCCGGCAGCAGACTGGATTAACGAGCGTCATGAAGGGGATCTGGAGGCAATGTTGGAAGCCCGCCCCGTAATTGAAGTAAATGAAATTACCGGTGAGGCACAAGAAGGTTTCAGGGAAGCAGCAATGCCCTCACACGAAGTTTTCATCGAAGAATATGGCGGACCGAACGCAGAGGCAATTTATAATGCCCTGGTCAGCGATATTGAGCAGGCGAAAGAAGAGTTAGGAATTGAATAAAAGCAGATAAACCGAAAGCAAACCCTGCAGCGGATTAAAAACCGCTGCAGGGTTTTTAAAAGTGAGGTTAATCATATGGATGCTTTTTTCAAAACTGTCGGTAAGGTTTTAGACTGGTTTGAAGTGGCGATTTTAAGTATTGGGGTTTTTATTCTTGCCGCCCTGCTTATAGCCAATGTAATAGCCCGGAATTTCTTCAGAAGCATATATTATGCTGAAGAATTATCTATGATCCTGGTAATTATTATTACCTTCGTGGGTTTAAGTTACGCCGTCCGCAAGGCCAGGCATATCCGGATGGGGGCAATTTTTGATGCGCTTAACCCCAAAGTGCAAAAAATTGCACTATATGTAATCGCCGGTTACAGTGCTTTTATCATGTTTTTTATGTCCTATTATGCCTATCATTATGTGGCGACGGCCAGGATGACCATGCAGGTTACTTCTTCGCTGCGGATACCTTACTGGATGATCATTGTGATTGTTATTGTGGGATTTTTTATGGCCGGGGTCCAGTATGTTCGCACAATTATTAAAAATATTTACGAAGATGAAGTCTGGCTATCACCAGAACAGCAGAGCGAGTATGAAGCGGAAGGATAATAATTAGTATGAAAGGTGGTGAGAAATAGTTGCTATTCTTGGGAGCTAGCATGTTAAGCAAGTTATTACTGGGTTTTCCTTTTATGGTTGTGATCCTCGGATCATTGATTCTTTATTTTTGGATCTTTATGCCAGATTTCAATATGCATGTTTTAGTGCAGCAAGTAGTTAGCGGGATAAAGCCAACGGCGCTGGTGGCGGTGCCCATGTTCATCCTGGGAGCGTCGATCATAACCTCCGGGCAGGCGGCGGGCAAGCTGATTAATATGGTTAAATCATTTGTCGGCCATATTCCCGGCGGTCTTCCGATTACTACCAATGCCAGCTGTACCCTTTTTGGGGCAGTTTCCGGTTCAACCCAGGCCACAGTGGCAGCAATCGGCGGAACTATGCGTCCCATGTTGTTAGATGCCGGTTATCCCAGTTCCTATACATTGGGGTTAATTATCAATTCCAGCGACATTGCTTTTCTCATCCCACCCAGTATCGGTTTCATTGTTTACGGGGTGGTTACCGGCACTTCTATCGGAGAGCTTTTTTTGGCCGGGATTGGGCCCGGTATTCTCATATTTTTGTTGTTTTCTGTTTACAGTTTCTTCTATTCCAAGCTTAAAAATATTGGTCAGCTTCCGAAGGCTAACTGGGAAGAAAGAAAGGCTGCGATTAAAGATGGCCTTCCTGTTGTTGGTTTTCCGGCCATTATTGTCGGCGGGATCTATGGAGGTATTTTTAGCCCCACTGAGGCGGCAGCTGCAGCTGTGGCCTATGCCCTTTTTTTAGAGCTGATTGTCTACCGTTCTTTAACAGTTAACAGGTTAGTGGACAGTTTTTTACAGACCGGGGTCATAACCGGGGTGGTTTTTATACTGGTTGGCGCCGGCCAGGCCCTGTCCTGGCTGCTGAGTTTTTTACGGATCCCGCAGCAGATTCTCGGACCTTTGTTCGGAGCCGATCCATCATATTTAACCGTCATCTTGATTATTGTGGTTTCTTATTTCGTGGCCTGCATGTTTGTTGATCCGATTGTTGCTATATATGTGCTTAGCCCGGTATTTGCGCCCTACGTGATTCAAGCCGGCGTGGATCCGGTGTTGCTCGGGGTTTTAGTTACCCTTCAGGCGGCAATTGGTTCTGCTACTCCTCCATTTGGTTGTGATATTTTTACTGCCCAGCTCATTTTTAGGCGGCCTTACCTGGAAGTGATCGGACACACACCGCCGTTTATTATAATTTTAATCCTGGTTACTATATTGCTGGTGGCTTTTCCAGACATAGCTTTGTTTATACCCGATACTGCGTTAATAGATTAATATCAAGCAAGTTTTTAAGGAGGTCACGTTTTGTTCTACCGGGCAAAACCGGGGCAGGTCAGTTACGGTGAAGCAATAGGCATTATATTGCTTGATAGCTCTGCCCCGTTCATCCCAGGCGATGTGGCCAACGCCAGCACCTACAGTTTCCCGGTTCGCTTTCAAAAGGTGCCGGGCCTGAGTGTGGAACGCATTTTTAATCACGATCTTTCCCTTGTTGATGACGTGATTGAAGCAGCTGTTGAATTAAAAGCTAACGGAGTCAGGGCAATCACCGGCGACTGCGGTTTTATGGCCCTCTACCAGGAGCAAATAGCCCGTGCTGTAGGACTTCCAACCTTTATGTCCAGCCTTCTGCAGGTGCCGTTTATTGTTCGCCTGATCGGCGAAAAAGACCAGGTTGGGATTATCACGGCCAACGCCGGGGCCCTTAATGATCAGGTTTTAAAGATCTGCGGGGCCGATTTGCCGGAAAAGCTGGCTGTCCGCGGCCTGGAAAACTGCCCAGCTTTCCGGGATGCCTTTATTGAAGAAAAAGGGATCCTGGACAGCTCGAAGGTGGAAGAAGAAGTTGTTAGAGCGGCCAGGGAGTTGACAGAAAAGGTGCCTGAAACAAGGGTTTTGCTCTTCGAATGCAGCGTCCTGGCGCCATATGGCGCGGCCGTCCAGCATACTACGGGCCTGCCTGTATTCGATTACATTACCATGATAAATTATGTTTATTCGGCTGTAGTTAAGCAGCGCTTTGAAGGTTTTATGTAAGTATAACGGAAAAAGCCTTAATTCCTCCCCGGATATTTTAGAACCGGGCACGGGTTTGCCAGGGTTTCAGGGCAAAATAAATAAGAAATGCTTTTTTCTGGACGGGATCAATAACAGGATAAAGGAGGAGTAATTATGCCAGGAGTTTTTTCCAGGGAAGAATACCAGAGCAGGGTTCAAAAAACCAGGGAAAAAATGGCGGGCAGGGGGATCGATCTGCTGGTCATATGCCAGCCGGCCAATATGAATTATTTAACCGGCTACGATGGCTGGAGCTTTTATGTTCACCAGTGTGTTTTGCTGCATCAAGATCAAGGTGAACCGATGTGGCTCGGCCGAGGTATGGACGCCAACGGGGCCCGGTTGACTACGTACCTGGCCGAAGACAATATCCGTGAGTACGCTGATGATTATGTGCAGTCTACCGTAAAGCATCCCATGGAATTCGTGGCCGATGTGATCAAAGAAAAGGGCTGGGATAAAGGCGTAATCGGGGTGGAGATGGATCAATTTTATTTTACCCACAGCGCTTATGCAGCTCTTGAAAAATCCCTCCCGCAGGCTAAGTTCAGCGATGCCAATGCCCTGGTCAACTGGGTCAGGGTGGTTAAATCTGAAGCCGAGGTTGAGTTTATCCGGCGGGCCGGCTTGATTTCAGAAAAAGTTATGGACGCCGCAAAAAATGCTATCAATGTTGGGGTGCGCGAATGCGATGCCGCCGCGGCTGTAGCGCACGCCCAGTATTCAGGGACAGAAGACTACGCCGGCGATTACCCGGCCATAGTTCCTTTGATGATGGCCGGGGAAGCTACCAAGACTCCCCACCTGACCTGGACAGAAAAAGTCTACCAGGAAAATGAAGCGGTGCTGCTGGAACTGAGCGGGGCTTACCGCCGTTACCACGCCCCGATTGCCAGAACTATTTTCCTGGGGGAAAACCCGCCCCGGCTTTTAACTGATACCGCTAACGTGGTCTTAGAAGGCCTGGACAAGGCCCTGGAAACGATCAAACCGGGGGTTACCGTAGAAGAAGTGGAGGAAGCCTGGCGCAAAGGGATTGCTCATTCAACGGTGGTAAAGGAATCCAGGATCGGCTATTCTTTCGGGCTCAACTATCCCCCGGACTGGGGGGAACAGACGATCAGCATCCGCCCGGGTGATAAAACCGTCCTGGAGCCCAACATGATGCTGCACCTGATACCAGGCATCTGGTATGACGAAGTTGGCTTCGAAGTAGATGCCAGTGTGCAGGTGACTTCGGACGGGTATGAGCATGTTTATGACTATCCCCTTGAGCTTATTATCAAGGATTAGAAGGTTGATTCGCATGGTCCGGTCTTTGCCGGCCGGGTTTGTGAATAGATGAGAATAACTGATGAAAGGAGAAAGGATCTTGTCTAAGAAAAACGTGTTGGATTTTATCAGGATGAAAAAGGAAGGCGAGAAAGTAGCCTGGGTAACGGCTTACGACTTTCCCATGGGTATGTTTGCCGAGCAGGCTGGGATGGATATGATCCTGGTTGGCGACTCGTTGGGCATGGTTTTGCTTGGTTACAAGGATACCATCCCGGTGACCATGGAGGATTGTCTTTCCCATTGCCGGGCGGTGCGGCGCGGCGCCCCCAAGACCTGGATTGTCGGCGATATGCCCTTTGGTTCGTACCAGACCAGCGATGAGGATGCGGTCAAGAATGCTGTCCGGTTCTTAAAAGAAGCGGATATGGACTGCATCAAGCTTGAGGGAGGAGTAAGGGTGGCCAGCCGGATTAAAGCTATTAACGAGGCCGGAGTCCTGGTTATGGGCCATATTGGGCTTACGCCCCAGAGCGCCGGCCAGCTGGGTGGATTCCGGGCAACCGGAAGGGATGTCAAGACTGCCCGCAGCTTGATTGAAGATGCCCTGGCGGTCCAGGATGCGGGAGCTTACTCAATACTGGTCGAAGCGGTTGCTCCGGAGCTAACCGAATTTTTGACCAGGAAGCTGGATATCCCCGTTTATTCGATCGGGGCCGGAGTCAAATGTGACGGTCAGCTTTTAATTTGCGGTGATATGCTGGGTCAGTTCCAGGCTTTTACCCCGAAATTCGTAAAAGTTTACGCCAACATAGCCGAAACCTGCACCAATGCTTTCAAGCAGTATATCTCGGAAGTTAAGAACGAGGAGTTCCCGACCGACGATCATGTTTACCCGCGTAAAGACAGCCTGGAAGATTTCCAGAAACTGTTTGACGAATATAGTTAAAAACTATATTTAAGCCGATTATCAATAGTTTAGGTTCTAAAAAATCATAATACTGGAGGTTGTTTGAGATGTCCTTTGATAAGATTGAGAAGTATATCCAGGAAAAAACCGCTTTCCCTTTGCGGGATCGTTATGATCTGCCCACCTCGAAGCATACCTTTCCCGATGGTTCTCACTACCGGATTGAAATTGCCGGCATGGAAACCATTGAAAACCTGGAAATAATGACTAAAGAAGCTGAAAAGAGAAAAGTTCCCGTTCACCGGGTTATTTCTACGGTTCGGGGGGCGGCCCTGATGGATCAGAAAGAGCTGGAAGAATACGCCCGGGTAGCGGCAGAAAATAATTATGAAGTGATAATCAATCCCATTCCAAGCAGGGGTTGGGACAACGGTCGGCAGTATGTTACCCCTGAAGGGTACGTTTCCGGGATGCGTCTGCGGGGCAGCGACAAGGTTTATGAATGGCTGAAAGAATTTGACCGCTGCCTGGAAGCAGGGATCCGGGGGTTCCTGATTCCCGATGAAGGCTTGCTGGCCCTGGTTACTAAGATGAGGGAAGACGGAGTTATCCCTGATGATGTGAGGTTTAAGGTGTCGGTATTTGCCGGACACGGCAGCCCGCTGGGCGGCAAACTGCTTGAAGATATGGGCGCTGACAGCTTTAACCCGTTGGGGGACTTGACCCTGCCCATGCTGGCTTCAATCAGGAGCACTGTTAAGCTGCCTCTGGATGTTTACGTCAGCCTGGTTGAATCGATGGGTGGTTTCCAGCGTTTCCATGAGTGCCCGGATATTGCCCGGGTCAGCGCACCGGTCTACTTCAAGATTGAACCCGGACGCACAGAAGGAGAAATGTATAATGCCTGGGTTGATAACGGCCTGATTAACCATCTGGCAGCGCACCGGGTCAAGATTGCCCAGATCTGCATTGAATGGGTGGAGCGCTCGGGCCTCGGGCTGGTCATGAAAGAGGGCGGGGACGATCTGTCCGTACCCAAACCGGTTTAAAAGGCATTTAGTATAGCCCTGATATTAAGAATGCCTGTGCCANGGCGCATGGCTGTTGTGAACGCACAGTTCATTCTGATTTAATCCAAACACTAACGGCAATCTCCACCGGCAGGTTGTAAGCCTGCCGGTGGAGTGGTATAAAATTATTATATGGGAATAACCGCATGATTCCTGTTAACTAAATCATCACAGCAGCTACTGCTGATTTTTTCAACTTAAGTAATATACAAACAAACGGGGAGCATATTTATATATTTTTGATAGGAGTTGGTAATTATGAGTGCAAATCCGCTCACTACTGCTTTATATACTCTGCGGGAGGCGGCCGAAGAGGCCGGCCTTGATCCCAAAGTGACCGAACTGCTCAGCACACCGAAACGGACCATGGAGTTCACTTTCCCCATGCGCATGGATAACGGTGAAGTCCGGATTTTTACCGCTTACAGAGTGCATTGGTGTGATGCCCTGGGAGGGTTTAAGGATGGGACCCGGTTTACCGCAAACCTGACCATTGACGAATGCAAGGCCCTGGCCCTGTGGATGACAATCAAACATGGTGTTGGGGGAATTCCCGCCGGGGGAGGCAAGGGAGGGATTATTGTCGATCCCGGGGAATTGAGCGAATGGGAACTGGAAAGGCTTTCCCGCAGCTATATGCGCCACCTGCCCATGAANGGGGCCTGGGTGGATGTGCCCGGCGCTGATATTGGAACCAGTGAAAAGACCCAGGGTTGGATGCTCGACGAATATGAATCTATTGTCGGCTACCACAGCCCGGCGGCAATCAACGATAAACCGACAGCGGTCAGCGGCACCCTCGGCACCGATGAGGCTACCGGTCTCGGTGTCTATTATGTGTTCGAGCAGGCTATCAAGGATTTTGGTTTTGCAGAAGGGTGCAGTGTGGTTGTGCAGGGTTTCGGCAAGGTTGGCTCGGTTCTGGCCAGGTATTTAACGAAAGGCGGTTACAAGGTTTTAGCTGTCGGTGATGTCTACGGGGCCATCCATTCAGCAGACGGTATTGACTGTGTCGAACTGGACCGTTATGTGGCTGAAACCGGTTCAGTGGTTGATTTTCCGGGCACAAAGCCTATTTCTAATGACGAACTATTGGAAATGGAAGTGGATGTTCTAATTCCCGCCGCGGTGCAGAGTGTGATCACGGATCAAAATGCATCCAGGATTAAGGCCAAACTGGTCATTGAAGCAGCAAACGGTCCGGTAACCCCGGAAGCGGAAGATGAGCTTGGGGGAAGAGGGATAGCGGTGGTACCCGATGTTGTCGCCAACGTGGGAGGAGCGATTGTGTGCCATTTTGAAAGAATCCAGGGGCTCACGGATGAGTATTGGGATCTTGAGCGGGTCAGGGGACGGCTTAAAGATTGGATGACCAGGGCTTATCAAAACACCTCAGCTACGGCCGGGGATAAGAAAGTATCAATGCGCATGGCGGCCTGGATTAATGCCCTGAAGAAAATTGAAGCTTCGGTCAAGAAACGGGGCTGGGTTTAAATAAATTGTGCAATTTACTTGAGAGATGGAGGGATTGTAATGAGTGAAAAGAAATCTATATTTCCAGAAAACGCCCCAAAACTGAACGCCCCTTACTCTCCTGGAATTAGAATCGGCAACCTTTTTTTCATCAGTGGCCAGGTTCCGGTAAACCCTGCCACCTCTGAATTGGTGGAAGGCGATATCAAGGAGCAGACCAGGCAGGTCATGGAGAACATGAAAAATATCATTGAAGCAGCCGGGGGTAATGTGGATGATATTGTCAAGGTTAACGCTTTCTTGAAGGACATGAGCGATTTTAAGGCCTTCAACGAGGTTTACAAATCTTACTTTAACGAACCCTACCCGGCCCGGAGCTGCGTGGAGTGCGCCAACCCCGTCGGGGCCCTGGTTGAGGTAGAGTTTACAGCAGTGCTCAAAGAATAATAATGAGGAACTCAATTATAGTCATGTACTAGTAATTATCCTGGAATGGCGGCCCTGCCTGGCAGGGCCTTTAACATGAGCCGGTTTCTTTATGTAGAAGTCAAGGAATTGGCGCACAGTTAATTGCCAGGGACGTCGTTGCTTGGTACAATATTGTTGAAACATGAAAGGATTGTTTTTCTTTGCCGGATGTGTTTAAATATCCGTATCCGGCGGTTGCCTTATGCGCCCGTAGCTCAGCCCGGATAGAGTAACTGACTTCGAATCAGCAGGTCGCAGGTTCAAATCCTGCCGGGCGCACCAGTAAATACAAGGCTTTTGGGGTCTGGAGATATTGTCCAGACCCCTTTTGTGTGCCTTTAGTTCATAAGACATAGTTCTATAACAACAACTATGGTTTATGTCCATCTTGTTGGAGCTGATGGCATCGTTTATTTTAGGTAGTGTCATAAATAAGCTTCTTTATTTTCGTATCTATTAGCGGTTCTTTAGATTCGCTCATTCCATATCAAGCAGGGGAGGATATAGCTAAACACGTAAAAAATGGCAGTTTTGAATTGATTGAGAATGTGGGATATGATATGCCTGATCAATTCATTCCCCGCATCGTCGACTTAATTTACGATCATGCTAACGTTAGAAAAGTATTAATAAATTTTTCGTAGCGATAATACGAGAGTCTGTGTTTAGTTTTCAGCTTGAATTTCTTCAATCAATCTTATTACTTCTTCATTACTTGGAATATCTTTCATTGAGTTTCCGTAATGCACATAGCGCAAAATGCCTTTTTTATCAATTATCATTTGAGCTGGCATACGACCAAGTTTAACCATACTAACTTGTTGCCCATATAAATCTGCTACTTTATGTTTGGGATCTGGAATGCCGATAAAAGGCATTTGATTGTCTTCCCAGTACTGAGCAAAGGGTTCTTTTTCCTCAGGTCCTACTGCAACAACAATAGTATCTCTTTCTCGAAATAAAGAGTAATCTTGACGCAACTGCGCCATATGCTTTCGGCAATAAGGTCAAACAAATCCGCGGTTAAAGACTAAAAA
>SL_5KL_010_SEDDRAFT_10002421_pt1 | contig 10366 bp, 7 predicted proteins | sample SodLakKL_010_SED_FD_9118 | JGI IMG/M metagenome (IMG submission 9118)
GATCGCTTTAGAACCGACTGCCGGACCCATTGAATTCGCTAGGTCGTTGGCACCTATGTTCCAAGCCATGTAGAGTCCAGCGGCCAATCCAGCAACAAGTATCGAAGCACCCAATGTAGAAAGTCCGAGCATACAAAATTGAGTAAATATCTAGCTTATATTACTCTTTTCTTTATACTCTATTTAGTCTATATATTTTATTTTCAACAGACGATCCGTCCTTCTCTCAAGATGTTTATAGCTCTTTCAGGATAAACTTTTTCCACCATCTTCTCCACTACTGTTTCGATATCATAACCCATCCTTTCGAATCTTATCTCCCCATCTTCAATTACCGCATATGCAGCTCTGTTATCACCATCTCTAGGCTGCCCGATACTGCCAGGATTAACGAATCTCTTACCATCGACCTCACGGTCCATCTGTATATGGGTGTGACCTAGAAACACTAGATCTTGTTCAACACCGTTGAACTCTCTGAACTCATTTTCTTCTGTGTTCGGTTTCAAATACTTGAACATATCACCTTTCGATGCGTGTGTGATAAAGTGATCCTCAGTTTCCACATCTATGGGTAATCCCCCAAGATAGTCCAGAGACTCTCCATCAATATCCTCGATGGTTATCTCCCTCACCTCTTGAGAGAGATCTTTCAGTTCGTATCCACAACCACAATCCACTCCAAAAGCGACTGCATTATCATGGTTCCCTCTTACGACGATATCAGCCTCTTTTCTTATCAGATCAATACATTCCTGTGGGGAAGGTCCGTAATCTACGATATCACCCATGCAGTATATCATCGAGTAGTCCTCTAGTTCTATCACTTTCTTCAAAGCTTCGTAATTTCCGTGTACATCCGATATCAGGAGTATTTTCATATCTTTCATTTTTATCCTCTTAACTTTTAAGTTTCTGGTTCTATCCTCTCACCGGTTTCCATATAAACAACCCTGTCAACGATATTACAGGCGTGGTCCGCTATCCTTTCCAAATACCGTATAACTAGTATGTACTGAGTACCCTGTGTGATAGTGCTCTTGTCTTCCATCATGTAGGTAAGTACTTCTCTGAATATCTCATCATAAAGGGCATCGACTTTTTCTTCGTTCTCATATATCTTATCTAGATAGGAAACATCTTCTTCCATAAAAGAGTCCACAGCCATATCCACCATCTCTATGGTGATGTTTGCCATATGGGGTATAGATACAAGTTTTTTCATATGTTGCTTGCCCAACATCCTTTTAGAAACATTCACGATATCTTCAGAGTACCGTCCGATCCGATCAAGGTCCGTAATGATCTTAAGACAAGTCCCTATCAATCTTAGGTCCTTAGCTACAGGAGCCTGTAAAGCTATCAATTTTAATCCCTTTTTCTCGATATGCCTATCATAAGCATATATCTTTTTATCCAGTTCCTTTACCTTTTCGATCTTATCATTATCAAGACTTACCAAACTATCGATTGCTAGAGAAATAGCTTGAGATGACAAGTCTCCCATCTCCTCGACCATTTTTTTCAGTTCCTTGAGCTCTACATGATAAGATTTTCTTACTTCATCTGGCGTCATATTTATTCACCCAAACCTTCCTGTGATATATTTCTCAGTGCTGTTTTCCTGCGGATTCTCAAATATTTGAGTCGTATCACCGAACTCGATCAATTCTCCTAAGTACATGTAAGCGGTATAATCACTGACTCTAGCGGCCTGCTGCATGTTATGTGTAACAATCACAACGGTATAATGGTTTTTTAATTCATCTATAAGATCTTCTATCTTTGCTGTAGCTATAGGATCCAATGCAGAACAGGGTTCATCCATCAAGATCACCTCTGGTTCTGTAGCTAACGCCCTAGCAATGCACAGACGCTGCTGCTGTCCTCCAGAAAGGGAAAGAGCATTTTCGTCCAGTCTATCATTGACTTCTTCCCATAGTGCGGCGTCTTTCAAACATTTTTTGACTGTTTTTTCTTTATCCATGTCCATACCGTTAACTTCGCAACCATAAAACACGTTATCTTCTATAGAAAAGGGGAATGGATTCGGCTTCTGAAACACCATCCCTACTTTTCTTCTTATATCAACACAATCTGTAACTTCATCATAAACATTGTACCCGTCCAGCCAAACTTTACCTTCTGTTCTTACTGATGGTATAGTATCATTCATCCTGTTTAAACTCCGTATAAGAGTGGACTTTCCACACCCAGATGGACCTATAATAGCAGTTACTTTGTATTCTTCTACATCCATATCTACCGATTTCAAGGCTTGGGTATCATCGTACCATAAATCAAAGTCCTGGACTCTCATCTTTGTGTTTTCAGGTAGATCTATACGTTCACATTTAGTTTCATCTTTAATAAATTCTCGAATCTTTGCTAACATATCTAAAACCTCTGTCTATATTTTTCTCTAACAATTATCGCAGTGAAATTGATACCTAGAACTATCAGCAGTAAAAGAAGTGCGGTAGCCCATGCCTGCTGCTCAACATCCCTGTAACCAATCAATCTGTATAAAGAAAGAAGATGGTAAGGCAATGCCTGAATCGGTCTGAATAAGCTACTCGGCGTTCCAGCTCCCGAGAAATAAACTGCGGTGAACATGATCGGTGCGGTCTCACCAGCAGCCCTCCCGAGTCCCAGCACTGTCCCTGTCAATATTCCTGGTAAAGAAGGTGGTAAAACTACATTTTTTATGGTCTCCCATTTAGTGGCACCTAATGCTAGGCTTGCATCCCTTAATTCACTAGGTACCGCATTTAAAGCCTCCTCTGCTGAACGTGTAACGATAGGTAAAGTTAGTATTGCTAAAGTCAAAGATCCAGCCAACAAACACTTTCTCCCATCGAATAAGAACAGAACAAAAAAGGCATAACCAAATAATCCATGAACAATAGAAGGCGTTCCCTGTAAGATATTGACCGCAGTACGTATAACCCTAACAGCTAATCCTTTCTTTGCATATTCTGAAAGATATATGGCGGTGCCCACACCCAATGGTAGAACTATAACGGCTGTGAGAGAAACCATAGCTAATGTACCTAAAATTGCTGGAAAGACTCCACCTTCTTCACCCATTCTGACGATATCCTTTGTTAAGAATTCCCATGTTATACCACCTATCCCTCTTGTTATAATATTGAATATGACCAAAAAAAGTGGGAGAAGGGTGAATAATAAAGTAAGATGAAATATGTAATAGGCCCCTACCTGTGCTCCTTCTTTTTTATAATCATAATATGGTCTAAAACTCAAATAAGCTCCAAAAAGACCCGAAAGCAACATGAAAAGGGAAAAGAAGAACCTGTTTGGGATCCTAACATATATATCCCATGGCCTTAGGTCTATTGGTGTGGGTAAATACATTGAGAAGGCAGCAACTGACAATAAAAGTGTTCCATAAACCAGCATCGGCAAACCTTTTTGTCCTTTAGATATGATATGATGATGGATACCAGATGCATAACATGCTGAAGATATCAAAAAAAGGCTTGCTACCATGGTCCAGTACTCAACTTCAGAAATACTATAAATATTCCAAAATCCGTAAATGGCCACACTTATCGAAATGATAAATATCCATAATGCCAAGACCTTTCTTAAACTCATCTTTTCCCCTCGTATTTTTGTTTTGTTCTAGTTTGAAGTATATCTGAGATTATGCTCATGATAGCAACAATAGTGAACAGCATGACACCAGCTGTGAACAAGACATTTATTATGATACCATGAGATTCTCCCATCTGGACTGCTATAAGAGCAGTCAGTGTATGACCAGTATCGAATATGTCAAAGAATGGGACCGGCATCCTCATCACTGACCCGATGATAAGCATTACAGCCATGGTTTCCCCTATGGCTCTACCCATACCCATTATAACTGCACTGGAAATACCTGATATAGCTCCAGGTATCGTAACGTTGCGGATGGTCTGCCATTTTGTAGCACCTAAAGCCAAACTAGCATCCTTCATATCTTTTGGAACAGACTTCATCGCATCGTCTGATAAGCTTATTATAATCGGGAGTGCCATGACACCCAATACCAACATAGCTGCAAAAAACGAATTTACTCCCCTCATATTATACGTGTCGTAAAGAAAACGGCCTAAAAGTATAGCTCCAATGAATCCATAAACGATACTGGGTATACCTGCTAAAAGTTCTATCATAGGTTTTAGGATCATTCTGACTCTGTTAGAAGCTATCTCTGAAAGGTAAATAGCTGCACCCAGCCCAAGCGGAACCGATACGAAAAGTGCTCCTACAGCAACGAAGACCGACCCATATAATGCCGGAAATAATCCGAATTCTCTCCTTGCAACACTCCAATCGTTGGAAAGAAGTCCAGTACCAAATTCCTCGATAGCTGGATAAGCTCTTGAGAAAAGAAATAAAAAAATAAAGGATATTATAAGGATAGAAAAAGTAGCGATCCCGAAGAAAATAAACCGGATTATCTTGTCTTTACTGCTCCTCGAGATCATGTTTTCGTACCCCCATATACTTAATTACGCATCCACCGGGATGAATCCGATCTCCTCGACTATTTCTTGACCCCTCTCACTTATTACGAAATCTATATACTCCTTTACAGCTCCTGAAGGTTCACCGTTCGTATAATAGTGTAGTCCTCTCTGTAAGGGATAATTTCCTTCCAATACATTCTGCATGGTAGGTTCGTATCCATCTAGTTTAACAGAGGGGGCATCTCCACCTACGTATCCCATACCTACATAACCTATAGCATAATCGGCAGTGGCGACGGTTCTTCTAACGTCGGAATTTTCTAATTGTGTAGAGTGAGCAGCGGTATCTTCGAGTCCTAATAGTTCCATGAAAGTTCCATAAGTTCCCGATGTGTCAGCTCTCTCGACTACATAAATGTCTTCATCTGGACCACCAATATCAATCCAATTTGTTATTTCTCCTGAGTATATGTCGATTACTTCTTCTGTGGTCAGCGCTTGAACTCCAGCATCATGAACAGTCTTACTAACAATTATAGCTAGACCGTCTTTAGCGATTGTGGTTTCCACCACATCGGGAACGTCCTCTTTCTCAGAAGGACTGATATCCCTACTTGCCATACCTATATCAGCAGTTCCTTCCAATATTGCATTTATACCATATCCCGAACCTCCACCACTGACTGATACTCGTATATTATCGTGTTCCCTATTGAATTCCTCTGCAGTAGTTTCAGCGATAGGTAGAACTGTTGAAGAACCTGTTATCGTTACTCTTCTCATTCCGTCCTCGTCTCCATCATCGATACAACCAGTCATCAAAACACTGGCAACTAAAAGTATGCCGATCATGCCGATGACCATCATCTTGCTTTTCTTTTGCATTTTCATCGGATAAATGAAAAAGAGATAAGGGATATATACTTTATCTGTATAAAATATAGTTTAGTAAGTAGTCTATATAGTGAATATATAAAATATTGTGTTTATGTGTTTAGATCATCCTGTAACTCTAGTCCCCGTGAACTCTTTACCCCTGACAGCATTTTTTAAAGATTCTAGATCACGTCCATCCACGATGGATGTTTCGATATTCGCTCTTTTGATGATCTTAGCAGCCAGTGGATCGAATACTACGTTCGGTCCCGCCCCACCCTCACTTTTGGAAACGATCTCCAACAGCCTATCATAATCCAGTTCCGGTATCTTTTTGGCATCCTTATCTTTTTTTGGATCCGAAGTATACACACCATCTACAGATGTTGCATTGACCAATTTATCAGAGTTGAGTCTTTCAGCCAGCATGGCGGCGACGGCATCGGTGGTATGTCCCGGATGGGTCCCTCCCATGGTGATCACGGAATAATGGTTCCCGGCAGAGATAGCTTCATCGAAGTTATCGGCGGGTATCGGATAAACGTCCTTACCCATGGCGATTATCAATAATCTCGCATTCAATTTAGATGTGGATATCCCGAGTTCATCTAGAGTAGCTTCGTCAGCACCTAGGGACCTTCCCCATTTGATGTATTTTCTAGCGGTACTACCTCCTCCCACTACCAGGTATAGTTTGTATACTTCTTTCAAAGACTTTAGGATCTCAGCAAGTTCTTGGATGTAAGAAACGTTATCATCGTCCGGCAACAATATCGACCCACCGATGGATATCACTATCTCTTCCTTCATTTTACCAAAACATGAAACATCGAATGGATATTTAATTGATATGGTATATTCGATGGAATCTCGATCTGTTCTACAGATCGTTCTTCAAGGATCTTTTATCCCCCTTAAATCTAAATATAAACAAATTTAAAACCAGTATGAATATCATAGATGCAGGGAGTGCCCAGTTATCGAATTCTGGTATCGAAGTAACATCTGTAGCCTCATCGTCTGCATCGTGATGATATGATCCAACCTGCAGTACGGTTTCATCCGTCACATTCCCAGTATCAGGTGGTATCTCGATCTCCAATGTGATTTCCAGGGTTTCTCCACTGCTCATCCATCCCGTATCAGGTATTCCATCCTCTGTGGTATCCCAATCGGGATTCACGTATTCCCATTCCCTATCACCACCGATATCTTGGGCTATCAATTCTCCTTGTTCTGAATACAACGAGACGTTGAAGCCTTGAGAGGACAGCACATGCATGTGGAATATATCTCTCCCAGCTCCCGTATTCTCTATCGTATGGTCATAACTCACATTCGTACCGGCATCAGCGGTATCGTTATGATCTGGATATACATCGACTTCTCCTGGGACGGAGAATGTTCCAAATCCGAATGATGTAACCCCATTAGATTCGATGGCTTCGACCTTGATCTCATAATCCCCTGCTTGAGCATCCTGAGAAAGTTCAAAAGTATGGTCGAAAAGTGCCCAATATGAGGGAGAAGATGGATCGACCTCAACCAGACCCATTGACTCGTCTTCGAACAGAGCAGTTCCATCTGGTTTATAAACAGATACATCAGCCCCAGCGATATCGTAACTACCTATAGGATCACCAATCGTGGATTCGATGATGACTTCATCTCCTGCTGAGAATTCATCCGATTCATCCTCACTATCGAACGTCTCTATATCCAAGACTTCGACGTAGGTGTCGGTAATCACGTTCAATCGTGAGTCGTATCCATCAGAATCATAGTGGACGGTGATATCGGCGTTTACCGTGGAAACTTGCAGTTCCAGAGAACTATCCGTGGAGACAACATGATCTGTTGAAAAAGAGAATGTGTGCCATCCTTCTGTTTCTATCTGGTTGATAGTATCCGAACCGATGTTCTCACCATCCTCAAGGAGAGAAACGGTCACATCAGGGATATGGACGCCGTGATCATGCGGTTCGATATACAGATGGACTTCTGCTTCACCTATCAGTTCGAACTCTCCTGCCATAGGGGGATCCTGAACCCAGACATTACTTTCATCCTCCTCTATCGTGTTTTCCACAGCTTCATCACCTAAGAACGTGTTCAAGATATCTTCATTCCTCAGATAAAATGTTTTCATCTCCTCGGATATAGGTACGATAGTGGTAAGTTCACAGCTATCATAAACACCGTCATAGTTGATCGAGACAGCTTCAAAAATGGTCTCATCGGTTAAACCCTCAGTATCTTCTGGGACCAACTTTTCAACAACGAATTGTTTCTCCTGGTTCTGTTCTAGCTCTATATCGGGATCCCCATCCCCCATCGAATCCCACGAAGGATCGACCCAATCCCACTCACCGTCTCCCCCGACATCCTCGGCGATCAATGTCCCGTCATGGTAGAGATAGGTCGACCATCCCCTACTGGATTCTCCGGATCCGAGTTTATATATATCTTCAACATTCCCTATATTTTTTACATTAACGGTAAAATCGATACTGTCCCCTGGTTCTCCTTCCTTCTCATCGTTCGGATAAACTGTAACACCTGGATCATCTTGTACGTAAAAGAAGGTCGTCCCTACATCCGAGTTGTCTTGATCGTCCCATGCCGTTACATCGACTTGATAACTACCACTGACCGGATCTTCATCTAAAGTGAACGAATAGTTGTATATCGAATAGAAAGGCGGTTCCTGGGGATCGTTCTCATATCGCGGCATCTCTTCTCCATGAACGATGAGAGAGTTTTCAGGGCAGGTAACTGTTACCTCGACATCCTGGACAAGGTCTGCATCTATAGGATGGGTGACATTACCCCTGACCTCAACGGTATCTCCGCCTTCGAAGGTGCTCTGGTATCCCCCCTCCTCATCATAGGTCTCGACCCAATCGATATCTACAGTAGTATCGGTTGGAACCCTAAGCCGGGAATCTCTTTCATGTGAATTGAAATCAATTTCGACCTCCAGTGATTCAGTGTCTTCAGGGCCGGTTATGGTAGTGGATAATGTCAAAGACTCGTCCCCAAGGATATTCGGAGCTACGACCTCTATAGGTATATTGTACCACGCCTCTGAAGATAGACCGTCTCTTTCTCCATAACCTATAACTCCAGACCCTGTCGATAAGGTCAGATTAAGACCGGGTCTGTTATCGCCTACGACTCTAGGATCTAAATATAGGTGAGCTGTGATATCATCGGTGATGTGAAAGTCCCCTGCGAAATCGTTGGAGGTCCATTCATGATCTCTTTCTCCGTCCCTGTTCAATAAAGTGACCGTTGACTCGTCAGTTCCCTTCGATGTCAACAATAGATCATCATCCCGCAGAAAAAGATCCTGATCCGTTTCAAGACTTGTCAACCTCATGCCAGGATCGTTGATAGGTAAACTGTAAACAGCAGTATCATGGTTCACATCCCAATCCGAGGTCATGAACACTACCTCATATCCGTCGAATAAATCTGGCAATCCATGACATAAGAACTCCATGGAATCTAAAGATACCGCTATCTCAGTTCCTATATCCTTTTCGACCCATCTGTTCTCAGAACCACTCCAGCGTTTGACATCGAATTGATTCACTTCTCCGTACTGACCCTTGATCTCGATCTTAAATTCGGCCTTATGGTCCATGATACTGTAACCATGCCCTCCTTCATCACCCAAGTAAACCTCGACTTTATCCTCGCCTGTCAGAACTGGATCTGGTCTTGGACCGATATATCTACTGACCTCTCTACCCCAGTACCTTTCAGGTATCCTTGGGTCTCTAGGTATCGTGGTGTTCAACCATCTGTCAGGACCGTATGGCCAATCCGCAACACCATCCCCATCAACATCGGGTAGACCTTCTTCAGTTACCATCTCTGAATCTGGAACACCATCGTTCGTAAAATCATTCGGATAGGGGTCGTATATATCGGGTATGCCATCTCCGTCGGAATCGATACGGTCGTCCACGAATCTCTCCACACCTTCGGGGATAGCTGTACCTTTGAGTATTTTACCTCTAGTACTCAACATGAAATAGATATCTTCTCCATCTGTATGGACCCCGTAGTTCCGGATATCGATACGTTCAGGTACATCTTTTTCTGGAGCTCGACTATAATCCTTCCAATCTCCGAAGGCCCCATCTATCCTCACATCATCTGGGATATCGTCAAGATGATAATGGACCGTTGAGCCAACTATACGGTGAACGGCATCAGAAGTGATCCCTACCAACTCCAAGCTTATCGTATCTCCCGTATCCCCTTGGAATTCTCCATGAACGGTAAATTCTCTTTCTTCACCTTTATCTATCTCTAAAGGAAACTCCATATATGGTTCGAGTTGAACTGACAGGCCATCTCCATTACCTTTGAAATCTAAGTTTTCTATTGTAACGGGACCTCCTTCGGACCTGAAAACAAGTTCCATCAGTTCACCATCCCCATGGAAGATATCTTTATCTAAACCCCTCTGGTAAACCGTCAGTGAGGGTTTCTCTGGATCTATAAGGTGTTCTATTACTGCTTCTCTGCCCTGATGATCCTTTACGATCAACTGTGAGGTTATATCATTCTCAAAGTACATATCAGGTATGGAGAATTCGACCTTTTCATCTTCTTTTTCTATCTCTATACCAGAAACATGGGTCCATCCAAACCAATTATTATCCTTTTCATCATCCTCGTATCTGTATAACCTACCGAATATCTCATCTTGCCACCCCTGTATCTTTATCATATGCTGGGCCATGAGATCATCGGTCCTATAGGACCGGCCTTCTACCCCTTTACCATCCTGTATGAACACGTAAAGGGCATCCATCCTTCTATCCGAGCCACCGACGAAGGCATCTTCTTCTGTTTTCAAATAATAATTTAGCCTATCCCTAGACCTTTCTACCGCACACTCTATTATCGCCGCACTCGGTGATAACCCAACCCTTTCCACAGAGACGGTGTCGATATCCTGCCAATCATCGAAATCTCCATCTATTATTACC
>SL_5KL_010_SEDDRAFT_10002422_pt1 | contig 10361 bp, 11 predicted proteins | sample SodLakKL_010_SED_FD_9118 | JGI IMG/M metagenome (IMG submission 9118)
TTCGCCCTCCTCGATCTCGTTTTCGAACGATTTCACCGTGCCAGCACCAGCATATCCGGCACCGACAACGACGACATGAGCTGTCATACATAGCAATCCAACGGCATCGGATAAATCGGCTTTGAAACGCCGGGCAGATCCGACGCCAGCCGACAGCCGGCCACAAGGCCGAAATCGCTTTTCTAACTGTTTCTACCGGCCAATTTACTCAATCAAGGGAACAGCCAGCATGCCACACGTCGACACTCTGCTCGCGCTTGCGTTGGTCCATTCGGGCCAGCAGCGCGACCGCCAAACTTGCGGTCTCGGCCGCCCGCTCGTCGCCCTCGGTTCGAAACTCACCCGTAGCTCGGTTGGCGTACACCGCACACACTGCACCGGCTCGCAACCCATAGATTGATGCCAGTGTCAGAATTGTTGCAGCCTCCATCTCGATGTTGGTCACGTTCGCATTCCGCAGCTCGTCGAGTAGGCGTTCACTACCGAGTGGCTGATAACCGTCGAAGCCGGCTCTACCCTGTCCGGTGTAAAAACTGTCCGCGCTCATTGTGAGGCCGACGTGATAGTCATAGCCTAACCGTTCTGCGGCAGCCACGAGCGCGGAGACGACTTCGTGGTCTGCCACGGCGGGATACTCTGGGCGGATATACTCCTTGCTAGTACCTTCCTGTCGGACGGCTCCCGAGGTGATGACGAGATCGCCGACCGAAACATCGGGCTGGATCGCACCGCACGAGCCTACCCGGATGAACGTCTCCGAGCCGACACGTGCGAGTTCTTCGAGCGCAATCGCAGCTGAAGGTCCGCCGATGCCTGTCGAGGTCACCGAGATGTCGCTACCCTCGTAATGGCCGGTCGACGTCCGATACTCCCGGTGGCTGGCGATTCTTGTAGCGTCGTCCCACAACTCAGTGATCGTCTCGACTCGCTCGGGGTTGCCCGGCAGCAGCACGCTGTCGGCAACGTCGTCGCTGGTTAGTTCAAGATGGTACTGGCGGTCGGTGTTCGGGTCCTCACTGTTGGCCTGTGTGCCATCCGTTGACGCTTTGTCGACCAGGTTGTCGGTTTGATCACCGCCGGTGTGATCGCCGCTCATTGTTCAGCGTCCTGGTTTTGGTTGCCACTGGTGAGCATCTGTTCAGAAATGGTATTCGGCAGCAACTCGCCGAGCGTGTAGCGGTCGATCCCCGCCTTGGCATCACAGAGAATTGTGAGGCGTTCGTCGGCGAACTCTGCGAGCGTCTGCCGGCACATGCCACAGGGCGTGAGCCCGTCGCGTGCGGCCGACGAGACAGCCAGCCGTTCGAACTCCGTGTGGCCGGTTTTGACCGCTTCAGCGAGCGCTACTTCCTCGGCGTGCAAACTGTTCGAGTAGTTGGCGTTCTCGATGTTGCAGCCGACAAACACGCGACCGTCTGTGGTTTCAAGTGCCGCACCGACAGGGTACGCCGAGTACGGTACGTGCGCGTTCGCACGTGCCTTTCGAGCCTCCTTTATGAGTGAATCAGCCATATCGTAAGGCTACCACGAGAGCATATATACTGTCGGGGCCAACGGAAACGTTCTACAGGTGTGCGTTCATACGTTTGGTATGACCGACGAACAGTCCCAGCCAGCAGTCAGTGGACTCGGTCGACGCATTCTACTAGCACTCGGTGGAATTGGCGTGCTGATCGGTGGGCTGCTCGGCTTTGTTGTCGGTGCCAACAGCGCCGAGATGGGCGAAATCACCGTTGGCGGTATGGTTGCGGTGCCGATCACCCCGGCGGCAATGACACTGTACGGAATGGCGGTGGTCGCAGTCGCACTGGCCGGGCTGTTTGGATTGATCTCGCTTGCCTCGCGGTTCGATACTAACGCTCAGTGAGATGTACCATCGTTTTTGAGCCCGCAGTTCGTACAGGATGCATGGAGACGCCCCCCAGTGAGTCCGAGGAAGCCGGCAGCGTCGACGGCCCGCCCAGAGCGGAGATACTGGACGAAGAGATTCTCGATTCCGGCCGAAAACGAAAACGAGCCGTGCTCTATTCGTTGCCGTTTTTACTGCTGGGTCTCGGCAACGTCGTGCTTATTCTGAGTTGGGGGCTCGAACCGCTGTGGGCGTTTGCCCTGCTGCCACCAATTTTATTCTGTACAGTACTGACTTATCTCGTGTTCAGCACCGACTTTCTCGAAGGCAGAGAGGGTGTCCAGTAGCTGGGTAGTGTCGTCGCAAGAACTGTTATTTGCGGCCAGTATCGTACTTGTACGTCGCTGAGTCGGGATCAATCCCGAAGTCTTCGGCGGTTTCTGTGGGTTCTGCCGAGTCGGTCTCGGCGGCAGCATTTTTAAATGCCTCGCGAAGCCGGGACGGCATTTCGAATGCGTCGACGTCGAGAGCCAGCGGCTTGACGGCATCACCGATCTGCTGGCGTTTGCGTACAAGTCGGGCCGCAAGCTGTTCAGGCAGGGAATCTGCAGCGAGTAGTTCAAAGCCGAACTGTCCGAGATACTCAGGGTTGTCGGTGAGCACGTATACGGACTCAAAGCCGTCGTCGCCGGCCTCTGCGATAAGCCGCTCGATAACGTGGGCACCGACACCCTGTCCGCGCCAGGGTTCAAGAACACCGATACCGGTGAGCTCACACACCTCGGGTGAGCCGGAGTGGATGCGCAGTCGTCCGAACCCGACGCGTGTGTTGGATTCTTCGTCGACCGCCAACACGTAATCACGCGACCGAAAGGCCTCGGCGTCGACGCCCAGCGCGTCGATTTTGTCCAACAGCCAGACCTCGTCGCGGTTTTTCGCATCACGGACGTACATAGCGAACGCTACGTACGCCGACATATAAACATCCTCGGCCGGTCATCCCAGCGTTCAAAAAAGATGATACTTGTAGCTGGAGCGATACGGTCGGCTATGAACCGACGGACACTGTTGCGGACTGCCGGAGTTGCCGGCAGCCTTGCGGTGGCCGGCTGTCTGGAGACCGACTCCGACTCGGCTGACGAGCCGGAAACCGACCAAGCACCCGTCCGGCATGGACGGCCAGCCTACAGCAGTTGGCCACCAGCTGAAAGCCACGACGGCGGTGGGATCGTTTCGTATCATCTGGAGCTTTCATCGCTTCAGGCGATCCAGCAGGCCGTCGACGCCGACCGGCTCGATTCAACACAGTCGGTTGTCGGGCTTCCACTGTCCGGCATCGACCTGATTGTGTCGGCCGTCGAGTCGCTGTCAAGCTATCCGTTCGGGACTGCACTCCAACAGGCAGTCAACGCTGCCGCGAACCCCGAGGACCGAGAAGGCAACGGCGAGACGGTTGTCGACCCATCGGCCGAATCGATTCTTCCCACAAATGAATCTGCGGTCGATTACGCAAACGAGACCGATAGCAACGACATTCAAGCGAACCAGACGGAAGTCGACAACGGCCAGAGTAACGAGACCGAAGTCGACGACTACTCGACTAACAGCTCAAACGTGACGGCCGAAACGGATGGTCCCACAGCCGAATCCGAAGTCGAACCGGAGGAGCTCACGACCGCCGACATCGGCATTGAGCTCGACGCCGTAACGCTAACTGACGGACTGTTGGTTTTCGAGGGCTCGTTCGATCAGACTAGCATCGTTGACCGCTTCGGTACGGGATTCGAACAGGTCGATACCCAACGCGGCATCTCGATTTATGAAGGCCGCAACGATGCGGCCGGACTCGGATTCGGCCTCACTGGCACTCGGCTGTTCGTTCCAACCGAAGACGCCGCAGGAAACGCCGACGGCGAGCGCGTTCTCGCCCACGTACTGAGTGGCTATATCAGCACGCTCAATCGTATCGTCGACGAGGGCGACGGCGAGTGGCTGTTCGAGACAACCGGCGAGAGCGCACTGAGCGTCGTCGTCTGGGAGCTATCGAACACGGAGGAATTCGTCGCAGAAACCACGGTCTCGAACGGACTATCGGCCGACGAAGAAAATCTTTTCAGTCCGCTATCGAGCTTCGTTAGCACTCTTTCAGTGACTGTTGAGGAACACCAGCTCACGGCAGCCGAGGCCCGGTTTTCGGGGCTGTTTCCAGCCGGCCCGCCGGCTGAANATGAATTCATTTCGGCGCTTGTCGACGACACGGACCNTGAGATGGTGTACCGTGAGCCGCCGCGTGCGCATCTCACGGCTGCGGTTTCCGATTTCTAAGCCGACTTGTTTCGGCCGGCGGTCGCCCTATTCGGTCGGCGAATCACAGAAGCTCACGCCGGTACACTCAAATCGCGCACCGCCGTCGGGCCCGGCGGTCGCCCGCACATCCCAGCCGTGGGCGTCGGCAATCTCTCTGACGATGTTCAATCCAAAGCCGGTGCCGTCTTGGTTCGTCGTGTAGCCGGCTTCGAACACCTGCTCGCGTTTGTCGGCCGGTATCCCTGGGCCGTTGTCCTCGAAATAAAAGCCGTTGTCGACGCGGCCGAACCTGATCTCGACGCCGTTTTGGGTGCTGTCGTTAGCCATCGAACGATCATCCGTCGAGCCATGCTCGACACTGTTGCGAATCAGGTTTTCGAACAGTTGTCGACACCGGCTTTCGTCCGCCATAATCGAGAGTTCGTCCTCGATTCGAAGCGTTGCCGAGTCTGTCTCGACGTTTTTCCAGCAGTTCTTAAGTAGCACCGCAAGGTCGACGGGCTCGACCGCCTCAACCGACTTGCCCTCGCGGGCCAGCGTCAGCACGTCGTCTATAATCGTTTCCATGCGGTCGAGGTTTCGCTTGATAACCTCGGCGTTGTCGTCTTCGACCATTTCGATGCGGCCTTTGGCGACGCTCAAGGGGTTTCGCAGGTCGTGAGAGACAACGCTGGCGAACTGTTCTAGCCGTTGGTTCTGTCGGCGGAGTTCCTGCTGTTGGGCATGCCGTTCGAGCGCGTACCGAACCGTTCGGTGTAAGATGGTGCCGTCGACGTCGTCTTTGACGAGGTAGTCTTGGGCACCGCGCTCGATGGCTTCGACGGCGGCCGAATCGTCTCTGAGCCCGGTAAGCACGATAACGGGAACGGAGGCTACATCTTCGGCGTTAGACATGAGATCGGTGTACCGATCCAAGGTGTCGAGGCCGCTGCTGTTCGGCAAACCGAGATCAAGCAACACGAGATCATAGCTGTTGGCTTCAAGACTCTCGATAGCCCGCTCAAGGGTGTCGACATGCTCGACAGTAGCTGCCGGAAACGAACCGCTGGGTGCGGTCTGTAGATGGGTTTCGAACAGCCGGGCATCGCCGAGGTTGTCCTCAACAAGGAGAATGTTGAGCTCCGTATTTGTTTGAAACGACATGTTATTCTGGCGGGAGTTTTACGACTTTGAACCAGAATTCCTCCATTCGATTGACGATTTCGATAAAGCCGTCGAAGTCGACTGGTTTCGTCAGATAGGCGTTCGCACTGAGCTCGTAGGATCTGGCGATGTCGGCTTCGGACTCCGAGCTAGTCAGAACGACCACCGGAATACGGCACAGATCTTCGTCCTCACGGAGTGACTTAAGAACGTCTTGGCCGTCTTTTCGTGGCATGTTGAGATCCAACAACACCAGATCCGGTCGTGGCTTGTCGGCGTATTCGCCTTCCTGTCGGAGAAACGCCAGTGTCTCGACGCCGTCGGTGGCAACGTGGAGGTTGTTGGCCAGTTTTCCCTGTTCGAGCGCCTTTTTTGTTAACATGACATCGCCGGGGTTGTCCTCGGCGAGCAGTATCTCGACCGGCTTTTCGAGCGTGCTCATGGTGGTTGGCCTCTCGGTGGCCAGTATCGGCTCCAGCGGCCCGTTCGTCGACCTGAACGCATCATATCGAGTAGCTACGTACCGGGCTGATTTATGTATTGGTGTGACACACGTCACTGACCATACAGATGCCTGTTCGACCGAATCAATTCAATTGAGTTTGTCCAGGCACATCGGTCGACGGCTTTCAGTCGACCAACGGTTTATATGCTCTCTGCGGGTAGGTTCGACGAATTAATGACAGAGAGTGTGTTGGCCGTTTTCGACGACCTGAAGATCGGGATCACGGTTCACGACCCCGAGACGGGCGCTATCGTCAGTGTCAACAGCCAGCTCGAATCGTTGTACGGCTATTCGGAGGCCGAACTCCAGACGATGACGGTCGGCGACTACAGCGCAACTGATGAGGGGTATACCACCGAGCGCGCCCGCGAGTCGATCCGGGCGGCCGCCGCCGGCGAGCTGCAGTCCTTCGAGTGGCTAATCGAACGTGTCGACGGCGAGCGGATCTGGACTGACGTACGGCTCGCACTAACAACGCTCGACGGCAGAGAGTACGTGGTGGCCGAAATCCGTGACATCACCGCACGCAAACAGCATCAGCGAGCACTTAGGGATGAACGCGAGTTCATCGAGCAGAGTCTCGAAACGCTGGAAGACGCGTTTTATATGCTCGCCCCCGACGGCACACTTCAGCGCTGGAACAGTGCACTATGTTCGGTGACAGGGTACTCGGATGTTGAACTCGACGGCATGCATGCCGTTGAGTTGTTTGCCGAAGACGACCGCGAGCGAATCACCGATGCCATCGGCCAGGTGTTACAACACGGCACGGCAGTTGTCGAGGCTCCGTTTCTGACCGCAGACGGAAAACGGATCCCTCACGAGTTCAACGGCTCGCAGGTGACCGACCGCGACGGCGAGATTCGGGGCATTATTGGAATCGGTCGGGATATCACCGCCCGGAAACGGCGGATTGAGCGGCTTGAGTCCCAGCAAAACGCGTTTCGACAGCTCCACGAGACGGCGTCGGCAACCGACCCCTTCGAACAGAAAGTCACAGAGTTGCTATCGTTTGGCCGAGAGTATCTCGACGTCGAGCAGGGATTTCTCGCTCGGATCGACACTGACGAGGGAAGCCAAGAGATTCTCGTCGGCGTCGGGCCGAACGAACTGCTCACCAACGGAGCCACCGCGTCGCTTACAGAATCGTACTGTCGACACACGCTCGATCCTGACTTCGAGACGCCGCTGACGGTTCTCGATGCCGAAGCCGAAGGATGGGCCGACGATCCGGCGTTCATAAAGTTCGGTCTTGGCTGTTATATCGGCTCGAAAGTGGTTGTCGACGGTGAGACCGTCGGAACGGTCTGTTTTGCTGACCGCGGCTCCCGAGAAGTCGCGTTTCCCGAGAAGTCGCGTTTACCGAAAACCAACAGACGTTCGTCGAGTTGCTGACCGAGTGGGCGGCCTACGAACTCGACCGTATCGAGCGCGAACAGCAGTATCGCCGACTTACAGAACGAATTTCGGATGCCTACTACGCCGTCGACACCACGTTTACGATCACCTACTGGAACGACGTAATTGCTGGCCGGCTCGGTATCTCTGCTGAGACTGTAACCGGCCGGAATCTCTGGGAGTGTTTCCCCGCGATCCAAGATACCATCGTCGAAGAAAGCCTGCGGAAAGCCATGGAGACACAGGAGCCAGCCGACTGCGAGTACTACTACGAGCCAGCCGACTACTGGACGGTTCTCCAAATCTATCCGGACGAGGACGGACTAGCAGTGATCTCGAAGGACATCACCGAACGCAAAACCTACGAACAGCAGCTCAAACGCTCCAACGAGCGACTGCAGGAGTTCGCCTACATTCTCTCGCACGATCTGCAAGAACCACTCAGAATGGTCTCAAGCTACGTCGACCTGCTTGAGACCGAACTCAACGACCAACTGGATGCCGAGACCCGCGAGTACATGCAGTTCGCGGTCGACGGAGCCGAGCGCATGCGTGGGATGATCGACGGTCTGTTGCAGTACTCACGAATCGAAACTGAGGGCCAATCGTTCTCCGAGACCGATGTGAATGCTGTCGTCGAGGCTGTCCAACGTGATTTGCAGTTGGCAATCGCCGACGCCGACGCCGAGATTGTCGTCGACTCGTTGCCGACACTGGCCGCTGACGGCGATCAGTTGGGCCAGCTGTTTCAGAACCTGCTTTCGAACGCACTCGCCCACGGGGGTCAACAGCCAACAATCGAGGTTACAGCCACCGAAACCCCCGGTGGCTATCGGTTTGCAGTCAGCGACAACGGACCAGGGATTCCAGCCGACCAGCGTGAGCAACTTTTCGGGCTGTTCAACAAAGGCACTGACAGCGAGGGCACGGGTATTGGCTTGGCTATCTGCGAGCGGATTGTCAGCCGCCACAACGGCAATATCTGGGTTGAGTCGACCGAGGGCGAGGGTGCGACGGTCTACTTTACAATCGAAACAGGATAGCCGGCTGACTATGGCAACCAGTGGCTCTGCGGTGACGGAACGAAACGCTTTACAGTACCTGCCCGGTAGTAGGAGGTGAGGGTTCGTGGGTTAGCTTGGCCATACTTCGGGCCTTGGGTGCCCGTGACCCCGGTTCGAATCCGGGCGAACCCATTTTTTGCGACGTACAACGTGAACAGCACGAGACGAGTCGACAGAGTCAGATCGCCGAGAGGCGTCGCTTCAAGTGAGATTCGAACCCCACAGTCCCTACTGGCCCGACACATCCCTGTCGACTCCGTACACCCAACCAGTTGTGACGACTTACGTACTCATACAAAAGCAGTCGACACACAAACACCAGCAGCTAAAGACAAAAAACACAGGCCGAAGGTAGGACTCACGCCAGCGTGTAGCTGTCGCCGTCTTTCAAGACGATATCCTGTTTCTGGAGTGTTTTGAGAATGCTGTACAGCGAGATTTTCTTCATATTTAACCCATCCTGGAGTTCGTTGATGGTCGACGTCCCGTTTGTCGATAAAAATAGATAGACGAGCTTTGCCCGTGGTGACTGCAGCGAGGTTGGAATTGTGTGTGTCCGCGTCGCCTGTGTGATCATACACGACGAAAAGGGTTCGACAATAATAAAAGTACTCTACGACAGTTGTCGAAGCACCCAAACCATCCGGAGAGCCCTGCTGTCGTCGATTTGAGCAACAATCCGTTACGATGGCTGGCTTTCGGTCGACCGACGACGAGCTTCTGCAGTGTTGTTTTCGACTGGTGACGAACGTGTGATAAATAGTGACGTATCTTGGGACTCCGAACCCGGTGTCGGTCAGTAGCTGCGGATTTTCGGCTCGTAGGTCTTGTTCTCGCCTTCGAGAATAACCGGGCGGAACCAGAGTTCCGGCGAGCCGTCGTTCCACGACAACATCGTGTGTTTGAGCCACTCGTCGTCCTTACGCTCTTGGGCTTCCGCGCGCCAGTGGGCTCCGCGGAACTCCTTGCGGGCGAGCGCGCCGACCGTGATCGCCTCTGCGAGATCCAGCAGGTTCTGGGTCTCGATTGTCTGGAGCAGATCCGTGTTGAACGTCTGAGAGGGATCCATTACTTTGACGTTCTGGTACTCATCGCGGGCCTCGCGGATGTCACGCAGTGCCTGTTTCAGCCGCCCTTCCTCGCGGAAGACGTTGACGTTCTGGGTCATCGATTGCTGGACTTTCGAGCGAACCTCCGAGTGGTGGATCCCTTCGTCTTTGGTCAGCAGCTCGTCGACCCGTCGGCGCTCGGCGTCGACGGCCTCTTCGAGCAGGGTGTCAGGATCACTCGAGCCGCCTGCCGCCACAGCTCCCCCATCTGCGACGGCGTCGCCCGGTGAGCCACCTTCGCCGAGTTCGACCGGCGAATCGATTGTCGCAGTTTCGTACTCGCCGCGCTTGCCGGTCTCGATTTTCGCCGGCTCCATCTCCTTGCCCGCGGCGTGGTAGCCCGCACGCTTGCCCAAAACGATGAGTTCAGGCAGCGCGTTGCCACCGAGGCGGTTCGCGCCGTGGACCGAGGCACAGGCACATTCGCCTGCGGCATACAGCCCTGAAATACAGGTCTCGCCGTTTTCGTCGGTTTCGACGCCACCCATCGCATAATGCTGACCGGGTTTGACCGGCATTGGCTCTTTGGTGGCGTCGACGCCCTCGAAGTCCTCTGCGAGGTGAACGATGTTTTCGAGACGGTCAATAATTCGCTCTTCGCCGAGATGCCGCATATCGAGGTGGACGTACTCGTCTTCGATGCCGCGGCCCTCGTTGACTTCTGTGAGTTCGGCCCGCGAGACCACATCCCGAGAGGCCAACTCGCCGTCGTTGTTCGCATAGCCGTGTTCGAACATGAACCGCTCGCCCTTCTCGTTGTACAGAATACCACCCTCTCCGCGGACACCCTCAGAGATGAGGACGCCCGTCGACGGCAGCGAGGTGGGATGGAACTGGATGAACTCCATGTCCTCCAGTGGAACGCCCGCGCGGTAGGCCATCGCCTGGCCGTCGCCCGTACACGAAACCGCGTTGGTCGTGTGGTCGAACGCCTGACCTGGACCACCCGTCGCGAGAATCACGCCATCGCGGGCTTTGAAGCCGGC
>SL_5KL_010_SEDDRAFT_10002424_pt1 | contig 10357 bp, 6 predicted proteins | sample SodLakKL_010_SED_FD_9118 | JGI IMG/M metagenome (IMG submission 9118)
TTCCATGCTGCCGGCCAGTGTTGCTCCTTCCTCGACAAGCAGGCTGTTTACTTTAAAAGTTCCGACCGCTTTACCCGTTTTCTTTAGCTCCAACCGACCCTCCGCTTCAAGAGCACCTTCATATTGTCCTGCTATAGTTATATTACGAGCTTTTAACTCGACGGCTACCCTGCCACTCTCTCCGATAATCACATCACCCTGGTTTATTATTTCTCCTTTAGCTTCCCCGTCTATCCGGATCAAGCCATTGCCGTTTATTTGTCCATTGAAGGTGGTCTCTTTACCAATAACCGTGTTAACTTTATCCGTAGGTGTTTCCAGGTTGTCTTTTTTAAACAAAGCTATTTCCTCCTTAAAATATTATTGCTCCTTCATATAAGGTTTGGGATTAACCGGAGAACCTTTATGGTGCACTTCATAATGTAAATGTGTCCCTGTTGTCCGACCGGATCTCCCCATGTAGCCAATTACTTCGCCTTTCTCCACTTCATCTCCTTTACTCACCGCAAAATCATCAAGATGAGCATACAGGGTTTCAAAGTCATTGCCATGACAGATAATCAAAACATTGCCGAGGCTGCCCCTGTAACCGGAAAAAACCACTTCCCCATCTGCTGCAGCCCAAATTGAAGAACCATGGGAACCGGCAATATCAACCCCGCTGTGAAACTGGTATCCGTCACTGTACGGTGTCGCCCTGGTTCCAAATCCAGAAGTTATCCGGCCACGTGCAGGCCAAATAGATGGCATAGCCCTTTTTGCTTCCACATAATCGCCAACCGCACCGAGCATTCCCGAACGCTCCGGTAAAAGATTTTTTAACAAGCTGACATTTTCCGCGGCCCGGCCGAGAACCCCGTTGGTGTTTGATCTGCTCCTGTAAACTCTTTCATGGTTTAGATAGTCACCGGATCCGGTTTGATTATCAAAGGAACTTAAAGCAAGATCGCTTATTTCTTCTGGCATCGAATTAGCCCGGGTTGGATTTGACGATGAATTGTCAGAGGAGTTGTCTTCATCCTCAACTTCCAACTCAAGCTCTTCATCCAGGTCTACTTCAAGCTCTTCTTCCTCAACGTCAATCTCTTCTTTAACCATCTCAATCAATTCGTCTATATCATGGATCTGGTCCATCACTCTTTGCGTCTCTACAGCGAGCGCATCGATTTCTTCCTGCTGAGCCCGGTTAATTTGCCTGAGCTCCTCGGCTTCACTTGCTTCAGCAGCAGCCTTGAGGTAAGCATATCCCAGTAAACTTAACCCGGCAACACCAATAACCAAAAATATGACCGCCACCTGGACCAGGTAGAGGGGAATTCGCAAGCTATAGGTAGCCTCTTCGTTGTGAGGAACTATCATGATAGTAAAGCAGCGTTTTTTCTTTGATGTCGACATAGTAAATATCTCCTTCAAGAACAAAATCGGGTGCAAACAAAAACACCACAAAAATGGCATTTCTCACTCCCGACATTACATACGTGCATATTATAACATATCTAGTATACCCGGCAAAACTTTTAAAAAACCCGTTAAGTTATGCTTAAAAATTTGTAACTGCTCAGCCGTGCTGCTTTTGGACTGAAGACATTGCAGGTAAAGCGGTTGCANTGGCCGATGAAGCAAAGGCTGTAGCCGGTCGGCCTGCATGGAGGCAGGCTGCCGAGGTCTAAAGCCTTAGATGGCGAATGCTAAAGCGTAACCTGAGCGAAAGCCTGCAGCTGAGTCGTTACCATTTACCTTAGATGAGCCGTCATCAGGCCAGAAGCAGCACGGAAAAGTATACACTTTTATTTGTCCGTATATGGAGGTGCCTTTATTGTCCGGAGCAGAAGAATTGGAAAGAAAATATGTCCTAAGACCCTGGTCGGTCCAGGAGAACATGCCGTACGATGAAATAACCGGTGGGAATGGCTGCTGGTTCTGGGATCAGGGCGGAAAAAAATACCTGGATTTTTCATCCCAGTGGGTTAATACCAACATCGGCCACCAGCACCCAAAAGTAATCCAGGCTATTAAAGAACAGGCTGACAAGCTGTGCTTTATTGCCCCCAATTTCGGCAACGAACCCCGGGCTTTACTGGCTGAAAAAATTAGCCGCTATACTCCCGGGGATTTAAATAAAGTATTTTTTACCCTGGGTGGAGGGGAATCGAATGATAATGCCATTAACCTGGTTCGCCAGTTCACCGGACGTTACAAGGTAATGAGCCGTTACCGTTCCTATCACGGGTCCACACTTGGCGGCCTCAGCATTAGCGGGGACCCCCGGCGGATTCCGGCGGAACCTCTGCTTCCAGGGGTGGTGCGTATTTTTGATCCATACTGCTACCGCTGTAGTTTTGGACAGAGCTATCCTGGCTGCGGCCTGCAGTGTGCCGAACACGTGAGAGAAACGATGCTTTACGAAGGACCGGAAAGCATAGCCGCCGTATTTGTGGAACCGGTTACCGGGACCAACGGGGTTTTTATCCCCCCTAAGGAATACTTGCCCCGGTTAAGAGAAATTTGTGATGAATTCGGGGTTCTTTTGGTTGCCGATGAAGTGATGTCCGGCTGGGGGCGCACCGGCAAGTGGTTTGGAGTGGACAACTGGGATGTGATCCCGGATGTGATCACCATGGCCAAAGGGATGACCCAGGGGTATGTGCCACTGGGAGCCATCGTGGTTAACGAGAAGATCGCCGATTACTATGATGATAAGATGTTTTGGTACGGGCTTACCTACAGTGGCCACCCACTGGCCTGTGCGGCAGGAATCGCTACCCTCGATGTTTATGAAGAAGAAAACCTGCTTGAAAACGCCAACCGAATGGGAACCAGGCTGAATAAAGGCCTGCAGGAGTTGAAAGAGAAGCATCCTGCCATAGGTGATGTACGTTCAATCGGCCTGTTTTCTGCGATCGAACTGGTTAAAGACCGGGATAGCAGGGAGCCGCTGGCTCCCTGGAACGGACCCGACCCCGGGATTATGGGCCGAATCAACAGGTGTTTGCGCGATAAAGGGGTTTATGTTTATGTACGCTGGAACTACTTATTTATCGCTCCGCCGCTTTCTATTAATGACGAAGAATTAAGTTTCGGCCTGGATTCTGTTGATCAGTGCCTGGAGCTGGCTGATAAAGAGCTTTAGTGTAAAGACTCGATCAGGTTCTGTTTGATGCGGTATTTCGGTATTGACAAAAGAGTGGGAATAATTTAGTATAAACATGTATTATACAGAGAGCCGTACCCGGTATTTTGGTATATTTTGTTGCCGGAAGCGAAATAAAACCTGGACGATAATGGCAAACCTGTTGAAAGACAGGGACGCAAAGTCAAAGGGTCTAAGGTTCCTTGTTCAAGGAACTATGACAGCCTGGCCGCCGAAACAGGATTTTTATTTGTAACAAGTGGAGGTATTTTCCAAGGCGCAGGGATTTCTCTAAAGAGATTACCCCGGCCCAAAAAACCTGACCGACAAAGGCAAACCTGTTGAAAGACAGGGACGCAAAGTCAAAGGGTCTAAGGTTCCTTGTTCAAGGAACTATGACAGCCTGACTGCCGAAGCTGGTTAATAGTGTACCTTTGTCGGTCCCTCATGAAGGAGGGACTTTTTTGTGAAAAGGAATTCTTTATTAGTATGTGCAAACTTCTCATTTTCCGCAGTATTTTCTAATGTTTTTAATGACTGGCAAAAAAAGGTCTACCTGCTGTTGGCTGCCCTGGCTTTGCTGTTGGCTGTCAGTTTGCCGGCCGGAGCGGCTGTGGAAGAATTTGTGGCCGGCGATGCGAATGGTGATTACAAGCGTTATTCTTACGAGGAATTGCTCAATTCTTACGCTAAAAAAGTGCTGGGCCTGGGCGGAGATCTTTACGAGGATTTTTCAACCAGGGAGATAGTTGCTCTAAAAATCCGGGGGCACGGATATTTTGATTATAAAGATATCCTGGATCATTATGCCGGCAGCTTAAGCAACGGAGAAAAATTTGATCTCCTGCATTATGCCGGTAACGGTTCTGCTAAAAAAGCGGAATTACCTCCCGGTATAGAGTTGATCACCTCATCTTCCGGCGAATTGCCTGCCGGAGGGGATGCCGGCCGGGATGGATTTGAAGAAACAGGAGATAGTCCTGGTGAAGAACAGGATCCAGGGGAGGAAAATAATCCCGGTAATGAACAGGCTGGGGATAAAGAAGACGAACCCGGGGAAAAAGAAGCTGATCCTGAAAAGGAAGGCAACGAAGAAGAAAGCGATAGTAACGAAGCAGACGATGAAGCTGAAGATGGAGAAAAAGAAAGCTTGAAGGAGGACACTGAAGAGGAAAAAGATACTCCCATAAAGGGTTCAGCAGAGGTTTCACTTGAAGATGCCAAAAAATGGGCTGCAGCCAACCGGGCACACCAGCGCTATATTGACATTGCTTCTATTTACTGGGAATACGGTGAAAAAAGTAAGATTCGCCCCGAGGTTTTATATGCCCAGGCGGCATACGAAACCGGGTTTGGCCGCTTTGGCGGACAGGTTCCTCCGGAGTATAATAACTGGGCCGGAATTAAAAAGGGCGGCGCCACCGGGGATGAACCCGAAGACCATGAAGAATTTGCCACCCCCGAAGACGGGGTCAGGGCCCATTTCAACCACATGAGTGCTTATGTCGGATTGTCCCCGCTTGGTGAAACTCATGATCGTTATGATTCCGCGCTCCGGCTTTCCTGGGCCGGGACAGTGCAATACGTGGAAGAATTAAGTGGCAAGTGGGCTCCTTCATCGACATATCATGTAAGGATTGTGGAAATGATCGGGGAGATGGAAGAATAATGAAACACCTTATTTATAATGTATGGTGGTGATATACTGAACAGGAGATAAATTAATCTGCATATAAGGGCAAGCTTCCGCCTTGGTTACCCTTTAGCATTCGCCGTTTAAGGCTTCAGGCCGCCCTGTTACAAACTTTGCTTCAATGGCTATTACTACCTCTTGAACTGCAACGGCCCCTGTTCAAAATGCAGCAGGTCTGAGCAGCAACCAGGGGAAAAACATAAATAAGTTTTGAGCGGCCGGAAGCGAGAATACCGGCCGCATTATTAAACCGGAACCCTGGGTTTTATTTTTCCCTGGGCATGCAGATGACTTCTTTTACTTTTGTATCAAAAAACTGGTTTGAATGATCGGGGGCAATTACACAGGCGGCATCGCAGCCCTTTCCAGAGCCGGCTACAGCAATAATTTCTTCCCCGTAGGGAACCATCCCGGCATCCAGGGCCATGACACTGATTTCAATGCAGACCTTAACCCCCTGCCCGAACATGCGCAGGGCTGAGGCAATAATTTCGGCCGGGTAAACTCCCTGGAATTTAAAGCGCAGGGAGCGGTCGACTCCGGCTAAAAGGTGAGTGGTGGTTAACAATTTAACCCCTTTGCTCTCCAGTTTTTTACGGGCTTCCGGTTCCATTTCGTTAATTCCCGGGCCCTTAAACCCGACGTGGTGGGTCACACAGGTTACTTCCAGGCCTTTTTCGGCAAATAATTCTGCGGTGGCCCCGCTGTTGGAGGCAACCACAATATGCTTGATTCCAAGTTCATTTGCCCGTTCAAGGGCTGTTTTTACCGTTTCACTTGTATTTTCGCTGCCTTTTGCCGGCCAGAGCTTCATAAATTAGGCCTCCTTTGTTTTTCTTTTATCTTTATTAAATAATTCTTCAAGAAGGAGAAATCTCCTATATTAAACTTTAAAGAATAAATTAATTGCCGGGGGCAACAAATGGATAAACTGGAGAGGCCTGCAATATTTGTAATTTAAACAACAATACTGGAAAAAAATTAAATGCCCAGACAGGATTTAAGGTATTTGATTAAGAATAAATTAACCACTAGCAGTCGATTTATTTAAATTTTTACCTGATTTGGATTAATTATGTTGACAAAATACAAACCTGCTGGTAATATTATTATGAAAAATTAGAAATATTTGTTGCGAGTTAATAATTTTATGTATTGCTTTGGTAGACCTGACCGAAAAGGGCAAACCTGTTGAAAGGCGGGGCGCGCAAAGCTGAGGGCCTAAGGCTTTTAATGGCTAAGGCAGCCTGGCTGACGAAGCAGGTTTATTCGTATCTCTTTTTATTCGGTCTATAAGTGGCTTTCAGGAGGTCTCCCGTGATGAGTAGGGCCATGTGGCGAAAAAAAAGACGCCGTAAAAAAATTAAACTAGGGACAAAACCTTTGGTAATAGCTGCTGCTATGGTCATGGTGGTAGCCTCCCTGGCTATTTTTTTTACCGATAGTTTTGGTATTGCTTCTTCCCTGCGCCAGGTATTTGCAGCCGGTAGCACAGAGATAGAAGATGCCGAGGGGATGGAGGTTATCGATGGCGACTATACCATAGATTCACCCGGGACAAGACTGGAAGATGTCCATATTACCGGCGATCTTCGCTTGACTTCCGGGATTGGCGACGGAGAAGTAGATTTGGTCAACGTCACTGTGGAGGGCGCGGTCCTGGTCCAGGGTGGCGGGGTCAAGTCTATTTTTATGCTTAACTGCGACTTTGTGGAAGTTAAGGTAAACCGTCCCGACGGCAGGGTAAGACTGGTGGCTTCCGGGGAAACGGTTGTCGATCAGGTCAGCCTTGAAACCGGAACCCGCCTGGTGGAAAATCTCTCCGAAGGCGCGGATGGAGTAAGGTCGGTTGAAGTCAAGACTAATGAAAAAATCGAGCTTGCCGGTGAATTTGAGGCTGTCAGTGTAGTAGTGGAGGATGCCACGGTAGACATTGACGGTGAAACCCTGGAACATCTTAAGGTGGCCGGTACCGCTTCCGGAAGCGCTGTGAGCTATCCTGATGGGTTTATAATAAACAACATGCGCCTTCAAGGGGCTACCCTGCTTTACGGCCACGCTGAAATCAACCAGGCCATTATTTCCGCTTCCGGCGTGTCGGAACTGGAAGGCAGTTTTAAACAGGCAAGAATTACTGCGGAAGCCGGAAAGTTTGATTTGATCAGCGGATCTCATTTTGAAGAACTGGATGTGGCCAAGGATGCTCTAAATAATGTTTTTAATCTCGGGGAAGACGTGATCATCGATTACCTGGTCCTAAATGAAGCAATTACAATGCAGGGTAAGGGTAAAATTGCAAGCGTACTGGTTAATGCTGCCGGTTCAACCCTGGAGCAAATCCCTGCTGACATAGAGTTTGGCCGGGAAGTAAGCATTATGATAGATGGCCATGAAATCTCCACCCCGCAAATGCTCGCAGATTTACTGGAGCATGGCGATCCTCAGTATGCTTCAACAGATCAAGCTGCTACGGTTACCGAGGAAGCCACCTCAGAACCAGAACCTCAAATTGAGCCCGAACCGGAACCAGATCCGGAATCTGTAGAAGAAGATCCTGAACCGGACCGGGATCAAGAAGAACAGGAAGAACCGGAAGCAGACCCGGATGAAGATGAACGTGAAGCCACTGGCGGAGATGCTGAAGATGGTGTGGAAGCAATGCCCGACTTTGCCTTAGATATAGTAGTGCCAACCCAGGAGGAAAGAGACAGGTTGTCACTTCATGGTAAAAACCTTGTCTACGTTTCGTTGCAAACGGATAACCCGGAAAATTACATGGTAGAAATTACCGATTTAGAGATCAGGTATCTTGATGATGTTCGTTTGTTTTACGGGATAGTTGATGAAAACACTGGAGAAAGCGACTTAATGGGGGAAGTAACTGTAAGACCCAGAAACGATTGAACTAGATTACCGGAGGTGTGCCGGTGCTCAAACAAATTAAAAAACCAGGCTTAATAATTATTCAAGTTTTGGCATTTTGTTTTTTATTAAGTGCTCCGGTTGAAGCCGCAGTTGAAGGATTTATTGCCAAAGACGACCAGGGCAATTTATTTCAGTACAGCTACGAAGAACTGCTTGACTCATACGCCCTGAAGGTTTTGGGCCAATCAAACGGGTTATATGAAAACTATGCCGAAAAAGAAGTTTATGCCCTGGTAAACAGCAATAACCAGTATATTGATTACAAGGACGTACTTGATTATTACGCTGCAGCTATTGCTTCAGGCGAAAGGTTTAACCTGGAAGAGTACTTAACCGGCGGGAAGGCGAAAAAAGCGAAAATATCGGGGGATATTAAAACAGTAGCCCTTAGTGACGAAAAAATTGTTACCTCCGGCAGTGGCGCCACCACGATCAGCAATCCGGGTTTCGATCTCGATGATTTGCTGAAAGGGTTTAAGCCGCCTGCCTCCCAGTCACCGATAGTTGGCCCGGCCGGAGCGTTGAAGGAACAGGCTCAAGAATGGGCGGAAGATAATGATGCCGCTGAAGAGTTGATTGAGATTATACCGATTTACTGGGAATACGCTGAAAAAACGGGAATGCGGCCGGAAATACTATTTGCCCAGGCTGCGGTAGAAACTAATTTAGGTCATTACAGCGATGATGTTCCTGGCGACCGCCATAATTATGCCGGAATTTTAAAGGGTGATGCCGAAGATGACGATCCCGAAAACCATGAATCTTTTGCCGACCCGGAAGAGGGAGTGAGGGCTCACTACAACCATATGGCTGCTTATACCGGGCTATCTCCGATCGGCGAAACTCACGATCGCTATAATGTGGCTGCCACTCAATCCTGGTCAGGCTCGGTTATTTATGTTGAAGATTTAAGCGGCAGGTGGTCGCCCTCTGAAGATTACCACCTATATATCCTGGCAGTAGCGGATAATATCATCCAGACGGAAGTGGAGATCTTAGAAGAGGAAATACCTGACGATCCGGAAGAACCCGACGAAGATACCCGGAAAAAGGTGGAAGACCTATCCGACCAGGAACACGTTGCCGTCGATGTTGCGGATATAACTGTTCTTAATCTTAGGAGCGGGCCGGGTACCGACCACGACATCCTGGACCGTTTAGTTCGCGGCACTGTTCTTAAGGTTACCGGGCATGACGGTGAATGGCTGGAAGTAATTACTCCGGATGATAAAGAAGGCTGGGTCCACGGGGATTATGTGAGAGCAGTTGATTTAACTGATAATCCTTTTAAAGGAAATCTTGTTGTTCTTGATCCCGGGCACGGCGGAATTGACTCCGGGGCGATCGGGATAACCGGGTTGATGGAAAAAGAGGTCAACCTGGCGGTTGCCGAATATCTGAAGGATATGCTCGATGATGCCGGGGCAAGGGTTGAAATGACCAGGAGCGGTGATCATTCGGTCAGCAGCAGCAATCGGGTTTACAAGGCCAATGATAAAAAAGCCGATGTTTTTGTCAGCATTCATGCCAATTCTTTCAGTAATCCTGAGTCAAATGGTATCGAAACCTATTACTGCTCCAACAGTGATGACAGCGAAGCCTCCAAGTTTTTAGCCCAGCAACTGCAGAGAGAGCTAATCTCAGCCCTTGAACTCAGGGACCGGGGGGTTAAAGCAAACAGTTTTACAGTTTTAAGGGATACAGAGATGCCTTCCGCCCTGGTGGAAATTGGATTTCTTTCTAACAAGGAAGAAGAGGAATTGTTAAGGAAAGAGGAAACGAGGGAAAAAGCTGCTGAAGCTTTGTTTAAAGGACTGGAGGCATATTTAAGGAATTACCGGCAGTAACAGGAAACATATGCCAGTAATAGTAAGTAAATGTTAAGTAACCAGTAAAAATTATTAAAAAAATACTTGATTTATAAGGATTAAGGGTATAAACTTGTACTATCTGACAACCAGAATAGATAAATATTTACACGAAAAGAAGGAATTATTACTCAAGTAGAGAATAGGAAAGGTGAAAATATTCTAACATAAGGAGAATTGCCTTTAATAACTATTAGATACAGGCTAATTGGCTAACGGCAGACTATTGTTTTAACGGAGGTGAATTTAATAAACCAATTAACTGTTTTAAAGCATGTGCTTGCATTATATAGTGCTAGAGAGAGAAAAAAGCACATGAAAAATGCATTTTAAAGGGAGAGAAGGATATGAAAAGATTAATCAAAAAAGGAACGATTTTTTTCGTTGTTTTAGGATTTGCTTTAATAATTTCCGTATTTGGAGCCCAAAACGCACAAGCTTCTGATACGGAAGAAGGTAAAGATGCTGCGATCCGTGCTGCGGTTGAAGCGATTAAGGATATCCGCCGTTCTCCGGATCGTATTGTGTCTTTGAATCAACGTGCTGTAGATGACGTAGCTAAAGCGAGATCTCTTGTGGAAGAAGCCAAAGATGAATACGGTATTGACGAAGATGACATTGCTAACATAGATCTCCTACATGAGTCAGAAGCAGTAGTAAAAAAACTCTTGGCTGTTGAAGAAGCCAAAGAAGCCCTGGATCAACTCCCACCTCCCTCGGAAGCCACTCCAGCAGATCAGC
>SL_5KL_010_SEDDRAFT_10002425_pt1 | contig 10356 bp, 8 predicted proteins | sample SodLakKL_010_SED_FD_9118 | JGI IMG/M metagenome (IMG submission 9118)
CAGAACACAGAACCCAGAACGCAAAACCCTGAGCAAATCCCCCAAAACTCCACCTTCCCCCTAATCCTGACAAAATCCTCAGACAACGCAGAACCCAGAACCCAGAACGCAGAACCCAAAACCCAGTCCCTTAATTAGCAAACATAGAAAAAAAAGCCCGGCGCGATGCCGGGCTTTTTTTATGCTACAATCTGCAGCAATTATGCTAAAGCGTTGGGCAAACCCCCGTGAAGGGCTTACTCCTCTTCTTTTTGTTCTTCTTCGTAGGCTTTGAGCAGCTGGTCCTGGATATCCATCGGCACCTGCTGGTATTCGGCAAACTTCATTCCGTAGGTGGCCCGTCCGCTGGTCAGCGACGACAGGCTGGTGGAGTAGCGGTTCATTTCCGCCAAGGGCACCTTGGCCTTGATGCGCTGGTAGTTGCCTTCGCTGTCCATTCCCATGATGATGGCGCGGCGTCCCTGGAGGTCGGTCATCACGTCGCCCATTTTTTCTTCGGGCACCATCACCTCCACATCGTAGACCGGCTCCATGATCTTGGGTCCGGCATTCTTGAAGGCCTCCCTGAAGGCGTTACGGCCGGCGAGCTTGAACGAGATCTCGTTGGAGTCGACCGGGTGCATCTTGCCGTCATAGATGTTGACCACGATGTCGCGGGCATAAGAACCGGTCAGCGGCCCTTCTTCCATCTTTTCCATCACCCCCTTGAGGATGGCAGGCATGAAGCGGGCGTCGATGGCGCCACCCACGATACAGTTGTTGAAGACCAGCTTGCCACCCCAATCGAGGTCATATACTTCCTGCTTACGCACGGGAAACTCGGTCTGGTTGGGCTTGCCTTCCTCATAAGGCTCGATCATCATATAAACCTCACCAAACTGGCCGGCACCACCCGATTGTTTTTTGTGGCGGTAGGTCGATTTCGCATTTTTGGTGATGGTTTCGCGGTAAGGAATCTTGGGTGGAAAGAATTCAATCTCCACCTTATGGATGTTCTCGAGCATCCACTTGGCCACGTTCAGGTGCATCTCGCCCTGGCCGGAGAGGATCATCTGCTTGAGTTCCTTGGACTGTTCAAACAGGAGTGTGGGGTCGATGCTGTTCATTTCGCGCAGCACGGTGCCCAGCTTTTCCTCGTCACTGGTATTCTTAGCCTTCACGGCGAAACGGTGTTTCGGGTCCGGGAAGACGATGGGAGACACTTTCACGCCCTGGTTCTTGGGACCGGTGAGTGTGTGGTTCGTCTTGGTGTCCTTCAGTTTGATGGTCGCAGCGATGTCGCCGGGCATCACCTTTTCGACCTTCTGGCGGTTTTTGCCTGCGACGATAAACAGCTGGGAGAGGCGCTCCTTGCTGTCGGAGTCGGCGTTGATGAGGTCGGCAGACTCGGCGATCTGGCCCTCATACACGCGGAAGAATGACAGTTCGCCCAGGTGGGGCTCTACGGCGGTCTTAAAGACGAAGGCCACCGTGTCCTTGCTTTCATCGAAGCTCAGCTCATTGCCTTCCGTGTCCTTTTCGGGGGTAACCTCTTTCGGTGCGGGCAGGTTTTCGGTAACGGCCTCCATGAACCGGCCTACGCCCTGGTTGTTCTTTGCAGAAGCGCACATCACCGGGAACATGGTGCGTGTGGCAATGCCCTGGTTGATGCCGCGGGCGAGCTCTTCGTCGCTCAGTGAGCCATGCTCAAAGAAGGCTTCCATCAAGGCTTCATCGCTTTCGGCAGCCGCTTCAATCAGTTCATTCCGGTAACCATCCGCCTTGTCCTTCTCGGCATCGGGGATGTCGGATACTTCGGGCTTGCCGCCATCTTCCGGAAACTTATACATTTTCATTTTCAACACATCCACCACCGTGTCGAAACCGATCCCGGCATTCACCGGATACTGGGCCACCACGGTTTTGCCGCCAAACTGGGCTTTCAGCTGACGAAGGGTCTCATCAAAGTTGGCTTTTTCGTGTTCAAGCTGGTTAACCAGGAACATGGCCGGCTTTTCCAGTGCCGCGATCTTGCGCCAGGTGATCTCAGTACCCACCTCTACGCCATTCTGGGCGTTGATCAGCATCACTGCCGTATCAGCAACCTTCAGGGCGGCAATCACCTCACCGATGAAATCATCGAAGCCAGGGGTGTCAATCATATTGATCTTAAACCCGTTATACTCGGCATACAATACGGTGGAGAATACCGACGCCTGCCGGTCAAGTTCTATCTCGCGATAATCGGAAACAGCATTCTTGTCATCTACGGATCCTCTTCTTTTGATCACACCACCCTCAAACAACATGGCTTCAGCCAGGGTGGTTTTCCCGGACTTTGCCCCGCCTACCAAGGCAATGTTTTTCAGTTCGTTTGTCTGATATACTTTCATAGCGACATCACAATGTTTAAAATGTGTACAATATAGAGTTAATTAACTTGTCTGTTGTGCGCTTCCATCGGGGTTTCCTGGCCTCCGGGCCGCAAAGACGGAAGGTGCTCCAAAAAAGTGGCTAAAGTTAAGAAAAAAAGCCCGATGCCAGATTAAAAATCCAAAATAATTGATTCATAATCATGCATCCAGCGTTTCCCGGAGCAGGTCATAATGAAAAAGAAATCAGCTTGACAAACTCGACCAGCCTTTCCTGGATATCTTCATCCGAGATTTCCAGCAGCCTTTCGGTGCCAAACTTTTCCACCGAAAAGCTGGCCAGGGCGGCCCCATAAATCAGGGCGTTCTTCATGCTTTCAAAGGAGATGTCATCGTGCTTGCAGAGGTATCCCATAAACCCGCCGGCAAAGGAGTCACCTGCTCCGGTGGGGTCCACCACCACGTCGAGCGGCATGGCCGGCGCATAAAACTTCTGGTCGCCATAAAACAGCAGGGCTCCGTGTTCGCCTCTTTTCACGATCACGTATTCCGGTCCCATCGCCTGGATCTCGCGTGCAGCCTGCACCAGCGAATATCTGCCAGAGAGCTGGCGCGCCTCCTCTTCATTCACCGCGAGCACATCTACCATCGACACCACGTCGAGCAGATCTTCCCAGGCGGTNTCCATCCAGAAGTTCATCGTATCCATGCAGATCAGCTTTGGCCGCGCATTCATCTGTTCGATGACTTTCCGCTGNATGGACGGGGTCAGGTTTCCGAGCATCAGGAAGCGCGAGTCGCGGTATTCGTCCGGCAGCACGGGGTCGAAGCCGGCCAGCACGTTCAGCTCGGTGCTCAGGGTGTCGCGCTGGTTCATGTTGTCGTGATAGCGACCCGACCAGTAGAAGGACTTCTTGTCGGGGATCACGTCGATGCCGCGGATATCCAGTCCGCGACCGGCAAACAGGTTCAGGTATTTTTGCGGAAAGTCGCCGCCCACGACGGCCGACATCCGGATGTCGCCGATCAGGTGACTGGCTGCCAGTCCGACATAGGTGCCGGCACCACCCAAAATCCTGCCGGTTTTCCCACTGGGGGTTTCAATCTCATCAAAGGCTACCGTGCCCACTACCAATAAACTCATCAATCAAACTTTTCGCAAATGAATACTCGATCGTTTTCCATCCCATCGAAAACAAGCCATGCCGCGACCATCTCCCTGGAAACAGGCGGGAGGCGGCCATCAGCATAAGCGGCATACGATGCAATGGGTTTATTCCACCGTCACGGATTTCGCCAGGTTCCTGGGCTGATCCACGTTGCATCCACGCAGCACGGCGATATGGTAGGAAAGCAGCTGCAGGGGAATGGTAGCTACCAGGGGAACAAAAGCTTCGTCCGTTTCGGGTATTTCAATCACATGGTCTGCAATATCCTGCACCACATCATCGCCTTCGGTAACGATGGCGATGATCACGCCTTTTCGCGCTTTGACTTCCTGGATGTTGCTGACCACCTTGTCGTAATTTCCTTTTTTGGTGGCGATGACCACCACGGGCATTTCTTCGTCGATCAGGGCGATTGGGCCGTGTTTCATTTCCGCTGCGGGATAACCCTCGGCGTGGATGTAGGAGATCTCTTTCAGCTTCAGTGCGCCTTCCAGGGCCACGGGAAAGTTGTATCCCCGTCCGAGGTATAGAAAGTTCCGTACATCCTGAAAGATTTTGGAAATGGCCAGGATGGCGTCATTCACTTGCAGGGTCCTCTCCACCTTGGCCGGAATGGATTCCATCTCGCTGAGCAGTTCATAATACCGGGACTTGGGGATGCTGCCCTTTTTGCCGGCGATCGACAGGGCCATCAGGCTCAGGATGGTCACCTGGGCCGTAAATGCCTTGGTTGAGGCCACGCCGATCTCAGGACCAGCGTGGGTATAGGATCCGGCATCGGTTGCCCGGGCGATGGAAGAGCCCACGACGTTACAGATGCCAATAATGGTTGCGCCTTTGGATTTGGCCAGCTCGATGGCGGCGAGGGTGTCGGCCGTCTCGCCCGACTGGCTGATGGCGATCACCACATCGTGTTCGTCAATGATGGGGTTCCGGTACCTGAACTCCGAGGCGTACTCGACCTCCACCGGGATCCGCGCCAGGTCTTCAAAGAGGTACTCACCCACCAGTCCGGCGTGCCAGGAGGTCCCGCAGGCCACGATGATGATGCGTTTGCAGTTGATCAGTTTTTGCTGGTAGTCGATGATGCCACCCAGGGAGATGATCCCTTTGGCCGCATTCAGGCGGCCCCGCATGCTGTCCTTGATGCTGCGGGGCTGCTCATAAATTTCTTTCAGCATGAAGTGCGCAAAGCCGCCCTTTTCGATGGAGGAGAGTTGCATCTCCAGGTGATGGATGTAGGGCGTCTTTTGCTGGTTCTTTATCGTCTTCACGCAAAGGTCACCCTTCCGGGGAATGACGGCCATCTCCTCGTCCTCGAGGTACACCACATCCTTGGTGTGTTCGATGATGGGCGAGGCATCGGAAGCCACGAAATACGCGTTGTCGCCTACGCCGATCACCAGGGGGCTGCCTTTTTTCGCTGCGATGAGCTGGTCGGGATGGTCTTTGGAGATGATGACGATGGCATAGGCACCGACCACCTGGTTGAGGGCAATGCGCACGGCCTCCTCGAGATTAACGTTTTCGTTCTGCTGGATGTCCTCGATCAGGTGGATGAGGACCTCGGTATCGGTATCGCTTTGAAAGACGTAGCCCCGGTTTTTGAGCTCCGCTTTCAGGCTTCCGTAGTTTTCGATGATGCCGTTGTGGATGATGGCCAGCTTCCGGGATGGACTGTAGTGGGGGTGGGCATTTACATCGTTGGGTTCTCCGTGGGTGGCCCACCGGGTATGCGCGATGCCAATGGTTCCGGAGAGGTTTTCATCCTGCACGATCTTGTCCAGGTCTGCCACCTTGCCGTGTGTTTTATACAGCTTGAGACTACCGTCGAGCAGCGCAACACCGGCGCTGTCATAGCCCCGGTATTCCAGTCGGTATAATCCTTTGATGAGTATGGGGTAAGCTTTTTCTGTTCCGATATAACCGACAATACCACACATAAAATACGTTTACAGGTTAATCAAATGCCGTGTAATAAATCATCAGGCGCATGGGGTTTTCGGCCCTTCCGGGACCGTGAAGCACGACCCGGCTCATGTTGTCGGCTGATCCGACCACCACGACGGCCAGTTTGTCGTTGGGGGTTAACCCGTCCATCACCTGTTGTACGTGTTTAGATATATTGAATCGATAAACCATATTGTCTTCATCAAGTCTTCCGCCAAAATACCCTGCGCCCATGTGGTAGTCATCCAGGAAGTGCAGTTCCCCTTCCTCATCCATTCGCAGGAGCAGGAGTTCGTGTGCGGCCGGAAGCTGTTCGGTGGAAAAGGATTCATCCACGGGCATCACAAGTTCGGCTTTGTTGATCAGCAGCCTTGGGAGGTCGGCCAGCTCTTCAAGAAAGGGAAACCCGATGTTGGCACGCAGCAGGCCCAGGGACTGTATGAAAAGCAGGCTGTCAGCCATCTGCTGGTCCTGGTGGTCGAGCTGCAGCCGCAATGCTTCGTCGGCATCCTCATAGCCAAAGTGTTCGATGCGGGTGGATCGCCGGGCAAACTCGTTGATGGGATAGCGCTGCATATGGTACAAAGTATCGTCTTCCGTCTGATAAAAAAGCTCCAGGGAGGTCATCGGCGTAAGCATATTCATTTGGTACTTGGAGCCGATGCCGTCCATCTCATCTTCGAAGGTCACGTAGAGGCCTTTGAACTCTTCCATATAGTTCGGCACATTTTCATAGATCTCGGTATCGTTGGCGTCGATGAAACGCTGTCCGTACGCATCCGAAAGCGGGATGCGGATATGCGGCGGCTGCATGATGGTATCCACCAGCACGCTGTCGTTGGGCGCCGGCTGGAAATGATAGCCTTCCGGATCCTTGGTGATGGGGTCGGGATGATAGGGGATGTAGATATTGGAAAAGAGGGTGTCGCCTTCCGGGAAACTTTCGCTGAGCTCGTGCACCTGTATCGTCTGATGGGTCTGCAGGGCACCATAATGGTTATCTGTATACCGCAGCACCAGGTGGATGGAGTCCAGGCTGGGGTCCTCGCCCAGGAACAGGTCGTTCATCGGCAGGCGGGTCTGGGTATAGATGCTCGCTTTGGATTTGCCGAACACCGGGTCGTCGATCATCCCCATCACGTTGCCGCCACCAAAGTTCATGGCCACGCTGTCGTCGGGCACGGTCATTGCCGTGATCGTCAGGGTATCCAGGGTGTTCAGCTGGGCCTTGGTGTCCACCAGGTCGAGTCCCAGTTCGTCATTTTCCGTACAGGAATAAAAAACAAAAAGCAAAGCGGCCGCGGCCATTGCTTTTTTAAGAATTGATGCGAAAAAAACCCCGCAAGAACGGGGGTTTCTGTTTGTCTTCAAGGTATCAGCGTTTTTGATGATTAATTGCTGTTTGTTCCGCTTCGCCTGCAAAATGCGCATAAGCATTGACCCTGCAGGTTAGATTAACGCAAAGGTAAAAATTTTATTATTGCTCCAACACGGATTCACTAACCAATACCTCATCATAGAACTGATTGTAAGCATCGAGGTAAGTATCCCTGTCGTGATACGCCAGCAGGGGCTTGCCGCTGTTCCTGGCATACTGCTCCAGTTCGGGGTCGACCTTCTCTTCTCCGAAAATGATCCCATCGGCATAGTCCATCGCCACTTTGCTGATGTTTGCATAGGTGGGATCCTGGTACTTGCTCAGGGTTTCGTCTGAGACCCCTTTGGCCTTCATTTTTTTGCCGATGCCAGTGTCAAGCTGACCCGGGAAGGCGTCATTGTAGAGGGAATAGATTACCTTGGTGTCGGAGAACATAGGGTTGTCCTTGATGACCTCTTTGAGGTAGAAGGGCATCAGGCTGGTGAACCAGCCGTTGCAGTGCACCAGGTCGGGTGACCAGCCAAGCTTCTTGACTGTTTCGATCACGCCACGGGTAAAGAAAATGGCGCGCTCGTCGTTATCTGCAAAAAATTCACCATTTTTGTTGGTCAGGGTAAACTTGCGCTGAAAAAAGTCTTCATTGTCGATGAAGTAGATCTGCATCCGGGCCGACTGGATGGAGGCCACCTTGATGATCAGCGGATGGTCCGTGTTGTCGATCACCAGGTTCATCCCCGAAAGGCGGATGACCTCGTGCAGTTGATTGCGGCGCTCGTTGATGCAACCATAGCGCGGCATGAAGGTGCGGATCTCTTTTTTTCTTTCCTGGATGCCCTGGGGTAGGTAGCGGCCGATATGGCCCATGTGTGTTTCTTTGAGATAAGGGGTTATTTCCTGCTGGACGAAAAGAACTTTTGGCTTTTCCATAAGATTGACGAACGGTTTAAAGGATATCAGAAAATGGTCTTGCAAAATTACGCTTTTTTTTGCGATTTTTCAAATTATCCTTATTAGCTTTGCGGATTTGTTTTTTGGGTGGTATATTCTGCCGTGTTTTTTATATAAAACACAAAAAACCAACTACTTAACAAGCCATAATGGAAGTCTTCAGGCACAAAAAAACGATGAATCAGTGGGTCCGTGCGGGCAAAACACGCGGAAAAAGCGTCGGATTTGTCCCGACGATGGGTGCGCTGCACGCCGGACACCTCGACCTGGTGCGGCGTGCCCTGGCGGATAACGACCTGGTGGTCTGCAGCATATTCGTCAACCCGATTCAGTTCAACAAGCCCGAAGACCTGGAGAAGTACCCCCGCACGCTGGACGCCGACCTGGCGCAATTGGAACGGATGGGGTGCCACGCCGTGTTTTGTCCGGACACCCGTGAGATGTACCCGGGGGAGGAGACCCGGACCTACGATTTTGGGCAGCTCGACAAGGTGATGGAAGGCCGGTACCGGGCGGGTCACTTCAACGGGGTGGCCATCGTGGTGGACAAGCTTTTTCGCATCACGGAGCCCGATAGGGCCTACTTTGGGGAAAAGGACTTTCAGCAGCTGCAGATCGTCAGGGCATTGGCCAGGATGGAGGAACACCCTACGGAGATCGTGGGCTGCCCTACGGTCAGGGAGTCCGACGGGTTGGCCCTGAGCAGTCGCAACGTGCGGCTGACGGCAGCACAGCGCCGCGAAGCACCCCGGATCTTCCAGGCCCTGCAAGCCGCACGGGAGCTATACCCGGGGACGGCCGTGGAAGACATCATCCGCACCGTTAGGGCGCGCATCCATGCTTCGCCGGAGCTGGAACTGGAATATTTTGAGGTGGTCAGGGCCCGCGACCTCCTCCCGGCCACCGCGGCTGATGCCGGCGAGCCCGTAATGGGATGCATTGCCGTGCACGCCGGAGACGTGCGCCTGATTGACAATCTGCAGCTAAATTCGTAACTTTGCACCCCGCAGGGGGTTGGCCCCTGCTGACCTTATCAGAAAAATAAGCATCATGCTTCTTGAAATCATGAAATCGAAAATACACAGGGCTGTGGTTACCGAAGCAGACCTGAATTACATAGGCAGCATCACCATCGACGAAGACCTGATGGATGCCAGTGGCATCATTGAAAACGAGAAGGTCCAGGTGGTGAACATCAACAACGGGGAGCGACTGGAAACCTATGTGATCAAAGGCGAACGCGGCAGCGGCCAGATCTGCATGAACGGGCCGGCAGCACGCAAGGTGCAGCCCGGCGACATCGTCATCATCATTGCCTATGCCCTGATGGAAGCCGCCAAGGCCAAAGATTTTGTTCCCGCAATCATCTTCCCGGACCAGCACAATAAAATCTGATAAATCCATTGCACACACAGGTAAAACGATATTTGAAGGTGTTCATCTCCCTTCTGGCGGGTATTTTGATCCTTTGGCTGATCACCCGCGGGCAGGATGTGGGGCGGATCGTGGAGGAACTCAGGCAGGCCCGGTACGGGTGGATCCTGCTGGCCATGCTGTGCGCCCTGCTTAGCCATTACCTGCGTGCCGTGCGGTGGAACATGCTCATCGGCACGATGGGCTATCAAACCAATGCCTTCCAGACCTTCCTGGCGGTGATGACCGGATACCTGGCCAACCTGGCCATTCCCAGGATGGGCGAGATCACCCGCTGCGTTACCCTGAGCAAGGCATCCAAAACCCCTTTCAACGCCCTGGCGGGTACCGTGCTGGCCGAAAGGGCCTTCGACCTGGTCAGCATGCTTGCGATCGTGTTCATCACCATCGTCAGCCAATTCGGCTTTCTGCGAAACTTCCTGAACCGCATGTTCTGGGAACCCACCCTGGCGCGGGGCAGCGCCCACTGGCTGGTATTATCCATCCTCGGCCTGGCATTCCTCGCCGCAGTCATTGGCGCCGTGATTTTCTTCCGCCACAAGATGCGCCGGGCAAAGGAAGGCAGCTTCTTTTTCAGGTTAAAACGCCAGCTGCACGGGGTTGCGGCAGGCTTCCGGACCATCATGACCATGCGTGGCAAGGGCTGGTTCATCCTGCACTCTGTCCTGATCTGGGGCTTGTATTACCTGACCGTCTACCTCTGCTTTTTTGCCATCCAGGCCACCTCAGACCTCACGCCGCTGGCCGGACTGACCCTGCTGGCCGTAGGCAGCCTGGGCATTCTCGCTCCCGTGCCCGGCGGAATCGGGACCTATCACTTTCTGACCATCATCACCTTGCGTGAATTATACGGCATCGCCTCAGAGCCAGCCACATCCTATGCCTACATCACCCACGCCACGCAGATCATCGTCAACATTGCCGCGGGCACTTTTGCCTGGATCATCCTGTCATTAAACAAACAAAAACATGGCGCACAGCAAACACCAACACCTGGAGACCAGGATCCTGCGACCGGAGCAGGCCGCTGAGACCCTGCACGGCAAGATCCGCTACTGGCGCTTCTTCGACAAGCGCCTGGTATTCACCAATGGCTGTTTCGACATCCTGCACGCAGGCCATGTCG
>SL_5KL_010_SEDDRAFT_10002426_pt1 | contig 10355 bp, 6 predicted proteins | sample SodLakKL_010_SED_FD_9118 | JGI IMG/M metagenome (IMG submission 9118)
ATCCCTCGTTGATCCTTCATGCAAGCCGCCAATTAAGCGGCAAGGTATTACGCTACCTTAAGAGAGTCATAGTTACTCCCGCCGTTTATCGGTCCTTGCCTCCCTTGTAAAGGAGATTCAGATACCGACACTGGGCAGAATTCAACGGCAATACAAATCCTTTCGGACTAGCTGCCATCTGTGTTTTTATTAAACAGTCGGGGATCCCTTGTCATTGCAACCAGCCATTCTCATGACTGGCACCCCTTCTACCAAAGGTACGGGGCTAATTTGCCGAATTCCCTAACCTAAATTGGTCCGACACGCCTAGCCTTGCTAAGGCAGGGGCACCTGTGTCAGTTCTCGGTACGGACTCCAACATTGTAACCAAACTGCTTTTCACTGGCACTAGGAATCGCCTGAAGCGGGTAACCCCGCCCTATCATGCATTACCCCGGTTCTCACCATTACGGTTCTCCCCGGGATTCTAAATTTCGACAGACTGGGAAGTCTGTTCAGGATATCCCGATGCGTCACAATTTGGACAAAGATGTCGGAGGTACAGGAATATTAACCTGTTTCCCTTTCGACGTCCTCGGTTAAGGGACGCCTTAGGACCGACTAACCCTCGACTGACGAACATTGTCGAGGAACCCTAGCCCTTTCGGCGGAACGGATTCTCACCGTTCTATGCTGCTACTCATACCAGAATTCTCGTTCGAACGCGGTCCACTTGATTTCACAACCAAACTTCTACCCACGCACGACGCCTTCCTACTAGTCACCTCTCGGTGCTCTGAAGTATCGGTGACCGACTTAGTCCCGTCCATTTTCGGGACCCACAATCTCGACTGGTGATCTGTTACGAACTCTTTAAAGGAAGGCTGCTTCTAAGCCCACCTTCCAGTTGTCTTAGACTGCGGATTCCCTTTTGCTAACACTTAGTCGGTACTTAGGGACCTTAACTCCAGGCTGGGTTCTTGCCCTTTCGGACACCAGGCTTACCCCGGCGCCCTCACTCCTGGCGTCTACGGCAATAATAGGTTCGGAGTTTGACAGGGTACCAAGGGCTTTCGCCCCCGAATATCCAATCAGTGCTCTACCCTATTATCGACCTCGACCAAGGCCTACCTTCGAGTAGTTTCGGAAGGAACCAGCTATCTCCGGTCTCGATTGGCCTTTCACCCCTATACGCAGGTCATCGGAGGGATTTGTAGCTCACCACCCGTGCGGGCTTCCACCTCCCTTTCGAGAGGCTTCACCCTGCCCACGCATAGTTCGACCGGCTTCGGGTCTCTAACCAATGACTTCAGGCGAACGCACCTCGTTCCTCTTCCAAGGAATGCGAACTTGTTGGTTTCCCTACGACTCCGCCCTTAAAAGGCTTAGTCTCGCCATTGATCAGAACTCTCTGGCCCGTTTTTCGGAACGTACGATAAGACAACGGTCCACTCCTGTTACAGAGCTTCGTTCCTTTCTTGCCTTATCAGTCTATAACCATCTGGTTTCAGGTTCTTTTCACCTCCCGTCAAGGGTGCTTTTCAGCTTTCACTCACGATACTAGTGTGCTATCGGTCTCGAGACGTATTTAGAGTTGGAAGTTAATGCCTCCCAATTTCACGCGCGATATCCAACACACGCTACTCAGGATACCCTGAATCATCTTTCCACCTTCCTTCTACGGGACTATCACCCTCTACGGTGCTCCATTCCAGGAGACTTTGAATTGGATGGTTAAGATGTGCCAGAGTCCAAAAGACCACATGTCCCGACTATTTCTAGCGGGATTCGGTTTGCTCTTTACCGCTTTCGATCGACTTTACTAACGGCATCTCTTTGATTTCTTTTCCTTTCCCTACTAAGATGTTTCAATTCGGGAAGTTCCCCCTCCTTACGGAGTACAATGGGGAAGTCCCATTAGGCAATCGTGGGATCTAAGGTTCCTTGCGCCTACCCCACGCGTATCGCCGCTTGGCACGACCTTCATCAGCGCTCGAGCCGAGCCATCCACCAAATGGCTGAGTGACTGCAGCATATCTAGGACTGGTACACATCCAGGTCTGCGTATGATTGGCAATCATCGGATCATGATGATCCTATACCCTTCCCCGACAACCCTTTTTCATGTCGCCGAGTGCATCTGTTCTGCAACTTGATTAATAGGAGTCTTATCCTATTTAAACCTTATTTTTGACCTTCCTGAAGTGCATTCTTCAAAGGAAGGGATTTCCTTCTAATAAGCAACCTATATAAATAGTTTGGGACCGTCCTTTCAGATAGTTTTTATTATAGATTTGTTTTAGATTTTAAAAAGATTGAGTAACTATCGGTAAAGTATATTTGTTTGATTTGCTATAACACAGATGACCAGTTTGTCAGACAGGTGTTGGACCGATGAAGAAAATACCAACAGGCGTTAGCGATTTAGATTCGATAATCAAAGGAGGATTACCTGCTGGATCAGTGGTACTTCTTCTGACTGAGATAGGTGCTGGGGGCCTGGAATATCTTTATACCTCCTCAGCAAAACTTCTTAGGGTAAAAAAAAGTCCAAGAGATATATCTATGGTCCTTGGAGATGAATGCAAAGGTTCTATCCTACCTGAGGAGATACATTACATCACATTCTCTAGGTCTGAAAGGGATATCCTTGAGGAGGTCAAGATATCGTTCAATCAGGATTATTATGATGCTATCGAAGAGGATCTAAAATTCAAGGATTTCTCTAACTCTTATTTTCGTAGAACTATGGTTCCAAATAGTTGGACAAGAGATAACCATAAGCCCACTCTTTTCTCAGATGAATCTGATTCAGACATATTGGAGGATATGGTTCATTTCTTAGAAGAGAACGCACCTGATAATATGATTGTGATCGATTCATTGACCGATCTATTGACTAACACTTCTATAGAGAACGATAAACTCGTGACTGTTATCAAAGGCATGAGACGGGCATCTAAAAAATGGGGTGGAGTTATATACCTACTACTTTCCAAAGGGATAATCGATAGGAGCATGGAATACTTATTGATAGACAGTGTCGATGGTGTGATGAGTTTTGAATGGTCAAAAAGTCGACACACATCGAAACGTCAGAGGTATATGTTCCTTGAAAAATTCATGAGCGTTCTCCCCCATCTTAAGAGAGAAAAGATCGCTAGGTTTACAGCGGAAGTTACTGATTTTTCTGGTTATAATGTTGTCAATTATGAAAAGATAAGGTGATCTATGATGGAAACCGAAAAGGTAGAAAAAGTTAAAACAGGTATAGATGGGTTGGATGAGATGTTAAGAGGTGGAATTCCAAAGGGACACGTATTCACTGTTATGGGGTCCTTCGGAACAGGTAAAACAACGTTTTCACTTCAGTATCTATGGGAGGGGCTCCAGGAAGACCAATCCTGTATATTTATATCCCTAGAAGAAGACAAGGATGCCATAATCCAGACCGGGAGGTCATATGGATGGGATTTCCAACCTTACTTGGAAGATAATAAGATCGCTATGGAGAGATTGGCACCAGCCGATGCAGAAGCTACGATATCCAAGTTAAAGAGTGATCTACCAGCATTTATCAGATCATTTAATGCAGAAAGGATAGCAATAGATTCGGTATCGTTATTGAATATGATGTCTAACACATCTCAGGAAAAAAGGGATAGGTTATTCGAACTTTGTAAGATGGTAAAAGACTCTGGTGCTACTACTTTATTGACAGCCGAAGTAAAAGATGATAATCCACGCAGTTCTAGGGACGGTCTTATCGAGTACACTGCTGACGGAGTTATCTTACTCGGATATAATCAATCCAATAGTCAGGAAGTACAGATGAATGTTCAAGTGATCAAGATGAGGCGTATCGATCATTCTAGAAAAATCAAACCCTATGAGATCACCGACAACGGCATCATCGTTCAGACTGAAGGAGCGGTGTTTTAATACGATAAAGTGATATTCATGGGAACAGATATCGGAGATATACTGGTAAAAAAAGAGCTATCTTTGGATGAGATGAAGGGCAAAGTCATAGCTGTAGATGCATATAATATAATCTACCAGTTTTTATCTAGTATCCGTCAAAGAGATGGAACTCTGCTTCAAGATTCAAAAGGAAGAGTAACTTCACATCTATCTGGCATTTTGTACAGGAATTCCAACCTGATCCAAGAAGGTATAAAGTTGGTTTATGTTTTTGACGGTAAACCGGATATCATGAAGGAGGGGACTTTGGAGAAGCGAAAGGAGAGGAAAGAGAAGGCTCAATCCGAATACAAGAAAGCTCTCGAAAAGGGTGATCTGGAAAAGGCTCGTACGAAGGCGCAGCAGACGTCACGGATGAGCGAATCTATCGAGAAAAGCAGTAAGGAACTTCTTGAGCTATTGGGTATACCCTGGATCCAGGCCCCCGCCGAGGGTGAGAGCCAAGCTGCGTATTTAGTGAACGAGGGTGATGCATGGGCGGTGGGAAGTCAAGATTTCGACTCCCTCCTAGTCGGTGCTGATAGGTTGGTTCGGAACTTGACAGTATCCGGTAAAAGAAAACTCCCTGGTAGAGATGAATATAAAGAGATAATGCCTGAATTGATAGTTCTCCAAGAGGTCCTTGAAGAACTTGAGGTAACTAGAGAACAACTGATAGATATAGCGATGTTGTGTGGAACCGATTACAACGAAGGCGTAAAAGGCATAGGCCCAAAAAGAGGTCTAAAATATGTAAAGAAATATGGTGGATTGGAAGCGGTGTTAGAGGAAAAGGACGGATCTATAAACAATATAACTGATATCAAAGGATTGTTTTTAGAACCCAAGATAACAGAGGAATATGATATCCAATTTAAGGATCCTGATATAGAAGCAGTGAAACTATTCTTATGCGATAAGTACGAGTTTTCGGAATCTAGAGTAAATTCTGCCCTAGATAAAATAGTAGAAGGTAGAGATATGGATAAACAAACCTCATTGACTTCTTTTTGATTTTATCAGCAGAACTCGTCTAGACTCGGGGTAGAAACTTTGTCGTTGTCGAACAAAGAATTTATCTGTAGTTCTAGCTGTTCGATCCTCTGTTTTAGATAGGGCGGTAGATCGAATCTTTCCGTCATCTCCATGGTAGTTCTAAGATATTTTTTGACACTACCTTCATGAACTGTTAAGGTTAGGTTTCCTCCACATTCACATTCGCCGCTCAAAGGAGGTCTTCGATATTTTCTATTACAGCTTGTACACCTAGTTTCCTGTACACAGAACTTGTTAAGATTACCGATAAGGTCTGGTATGAAGTGTGCTCCTATGACCCTACTCACAACATCGGTAGCATCCACTGCACGGATCATCTCTGCAACTTGAAGCTGTGCTTCCATCTTCTCAGTCATCTTGTCGAGTCTAGTGTATCGACTTCCGATGGGACCCTCGGATATATTCAACGTTTCATGAGTATAGCCAAATCCTTCGTATTGTTTTTCAGTGTGAAGTCTCTCTTCAACTATATCCATCATATCGACCAGTTCTTTTGGGTTGGGGTAATCGAAGGTCTTTTCGTAGAATTCTAAAGGGTACTTCCACAAACAATCTACATTATGGGCTTCGCTGTCGATCTCATCTGGGTTGATCTTAGTGGTTAATACTAGAGGGGCATCCATCTTTCCTCCCCTCTTTTCAGGTAAAAACTTTTGTGAGAAATTCAGCAGTCCATCCATAAGCAGCATGATGCAGTCCTCGTCGCCGTCACAGTTTCTACGCTTTGCAGCGTGGAAGAATGGATGAGCGTATCCCGCCTTCCCTTCATGATATCCGATCAATCTCCCCAGGACTCCACCAGAAGTATGAGGTGCTAATCCGACCAATAGTTCACCGATGAGGTCCTCCTTTCTTTCAGCTTCGTAGAAAGGGTCTATATCATAGTATTTTTCAAGTAGATCGTCAACGAATTTAGCTATCTTGACTAAATACATCCCCGCAGCTCTAGATGCGATAAAATCCTGGGTTTTCAACTCTAACATTTGGTTTTTATCTTCTAACGGTTCTCCATGGATGTCTTTCTTATAACCTAATTTTCTAGCTTTATCAACACTGAGTCCTATCTCTTCAGGTTTAAAATGAGTGACTGGAAGGTCTGTCATGTCATATCGGCAGGTACCGTCTTTAAAGACCCATATGTTGTGCTTAGCCCTTAAGATCGCCTTTTCAAGTGCCTCGGGAGTCTTCTCCTTGGTCAATAGTCCTTTGACACCCTTGACCCTCTTAACATTCCCACCTTCCCCTATATTCCTTAGAGCTTCTCTGTATTTACTAGCCATATCTAGTTTCTGTTTCTTTGGACCAACGTTCCCCATGTTGTTTTCCATTAATTCTCTTCTTCCTCCACAGGTACACCTGATTTGGGCACCACTCTTGCCGCATTTACTACACCTCCTGGCACTGACCTCGACTTCTATTATCCTCTTCTCCAATGCTTTATTGACCAGTCTCTGATTTCCTCCGGCACTACCCAAAGGAAACAACCCGTGTACCGGTGGGTTCATTTTCCTTTCTTTAGTTTTTTCCGGTCTAGCCATCCTTGCTCCGATGGTGGTGGGGGCCTTGCTGCGGACCTTAACGCCGGATAATTCGGAAAGATATTCAAGGGTATCCTCCTTTTGACTTTCTCCTTGAAGTTCAAGATCATCTTCTTCGATTCCAAGCGTGAACAAGAAGGGACGGTAGATTTCAACATATAATTCGTCATCTTTTAATTCATGAGGAAGACCGATATCCTCTAAAATTTTCTTTATCTCTTCATCGTTAGAAATGTACAAACCTTCATCGATACGTGAATTATCACTTACAAACTCCCTCAATCTCCGTAGTTCAGATACCCCCACGTAATCCCAGAAATAGATATATTTTGGATGTAAGGGATAGCCTTTTTCTCGACTCAATTCTACAGCTTTTTCAGGAGTTATCTCATCTTCATTCAATTCCACATCAACTTCCTGGATCCACCATTCGTGACAGTATGCAGCAGGGACCAGTGGATGATTGTTCTCCAAAAATTCGCCATATGGTATAAGCATCTCTCCTAGGTCCAGTATCTCTTTGACCTTGCTGGTAACCTCTTTAGCCTCTTCATAATCATCTATCCTCTTTACTGTTCCGTTATGGAAAAGTACCGTAGGCCCTTCGATGGTATCACAGGGGGTTACCGCTCCTGCCTTACCGGGCCTTTCGATCTTGATCTGGGTTCCCAATGCCATAAATTCATCGGTTAAATACATGACTGCTGGATTGACAGCTATAGCAGCTAAACCAAGTGTTCTACTCCTCCCGTACCTCAATCTGAATCCACCCTTAACACTAGGATGGCCAAATACCGGTCTACCGGCGATGGTATCTTTTATATACTTGAAATTTGGAGAAATTCCTTCTTGTTTTTCATCGTCTGATTCTTTTTTACTCGAAGCAAATTTTTCTATATACTCGTCGATAAATTCCCATCCCTCGATGTCCAATTTATCTACGTATTTCTTCAATTTTTGTGCTTTAAGACACATCCCCTCAGCAAGGACCAAACATGCCCCACCTCTTACTCTATTAGTATCTACTCTAGGAAGGTTCCTATTTCCAGATACCTCTTCACTTTCAGTCCCTTCCCCACTGATACTTATGGGACAACCTTTAACGATGACTTCTATCTCTTCAGCAGAAGGAGTGTATTGTAAACTTCTAGTTTTTTTGTAAAGGGGAACTTCTTCTTTGAACCGTTGTACCTCCCCCGTGGTGGCCTTGTAAGAACCGATGCCCAATTCCCTACTGACCACATCCGCTATGAGTACGCTCATAGCCTGACCGGTACCACCGGCTGAACGTATGGGACCGGCAAAGGAAAGCTCTACGTAATTTGTCCCGTCGCTGTTTTTTTTGATATCTAATCCCCCGATACCCTCTAGTGGAGCGACGAGTATACCTTCCGTTAGAACAGCCAAACCTATCCTCACAGCATCTTCCAATCGTTCCTTTACAGATCCTTCTTTTCTATTGGCGACTTCCTTTGCTATATATATTGACACTTCCTCACGGTCATACTGTTCACTCAATTCTCTGATCTTCTCGGCAGTATTCTTAACTCCTGTCAATTCCTGGGCTCTCAAAGCAAGGTCCTCTGCCATGGGTATCTCTACATCTTGTACTGGATCGTAACCTTTACCTCTAGCGTCCTTAGCTACCGAATATGCCTTTAATGCAGACTGCTCAAGTTCATCAAAATATGATTTCATCTCGTCTGATAGTGCTAGTTCAGCCGTGTTGACCCCTCCATTTCTTCATTGTAACCACTGTTCATAATATGATAAATCTCCATGTTAGATGGGGTTATTAAACATTACTGGTCAATATTTTTATTTGTGATAGGAAGATTAATAAATGAGAGCCTAGCTTTATCTATCGGTGAAAATATATGCACTTTAACCGTAAAAAGATACTGACCGGTATATCCATCAGTATTTTGTTTATCTCCGTCGTGTTCATGACGGGTTGTATAGAGGATGAAGTTAACGGGCAGGACGATCCGGAAAAAACGATAAGTACCTTTGTTGAGAGGATCAATGATGAGGACGGCCAAGGAGTTATGGAATTAGGACTTACCCAATTTTTAGACAGGGATGTCTTCGAAGAAGAAGGAGTCCCTACGTCTGAAGAAGAGTTCGATGAAGAATCGGATGCCTTCAAGAGTGCCATCGATAAGGGTGAACTCGAGGTAAATTCTTACGAGATAGAAGAAGTGAGATACCTAGAGGATCTAGATGAAGAAAATAGAACGGAATCTAAAGAACTGATGGATATCATCAAAGATAGTGATTATTTCACTCCTGAAGTTACAGATATGGCATTTATCAATTTAGAATGGGATGCCACTATTGAGGATGAATCGATCTTAGAAGAATATAATATCGACGAACTGGGGGATTTAGGCGAAGAACCAGAAGTAGACTGGGACATTTTCTTATTGGAGATCGATGACGAATGGTATATACCTGTTCCTGGCAACACAATGGCATTGATCCTTTATATGGACCTAGATACTTCTGAACCTTCAGAATTTATAGGAGAGATACATGCGGAATTTGAGGAAGGAAGAGATGGAAAAGAAGAAAGCAACATCACCGTCTCTTTTACATCCCTTACAACTCCCCCTTCTGTTGAATTAGAAAGCCTTGTCATAGAGATAGACGGTGAAGATAGGGTGAAGATAGACGAAACTTATCTACAGGATACGGTCCACTGGCTCGGGTTGAACGAGGACGGTGAAGTGGTAGATGGGTCAGAACTGGTAGTTAGAGAAGAGCACGAAGAGATAACCTTTCCAAGTGATCCCACAGGAGTCGTGATCTCCATAAAAGGTTACGCAGGGATAATTCATGCTCAACTATGAACGTTGATTCGAACCCTTTTTTCTATTTTGGGTATAGATCCATATCATCTAATACGATCCATATTGCATTGGTTTTAAATATAGAAACCGGGTCTAGCCTTCATGCATGTTGCTCAATGTAGAGAATCTGGATAAAACTATAAGAGAAAGGAGATTACTGAAGGATGTCTCCTTTACCATCATGGAAGGGGAAGCATCGGTGGAAGTTGGGAACAGGATAATCGAAAATGTTTGTAAATAGATGTTGATGTGGGATCAACTAGAAAAGTCAATCGTTTTCAAAGTCAAGGTGGATTAGAACGGCCCATAATACCTGCATAGAATTTTAGACCGGATCAACTCTCCAGAAAAACACGCTGATTAGTTCAGGCTGATACTACTGTTCACTTGAACTAAAGATAAACTTGGAATTGGTGGATCAATATACCGATGGGTCATCTTTTTGACAGATTCACGGAAGATAACACCTACTTTACTTGGGCCACAATGGACATGAGGAGTAAAATATCTTATCTTAAATATTTTGTAAAAAAGCATATTCGGAGCTTTTCAGTCGAAAAGAACAAAAATCTAGTGAAATCTGTTGATAAGTCTTTCGATATGCCTGATTCGTCGACCTTTTTGATTTTTTGTAACTAAATTTCATCGTTCTAACACGTCGAAAAATTAGAAAATAAAACAAATAGAAAAATAAAAAGGGTTTTTTAACGTGATTCTTTTTAGTTGTATCTTCTAGGTTTTTCCTCAACTTCTGTCAACGTAAAATCGCATTCTTTCTTCTCATCCAGGAGGATCCGTATTTGGGTATCAGTTTCTGAAAGTATTACGTTTTCTTCATTAATAGATTCACTTACCTCTTTTTGCATAGTAATTAACTCTTCGTCCTCTGACTCCTTAACTTCCGTTCCTTCTAGTTCGGTAAGGGTTGTTTCTTTCTTATTATCCTCTTCTATAGGTAATATTTCTT
>SL_5KL_010_SEDDRAFT_10002428_pt1 | contig 10352 bp, 5 predicted proteins | sample SodLakKL_010_SED_FD_9118 | JGI IMG/M metagenome (IMG submission 9118)
ATATCCGCCTCTGCCCCACTTTATCGGCAGGTCCTTCGATCTTGCCCAATCAAGAATCCGAACAGCCACATCCTTTGTCTGCCCGTCCACCCTTTCCTGGATCTCATGAAGAAAGGACTGTTCATCCCAGATGCGACTGGCTGGGCGCTGCGATTTGGCCTTCTGGGCATCAGAAGTCATTCCGATCACTCTGGGAACCAGGGTCTTCAGGTTCTTGCCATGGTACTGCCGGAGCTCGACTCCAAGGACCTCGGTTGATTTCATCTGACCATTCAAAAATTCGATGATATGCTTGAGTTCATCAGGGATTTCATCTGCTACGAAAAGAAGCCGGATTCTGTGCGCGTCCAGATTGGTTTTCACGGCTGTCCAGAAACGTTCAGGCTCAACTTCCGGCCCCAAACACCTGTGAAGTTCCTCATCCGGATCAATGGAGTTACTTCTGCAGCGATTCTCAAACTGGCTCCTTATTTCCTCGCTTGGCCAGTACAAAAGGGCATTGGCTGCATAGTCCAGTATCTGTCCCACCACCTCTCTGCGGATTCGGGTGTCGCTGCTGCGTTTGACTTCAACAAGCGTTGGAATGCCGTCCTGATCAAGAAAGAGATGGTCAAGAGACCATCTGCCGGAACCATCTTCACGATCCGGAATGGGCATTTCCCTGGCAATAAGTAGCCAGCGCCGTGGCGCAGCTGCGTCTACCTGGTCCCCGGCCAGCAATGAGGGATAACGCTCGAGAAAACGCTGAAGATGATCTTCTGTGGTGTAGGGCTGGTGGGTCATTTCAACGAGGGTATCGTCGTTTTGAATGATGAATATTGATCCGGGCATGACGGCCTCACGTGGTATGTAACTGTTATTTATATCGCGGGTCGCTGGTGACATCTGCCAGGGCGAATATTAGCCTGCTGTCTCCGAGGAGTACAATTTTCATTGGGTCCCATGTTTATAACCCTCCAGGTATCCCGGGGAATTATTCCATCTTGACTATTTGTCATGAATATCTCCTTTGCTTGCCTTTAGCTTAAAGCACTGAATCCTTCCCTATGGGCTGCTAAAAAAGACTGATCAGGGGAAAACCTCTTGGGCATGATTATTCTTTTTCCCTTGAAATCTAAAAACCATTTTTTAAAGGCCTCATTTGTATAGTGATTTTTGAGGATTGGGTTAATAATCATTCTATAATCCTCGTCAAAAGATATTAAGTGCCGATCAAAGGCAGCATCATATGTTGCGGAAAGGCATATACCATTTGCAGGATTCATGCGATTTTGTATGTCGCTTGCCCAACTTACTATATGACTTGCCCTTAAAATCTCGACCAAATTTAATCCTGTAATGCAGCACTGACTAGAGTATTCATGAAGAATCATTTTCCGAAAGAAACCTTGATTAATACGATTCTTAACGTATATTAAAGTCTCTTTGCCGCTTCTTGTTGAAAATTCAAACTCTGTTTCTGAAAAAAGCACTTCATGGTTTTCCAGTTTTTCTTCCTCCAATTGACGTGCAAGCTCAGATGGTTGTACATCTTCCTGAATATAAAGTTCCCATAGTCTTTGTTGGAAAGGATACAAAACCAAGAATTTCCTATAACTACTAATCGCTGCAGAATAGTATCGATTACGCCAATAGCTGGAAGGTTTTTCATTTCCAAAAATTCCTCTTTCTCCAAGCCTCTGCTGCTCCAATATAAACTCATAGAGTTTTGCAATGCGCTCAACAGATCGGACTTCATAAATGTTGCCACAGTCCTTAAAAGCACCCCCCTTTCTAGCCAAAATTGGCTGGAGTAATTCCAAGGCCCTGAGGTAAGATGAAGCTTTGTTGCTCCCATCAAGATTTTCTTTAATCATGTATTCAGTATATTCTGCATTCATGCTCTAAGCTTCTCTTCATTGGTTGATCCAATTCGAATCTGCACTTGTAAACTCTGCTTAAAGAAGTCAGCCGGGCTAACCACCAAGCCTATTGTTCTCAAATAGCTCCACCGGCATGGGATGCTGTAATTCCCAGCTCATCTTGATGGGGCGTTCTCCTTCGAAGCTTATCATCTCCCCCGGACCCAGAAAAGTAAAGGGCATGGTAACACCGAGGCTTTTCTTTTGTTCCCGGACAAAGAAAAGCACAGTGTAGCCTTTTTCCCGATGATGGATGAGGTTCTGGCCGGTCTGGCCCTGTTGGGTGTTCGTGGATTGGGACTCCCAGTGGATACGCTGTCTGCTGATGGGGTAGTCAGAATACATGGTGCTTGGCGAAAATTCGCGCTCGGTCTTTTGAAATGTGATCAGCAGGGCATAGGTCTTGTTTTGTTTGGCATGCAATATGCCGATGCCTGTGGGACCTGTGGAATCAAGGTTTGCCAGCCCCAGGGCAGCATTAATATCCCGGCTGGCATACCTGGCGTGAAGCTCCAGGTGGTTTTCAAAAGGAAGATCAAGATGCTTGCCTTCAATCTTTGATTCACGAACCCCCCAGACCAGGATTTCGTCCATGTCAGCCAGGGTTGCAGGGTTCCTGGAAAGCCGGACAAATGAATCTTCCAGCGAGGACATGTCCAGGTTGTCAACCTTATCTGCCCAGATCCTGTAGTGCGTGGAAATGGCTGTATCCCCGGCAGTTGCCAGGGCCTGGGCAATGTCCTTTTCCTGCAAGTGCAATACTATTCTTCTCAGTCTGGCGATTTCCCGGGGTCCATTTATCTGGGCTATTCTGATCAACGCATTTTTCAAGCGTTTCAGATCAGGATCACTGGGTATTTCTGACAAATGCGCCTTTGACTTCCAGCCGCTCCAGGTCTCTTTGACCAGCAAACGTTCCGGTTCATAATCGTGGTGGATGATAAAATTGCCAAAGGTCAGTTCCTGTCCGGTTTCGTTTTCAAAGTTCTGAAGTCTCTCCGGGACCTGCACTGCCAGGTTGCGCAGGTTTTCCCGGATATTTTCCAGGACATATTTACGGGAGACTCGGTCCAGTTGGATGCTGCAGCCAGGCGGCAAATGAGGAAAATCCATTTCCACTTCATGGTCAATGGAAAAGCGATGTCTTGGCAAGAGGGCCTTAAGTTTTGTATCAATGCGATATTTTCTGTGAGCCTGGCCCACAAAGTCCAGCACGGTCAGGCAGTCCTTTCCCGGTGCATGGCGCAGACCCCGGCCCAGCTGCTGCATGAATACCGTCAGGCTCTCAGTGGGTCTTAGAAAAAGGACCACGTTTAAGTCCGGCACATCCACGCCTTCGCTCAACTTGTCCACTGTGAAGAGAAAGGTAAGCTCTCCGGATCTTAGCTGCTCAAGCAGGCTGTGGCATTGGTTGTTGTCGACTCCAGAAACCAGGGCAGCTGAAGGTATGCCTTGCTGGCTGAACATATCAGCCATGAAGTGTGCATGATTGATGGATAAACAAAAACCGACCCCTTTGATCTCACCCAGTTCGGGTTCGTATCGCTTCAGAGCGTCAAGGATTACATCCAGGCGCTGCCTGGCCAGAGCATGGGCTCCGGTATAGATCTTTTCCAGCTCAGCCACGTTATATTTGCCTTTTTTCCAGAAGCGGTCCTCATTAAGAGAGATGGGATCAGCCACGCCAAAGTAGTGAAAGGGACAAAGCAGCTTTTCTTCCAGTGCTTCAGGTAGCCGGATTTCTGAAGTAATACGGTTGCCGAAGTCAGCCAGAACGTTTTCTCCGTCCATACGTTCCGGAGTTGCGGTCAGGCCCAGGAGCACCTCAGGGTCAAAGTTGTCGAATATTGGCCGGTAACTGGCTGCTGTGCCGTGATGGGCCTCATCAATAATGATAAAGTCATAAAAATCCCTGCCCACCTGCTCCCACAGCCTTCTGCTGGTGAGCATACCCACCGAGCAGAAAAGATGATTTACCTGTTCAGCCCGGTGCTGACCCACAAGAAGGTCGGCAAAGTTGTGATCCTTAAGCACATTTCTAAAAGTATCCAGGGCCTGTTCCAGGATTTCCTGGCGATGGGCCACAAACAAGAGCCTGGCCTGTTTTTGCTTTCTCTGAAAAAAGCGCTGAAAATCAAAGGCTGCGATTACAGTCTTTCCGGTTCCAGTAGCTGCTACAACTAAGTTTTGGTATTGATTATTGACCTTTCTGTCCTGCTCCAGTTCTTCCAGGATACGTTCCTGAAAGGGGTGCGGTCTCAGGTCAAAAAACACCTGAGCCCGGGTCTTGGAGGTTCTTGCCCTGCTGATAGCCTCGCGCAGCGGCCCGGGATCAGCTGGATCAAAGGGAATAAACTCGCGGCTGTTCCAGTAGGTTTCAAACTCTGCAGTAAATTTTTCCAGGATATGCAGCATGTCCTGTTCAGTGACTTTCAGATTCCATTCCAGGCCGCTGGTCATGGCTGCATGGGACATGTTGGCTGATCCGATGTAGGCCGTGGAAAATCCGGAATCTCGCTTGAAGAAATAAGCCTTGGCATGCAGCCGGGTCCGCTGCGTATCGTAAGAAACACGGGCCTGCACATTGGGCATGCGGGCCAGCCATTCAACAGCAGGGGCATCAGATGCACCCATGTAGGAAGTAGTAATGAGCCGCACAGGCACTCTACGGTCCCGCAGGTACTCAAAGGCAGGAATCAGCAGACGCAGCCCGGACCACTTGATAAAGGAAACCAGGATATCAACTGCATCCGCGGACTTCATCTCAGCCAACAGTTCATGGACCAATTGAGGGTCCCTGGGGGAGCCAGTGAAAAGACTGCTTTCGGAAATAGGGGTGTGGGGCCTGGGGACGCCTTTGCCTGCGTAGTCTGGAGGGGTTATCTCCTGGAGGACGGATTTTTTTCCGGCAACCAGCTGGCGAACAGTTGCCTGATGCTCTGTGCCGGAATACATCTGCTCAAGAACGGCATTGCAAATCCTGCGTCTGTTGTCCGGATCAGTCTCTTCTTTTAAAACCTGTCTGACCACCCTGGCCACGAAATCTGCATACCTGTCCGGCTGTTCTTCAGCATCTAATTTGCCAAAAACCGTGCGCAGCTCAGGAAATCGCTCCAGCATTTCCAGCAAATGGTTGTCCAGCAGGGCATCGTATATGCCGTAAGCTGGCCTGCTGGTCATATCCCCTCCGTTGAACGCAGGCTTAAGTATGCATCCAAGACCGGCAGGTCAGCCTCGGCCCAGTCCAGGCCAGAAAGCCTGTCCGGTGGAAACCAGGCAGCCTCTGCATGTTCTGCAAGCTTGAATCCAGAGGTCTTTGCCTTGCAGATGAAGGGATAAAGGGTAACAATGAAGTCCGGGTAGTGATGGGTAGCTGGGGTCAATTCACCCGCAATATCAACCTCCAGAGCCAGTTCCTCCCGAATCTCCCTTTTCAGACACTCTCCTGGATCTTCCCCGGCCCTGATTTTGCCCCCGGGAAACTCCCACTTCAGGGGCAGTTGCATTAAAGCACCTCGCCTGGCCGCCAGGACCAGCCCGTTTCGCTCAATAATTGCGCAGGTTACATGGATTTTGTTCATAAATTAATTTAATTGCTATTAAGTTACCAACTCAATTCCTCAAATACTTTTTTAGCTAATTCTGGGATTGCAATTTAAACCATGCCATTCTGCTAGTTGCTGATTCATTTTTATTCGCAAGCGTTGTTGTGATATACCTTCAAATATTGTTGAGAGGGATGGACGTGTGCTAGGCAATGGCAAAGCTGTTTCTGCTTCAATTATAAACTGCTCTTTTTTATCAGTCCTAAAATATGCATCATCCCACCATTTTAAAATGCGATTGTGAGAACTTTCAAGTAGCGTTGCAGATGGCAATTTTTCCCCTTTACAAGAATTGGCTTTTTTTGTTGCGGGCATAAGATTCCATAAATCATTATTGTTCCATCGAGACCATGGAAAACAATGGTCAACCTCATAAGTTTGGCTGTATCTAAGATCACGATTTGACCAAATACAATGCACTCCATATCCTTTTTGAATATAACTAGATATTAATTTACGAACTTGGTGGGTATCTCTTCGACCCTCCTCCCATTGCAAGGCCAACCTAATCTTAACAATATCAGCGTTATTTTCGTAACTCTGTATTAATTCTGACCACTCATTTATGATTGCTGGTTCAATCCAGCATGCATAACGGCTACAACAGTCCCAAATCATGGTAGGTACTCGGAATGTGCCAAACTTAGCCAGCTCTTGCCGAGAAATAACTACTATAGAACTATGTTTTTTTCGGTATGATTTTGGATAGACATCAAAAACAGGACGTTTCGTACCTGGAAAAGTAATATAGTAAGCTGGCATTTTACGAATAGTGTTGCACGCATCTTGTATAGATTGCAAAACTATTTTGCCTAGCTCAGATTCCATGGATTGGCCTACTCGTATATCAAAAGGAGAAACCTTTGATAAATGATAAAATGATTCCTTTACAAAACTACAATTAGCCACTCCTGGAAGCTGACGCAATTTATATCTAAGAATAAGTGGTTGGTACAATTTTATCCAGTATAAACCAACAATACCAAGTGGAATCTCCACCCAATCGTCAGTACGACTAAGAACCATGCCAGGTGCACTGTCAGCAATACGTGTTATTGTTCTCAACAACCCCAGTTTATATGTAGAAGACTTGTCATCATTGACAATTATGTGCCGCAGCAGTGGCAAAGAACCAGTCCCATCGTCTGGTAATCGAAAAACCAATGTTTCCCAAGAAATATTGCTGCGACCTAATTGATCTATTTCTTTACTAACCTGAATAATGGACAAGGCTCTCTTACGAGCAAACTCTTCTAGCTCTCCACGGTCTGTCTTGAAAAAAGTTCTTCCAGCTGGAATTGGACCATGACGCAAGGTTATTATCAGCAGACCCTTGGGTGCTAGCAGTTCAGTAAGGATACGAAAGGCCCTCTCTCTCTGATTGGGAGGAACATGCATCCAAACTGCTGAGACTAATATGAGATCAAAGCGTAGAGTTAGCCTCCTTACTCGATTCAAATCTGGAAGAAAGTCATCGAACCAATGCACACTTTTTCCAGAGGTAAACTGTTCAGCTTTTCGCCGCAGTTCAACAGCTGGTTCCACTGCGACCACTTCCCAGCCACGCCTGGCCAAAGCTAAAGCATCTCGACCACTCCCTGCACCAACATCTAGAGCAAATCCAGGACGGTTACTCAGTTGTTCAAGCCAGCAACCATGAAGCTTCTCGAATGAAAGTGAATTGTACTGATCGAAAAAGAAATCAGCATTATTTGAGTAAGGATCAACATGATTCTTGTTTTTCATTTAATCTCTCGTATAAGAATCATCATTATTTGCTCAACATTATACATCCTATAATCTGCCTTGATTACAAAGATGGTTCAGCAGATAAACAGTGATTTTAGCTCGTCTGCGCTGAAGGCTAGCATAGACAGCATATAAATATTTGACAGCCTATACGGCTTTTGCAGAAAAAAACTCGTCCAGGTATCGAATATTTTAACCAGTGAGATTTGAACAGAAAGTTCAATACAGATCAAGCCCGGTTTTTTGAACATACTCAAAAGGTATTCCTTATTCCACAGAGCACGGGGCAGAGGTCTTTAACCAGATGTCGGATATCGAGCGAGTCAAGATAAGCATCCAGCACCGGCAGGTCAGCCTCGGCCCAGTCCAGACCGGCAAGCTCACCCGGTGGAAACCAGGCAGCCTCTGCATGCTCTGCAAGCTTGAATCCAAAGGTCTTTGCCTTGCAGATGAAGGGATAAAGGGTGACAATGAAGTCCGGGTAGTGATGGGTAGCTGGGGCCAATTCACCCGCAATATCAATCTCCAGAGCCAGTTCTTCCCGGATCTCCCTTTTCAGGCACTCTCCTGGATCTTCCCCGTCCCTGATCTTGCCCCCTGGAAACTCCCATTTCAGGGGCAGCTGCATGGTAGCTCTGCGCCTGGCCGCCAGGACCAGGCCGTTACGTTCAATGATTGCGCAGGTTACATGGATGTGGGGCATGTATTCTCCACTGTCTTGACGGCCTGGATATCCTTTTATGATTTGAAGAGTTGATTCAGACTTAGCCGTAGTCCTCTGAAACGTAACTCCTAGCATCAGCGGCAGCGCGTAGCATCGTCCGCTGAATGCTGTTGGTTGGGCAATGTCTATCACGGTCGTAAAGAAGACCTCATAACAAAGCCGTCACGCCAGTCCCTTAATGCCTCCATGTCCGCCTTCAGTTCGTCGGGGGCGGGAGGATCAACTGGGGCTTCATTCGGCTGCGAGTGTTCGTATCGGGAATACTTCGTCATCAGGTCATCGAAGAGCTTGCAGTCCTCCGCCCTGATGCGGGCCAGCTTATCCAGCTTTCCTTGAGTGTTGACGGCTCGCCGGAACCGCTGAACAACATCCGCCAGCAGTTCGCACTCGATCATCCGCTCAAGCAGGATGCGGAAATCGCTGCAGATGGCCTTTGCAAGGGGCGCATAGGTAGCCTGTCCCTCCTCAGCATACGCCCTCCTTGCTTTGGCCAGATGCTCGTTCAGAAGGGCATTGAGAGCCTTGTCCGGTTTCTTCGCAAACAGCGGCGTGTCGCCCGGCTCACCTGTGCCCCAGGGCTCGCATCGGACACAGGTCACCTTGGGTTCGCGTCCCTCACGCTTGCTGTACTCCTGCAAGAGGACCAGCAGAGAAACCCGATGGGTGAACACGATCACTTGCCGATCCGCAGCCAGACATACCAGCCGTTGTACTACGGCCTCCTCAAAGTTCTGGTCCAACGAAGAGATGGGGTCATCGAAGACGAATGGTGCGGGCTGTTGCTTTCCGGTAACATCGGCCAGGAAGGCAGCAAGGGATACAATGCGATGCTCGCCCTCGCTCAGCACGTCGGTTGGTGCGCCGGATCTGGCGTTCGCCAGACGCAGTTCGTGAAGAACGTGGCCTCGATCCACTCGCTTCTTCACCAATTCGACCTTGATCCTTGAAGCTCCAAGAGCTGTCAGTTCATCGCTGAAGCGTTGCACGAAAGCCTCCGTGATCAATGCCTCCGCAAGCTCGCCCTTCTTGCGCGAAAGACCGCGTGTATCTGTCAGCCGCTTTGCCTTCTCCAAGCGGTCAACGGCCTGAAGCCTTTCGATCTCAGACTTGACGGCATCGCACTGTTCGGAGAGCCACTTCCTCGCTTTGAGTTCGCGCAGCTGGCTCTGAAGTTGCGGCCGCGTATCGGGCGCCGCGTCTTCCTGACATTTCTTCGCATCCTCGGCGTATTCGGTCGCCTTCTTCTTTGCTTCCTGGAGCCAGGGGGTGCAATCCGGAGCATCAGGCAGGGCATCTTCCGATTCGACCTCAAGCAGCTTGGCCTTGCGTTGCCGGAGGGCCTCCACGGAAGCGACCACGGGGGGCATATCCCCTTCGTAGGTCAATCCTGCGGCGTCGCATTGCGTCTTGATTGCTTGGTTGGTCGGGATGTCCTCGATAGCGGACACCGCATCTTCGAGGGCCTTCTCCGCCTCCTTCGCGTCATTCTCAGCCTGCCCTTTGACGAACTCCTCAAAGGATGCGAGGCGCTGCCGAGCATCGCCTGACAAGGGCTGATGGCAGAGCACGCATTTGGCATCGGAAGCAAGATGCGGAAATGTCTGGCTAGGATAGACGTGGCCCTCGGAGTATTGGCGCGCGTGCTCCCACAGGAGTTTCCAAGCATCCGTTCCGACACCATCCAGGGGAGCTCCGGAAAATACCTTGGTGGCGGAGGCTTGCGCGGCCTCACGCTTGATGAGCTTGTCCTTCTTAAGCTTCAGGATGCGGCGGCAGTTCTCATCAGAGAGCTTCGAAAGATGGTCTTCAATTCCACGGACCATGTCCTCCACATGCTTCTTTTTCGCAAGCAACTCCTTGGCCCGGTCGGAGGGTGCTTTCTCTGCCAGGCGTCTTTCCAGTTCGGCAACAGACCTGTCGTTTTCCGCGTCCCATTTCGTGTGCGTGGCAACATCTGAATCTGGAGTCGTCGCGCTCAGGGAAGAGTACCATTTGCCCGCCACCGTATAGCCGAACTCCTCAGGCATCTGAGGTTTCTTTGACGATTGTCTTCCCAGCTTGCTGTCAATGCGTCCTGCGATCTGCTCGCAGACGGCTATCAGGTCGGAAAAGAAGAGCAGCGCGGGCGGTTCATAGGTGACCTCGCTTTCGCTCTCCAGGTACGTCCGGCCGCACTCGGTGTCGAAGACGTCCACAAGGCGAAGGTCCTCAACAACGCCGTCGCTGGTACTCCAGGATACCTGTCGCTCCTGGTTATCGATGCTGTACTTGATATCTGCCGACTGCGCAGCCCCACCTTCCGCAAAAACATTCGGATGCAGCGAGCCAGGGTTGCGCGCACCACAAACATGCTTCAGGATGCGGACGTAGCCG
>SL_5KL_010_SEDDRAFT_10002429_pt1 | contig 10351 bp, 11 predicted proteins | sample SodLakKL_010_SED_FD_9118 | JGI IMG/M metagenome (IMG submission 9118)
GAATTATGTCAAGGGTATAAATACACAGAAGCCATTACAAGTAGCCAGGGCTGTTATTGATATTTTAAGAGAGCAGAAAGAAAAAATTGAGAAACTTGAAAAGAGAGAAGAAAAGATTAAAAGGGAAATATCAAGGTTAAAGCAGGCTTTTTCTGCTGTTGGTATTGATGAAGAGAAGTCTCATGAACATACCTTGCAATATGGTGAGGATTTCATGAATATGATTAAATTATTTAACGCTATAAGGGAAAATCACGAGCTTTTGCTAAGATTTGAATATTATCTATCCGAAATAGCCCGGAATCTGCCAGACGAGGAATATTAATATGTCGAACAACAAAAAAGATATAATAACTAAAAAAGATTTTAATAAATTTGAAAAAAATGTATTTAAAGTTGGGCTATCCTAAAAAAATGCTAAAAATGCATCAGGAGGGGTAATATGCCGGACAGAAGGAGTGCCAGAAGGGCTCTAGGGCTTAAAGGTATTCCCAGAGACTGCTATCACACCTGGAAGGCTGTTGACGAGGACGATAAATTCAAAAAACAGGGCAAATTTGAGGTTATGCGAATTAAAGAGAAGTGTGTCGAGTGCGGTAAAACCCAGGTAAGAAAGGTGAAAAGGAGGTTATAGCATGGCTAGAAAAGGCGGGAAACATATAAAGCCAAAGTACGATATAGAGAAGATGGCCGAGTTTTTGGAGGATAAACGGGAATTATCATCAGAAGACGAGAATGTTCCCGATTACCGCCAGGATTTCTTCGATATGTACACCATTATGAGGGAGTCTAAAGCTGCCGAGGAGCTTAGACCCCACCAGGTCGCCTTTTTAGCTGCCTATGCTATCTTAGGCAATGTCAGCCAGGCTGCCAAATGTACTGGCATCAGCCCTAATACCCCCAGTGGTTGGTATGATGATGAAACTTTTATGAAGTATTACGAGCTAGCCGACCAGGCACACTCCGATTACCTTATCTCAGAGGCCCAGAGAAGGGCAGTAGAGGGCTATAAGGAGCCTCAGTTTTATCAGGGCGAAATAGTGGGCTATAAGCGTAAATTCAGTGATAATCTCCTCATGTTCCTGATTAAAGGAAAGATGCCCGAAACATTTAGAGAGCATTCCACCGTTGAAGTTCAGGGTAATGAGGATAAGCCTATCAGGATAGAGTTTGTACCCCCTGATATGAATGAGCAGCTGGACACAACAGTAATAGAAGCCGAAGCAGAGGAAGTGGACTAAAATGGCGTTAAATTTCACCCCTTCCGTGCACCAGGGTGCGAATGTGTTAAAAAAACGGAGGGAAGATAAAAAAAATACCGGCCAGAGGGCCCAGATAAAGTGGCTGCCACAGAAACGACAGCTAACTTTCCTCAAAGCCTGCGGTTTATCCTTTCCTTTTAGGTACTATATTGACGAAAACAAGGAAGGTTTGCCCAAAATATTTAAACGGCCCGATGAAGAGATGCCAGATGGTATTCATGAGCCTAAAGCTAAAGTTATCGGATATGGAGGAGCAGCCGGCGGAGGAAAAAGTGATGCCCTGCTAATGTCCCTATTTGCCGGCATATTAGCTAACCCTGGGGCTAAGTGCGGTTTCTTCAGGCGTGAATATCCACAACTGGAAGGTTCCGGCGGTGCTATCATGCGGTCTAAGGAGATTTTTACTGATTTTCCCGGTGCTAAATGGAACGGCACCCAAAGAGCCTGGACTTTCACCAGCTTAAATAACGGCCTAATAACATTTAACCACCTAAAACAGGAAGACGACATATATAACTACCAGAGCCAGCAGTTTGACTATATAGCCTTCGATGAAGCCACCCAGTTTCTCAGAAAACAGTATAGATACCTTGTAACCAGGCTGAGAGCTACTGTTAAAGGCGTTTTCCCTATCTTCATGCTGGCGACAAACCCCGGAAATATCGGACATGCCTGGTTTAAAAAGGAATTTATTGAAATAGGCCCACCAGAAGAACCCCACACGGTTATGGTGGAGCAAGACCCACCAAGATACGAAAAACATATCTTCATACCAGCCTACCTTGACGATAATATCATTTTAGAGGACAGAGACCCCTCATACAGGAGTAATCTGGAGAACCAGGACGAAGTTACCCGAAAAAGGCTCCTAAGAGGTAACTGGGATATACATTCAGGGCAGTTTTTCCCGAAGTTTTCCAGAGCTATACATGTTGTTGAGCCGATAGAGATACCCCATTACTGGAAAAGATTTATCACAGTGGACTACGGCCTTGATATGGCTGCCGTTTACTGGATAGCCCTCAGTGATATGGGGTTTTATTATGTTTACAGGGAGCTTCACCAGCCGAATATAGCACTTTCTGACCTGGCTGATAGAATATTAGAGAGAATGAAGCCGCCTGAACGAGAAATGATAAATTATATCGTTATTCCCCCCGACTTATTTAACACAAGAAAGCAGGAAACCGGTAAATCAGGCCGGCAGATACTGGTTGAGAACGGTCTCAGCGGTTATGGCATGAGAATGGCGGATAACAGGCGAGTAGAAGGCTGGAGAGTCATGAGAGAGTACCTGAAGCCGATAGACGACCCGTTCCATGATGGCGATGGAGAGCCCGATAAGGTGGCAAGGCTGCTGTTTTTTAGAGGACATGTTCCCAAAATTATCTCCCATATACCTATGCTCCAGCACGCTGAGCTTGATGCTAATGATGTGGAAAATGAACCCCACCATATCACGCACGGGCCTGATAGTATAAGGTACTTTCTCATGTCGAGACCACCACTTAAATCTCTCACCGACAAGCAGAAGGAGAAAATCTGGAAGCAAAGACGAAAGAAAACAGAACCGCTGTATGAAGAAACAGGATATTAAGGGGCCTATTATATGACAAAAATTAAAGCTGATTACCGCAAAATCAGAAGGAAAAGAGCCTATAAGACGGAGGTCAGGTGCCGTAAATGCGGGCGACTTCTCTTTAAGTTGTCGGATAGACCCAAACTTAAACAAAACATAGAAATAAAGTGCAATTCTTGCAAAAAATTAAATTACCTTTGACAGGATAATATGTATAATGTTACAATTATGGTGAATACTTATACAATTTATTAAGAGGTCGGCCAACCAATCACTCTCCACCTGGCCTATAAAGAGAACCCTCTCTGTTAATTCAGAGGGGGTTCTCGCTATTTTAAGGAGGTTTAATAATGCCAATACAGCCACAAGCTCAAGGAATGGGAGCCCCTCAAGGTATGCCACAGGGGCCTGCTGCTGCACCACCACCACCGACAGAAGGGCAGCCACCGCCAGAGGACATACAGATGATAGAAATGATGTCTCAGGAAATTTCTAACATGGAAAGAACTGACCTGGAAGAATTAGCGATGGGGTTGTTAATTGAAATCCAGAATATGGCTGCACCGCCTCAAGGGGGTCAAGCTCCGCCAGGAGGTATGCCACCAGGAGGTATGTAAAATATGGCACTGGACAGAAGGGTATATGAGCAGGAAAACTTAAATCAGGAGCTCAGGTCGCTGTTTAACTATTTCGACAGCTACCGCAAACAGTATGAGGATAAGGCTATCGACTGGTATAAGCAGTTTGTTGGCTATATTGAGGATAAAGAGGAGAAAAAGTCTGAGGGTAAGTCTAATCTTCATATACCGAAGACCTACGAGATACTTGATACAATAAGAAGCCAAATAGTTATGTCGTTTTTTGACAAAAGGCCCTATGTTCATTTTTCTGCAATGCCACAATCTGCTGGTAACATACAGCAGATAATGACGAGCAAAGACAAGGCTGATATTGCTTCGGCATTTGTCGATGAACAGCTGGAGAAGAACAATATCAGGTCAACATTCTATGATTTTGTTACCAGTATGCTGATATTTCCGGCAGCATTCATGGGCGTGGGCTGGAGATATGAAGAAAAAGAAATAAGGAAGAAAACTAAGGTTCCTATCGTTAACCAAATCGGGCAGTACACCGGCCAGTGGGGTTTTCAGGAGATTGAACAGCTAGAGACCCTCTGGGATGATAACGAAGTTTTTAATATTGACTTTTTCGACTTCTGGGGTGACCCTGACGCCACCACTATAGACGACTGCCGGGGAGTTTTTCACCGGGAGTGGGTAACTCTGGAGGAGTTAGCTAATCGCTTAGAATTACTGGAGAGGATTGGCACAGGTATTATTTATCCTGTGGACTTTGAAAAATTATCTGAGAAAAGGAAAGGTCAGGAAGGACGGCAAAAAAGACTGTCAGCTGTGGGAATACAGGCCAGTGGGTTTGACCCTTACTCCAGCACCGATGATTTTGACCTTGAGAAAAAAAGAGAGGTAGAGCTGCTCCATTACTGGGAAGATGATAGACATGCCATCTTAGTTAATAGAGATAAGGTTATTTATGACGGGCCCAACCCCTACTGGAGACATCACAAAAAACCGTTCATTAAGGCTGCCTATGACCAGTTGCCTAATGAATTTTACGGTTTATCTGCAATACAGGTAATCCACTACCTGCAAAAAGAGATAAATACCATGCACAACCAGCGAATGGACAATGTGAACTTCCTTATCAATAATATGTGGCTCAGAAGACATGGCTCCGATATTGACGACGACCAGCTGGTTTCTCGACCTAACGGCATTATTGATGTTAATTCTCCTGATGATTTACAGCTTTTAGAAAAACAGGAGATACCAGCATCAGCCTTTAACTCCGAGCAAAAGCTTAATATGGATATTGAGAGGGCGTTGGGAACTCCTGCTAATGTCAGGGGAGCTGAATCCGGAAAATCACAAACAGCGACTGAGGCCAGCATAACTGCCGAGTCAGCAGGTGCCAGGTTTAACGCTAAGATAGCACTGTTTGAGGAGATGGGAATAAAGAGATTAGCTAAGTTAATGGATTTAAACAATCAGCAGTTTATCAGCGATGTCAGGGCTGCCAGGGTAAATCCAGAGGACAGAGACTCCTGGCAAACAGTACGGCCTGATGATTTGATAGGCGAGTTTGATTATTCGCCAGCGACATCATCTGTCGAAGCAGCTGCCAACAAAGAGCTCAGGAGAGAGCAGCTTACCGAGATACTGGGCTTCCTGATGCAGGCTCAGGTACCGTTCATCAATTACCAGAAGATTGTCGAAGAATGGCTCTCTGAATTTGATATAGATAATCCTGAGAGGTTTATGATACCTGCCGAAGAGTACGAAATGATTAAACAGCAGGTCTTGCAGGAAATCTCGCAGATGGCCGGAACAGAAGCTATGCCCGATGAAATATTTATGCAAGCAGGACAGGGAGGACAGCTAGGGGCAGCACAGATACCTTCCCCCCACAGACAAGGAGGTATGGCAGCTGACGGTACTCCTCAGCCCCAACCAGCAGGTAATAGAGGGGGTGCATAATTATAAATAAAGACCGGGAAGAGAGAATATTATTGCAGGGCAAAAAAAAAGAAGCTCTGGGAAGTCTGGCAGATAGCCCCGGCTGGATATTTTTTAAAAAGATGCTGGAAGAGAAGAAAAAGGCAGCAGAAAGCACTCTTTTAAGGGCTGACCCGAATAACTCGACGGAAATAGCCAAATTACAGGAGAGAGTTTCTTTGTTGGAGGAGATAATCGAAAAACCAGAAATTTATCTAAATAAATTACAATCGGAGGTTAAATAATGAGTGAAATATTCGGCCAACAGAAACGGCCCGATAAGGATAACCGTCCTGCACTTGGCCTTAGCCCGAAAAATCGGCCCGAGTCTGACGAAGAGGAGGAGAAGCAGGATAAGCAGGCTGACCCTGAAGTACAGGATAATCAGCAGGCTGACTCTGCTAACACCAGTTCTTCTGATGAAGGAAAAGAGGGAGAAACTGCTCGACAAGCCGATACTCCTCAAAAGAAGGATAAGCTAGCAGGTAAGTTTACCAGCCGTGCAGAGCTTGTCCGAGGGATTGACGAGATAGGTAAAAAAATAGGGAAAACCTTAGACCCCGATAAAGTACACTCTTCTACTGATAGTGAACTTGAAGAAGTCTATCAGGAACTAGAGCAGCAGATGGGTAAGACCTCTGATGTCGATAAAACCAGGCAAACTAATCAGAAGCTTCAGCAGGAAAACCAGGAGTTAAAAAATAAACTAAATCAATATCAAAAATATGCAGCTCAATTAAGCCAGCGTGTGAAGCAGGCTAACCAGAATATGCAGCAGCAACCACAGCAAACTCAGCAACAGCCCCAACAACAAACACAACAGCAGCCACAGCAAAGGCAGCCACGCCGAGACCCTCAAACCGGAAGGTTTATGTCGCCCCAACAGCAGCAACAACCTCAACAACAGCAGCAGCAACAGGGTCAGGCACAGGATAATCAAGGCAAGGCAAGCCAGGACATTGACCCCAAGAAATTCCGCAGAAAGCTAATGAGGAACCCTGTTGAAGCCGTCCAGGAGATAATGCAAATGACTGATGCTCAGCAGCAGCAGGTCAGGCAGCAGATGTCTCCCCAGGATAGAAGCATGTTAAATCAACAGCAGCAGATACATCAGGGGCAACCCCCTCAACAGCAGCAACAACCGCAGCAGTCAGCTTATGAACAACAACAGCAGGAACAGTATGCTAAACATTATAGAAAACAACTCGATGAAATTAAGCAGGAGTTTGGCGAAGATGCTGTAAATGACCCTGAGACCAAAAAACACATCATGCAGTATATGGCACGCAATCCACACAAACGCAATCCGATATTATTCCCGAACAATGTCAAAGAGGCTTTTCAGTATGCCAGAAGCCGTTTACAGCAGAAAAATAATCAGCAAAGCCAAACTCAGCAGCAGCAACCGCAGCAGGATAATCAAAATCAAACAAATCAAGCCGATATTAAAAAAGCCGCCCAGCTGGGAAAATCCAGTGGCCGAAATATCAGGCGACAAGCCGAGCCTGACGAAGCTGAAGCTATAAAAAGTAAAATATTCGGCAAAAAGGGTGGTATATTCGGCAACTAAACTAAGGAGTGAAGATTAATGGCTAAAAATATATGGGAAGGCAGTGATGGCTCTCCTATAACTTCATTTAATATTGATACTGATAGGCGAGATTTGAATGTAGCCAACGAAATACTGGAGCTTGAGCCCAGTGAGACGCCGTTTCTCGTTATAGGGCAGAGGGCTTCCACCGGTACAGCTCAAAGTCTCGAAGAAACATGGTTCGATGATGAGCTGGCACCCTGGTGGACAGAAGCAGATTCTACCTATGATGATGGAGAAACCGAGATTGAGCTCAAGGACGCCAGTATTTGCAAGCCCAAAGACCTCTTGAAGAACGCAGCCACCGGAGAAGTTATGTTCGTTGAAAGTATTTCCGGTGATACTGTTACGGTTAAGAGGGAGTACGGTGATGAAGACAGCAGCGGTGGAACCAGCGAACAGGATATTACCGCTGATGATAACATCTTCCGTATGGGTAATGCGATGGAAGAAGACTCCACTGCTCCGGAGTCCAGGGCAACTCAGCCTACCAAATACTACAATTATATTCAGGTCTTCCGTACTACCTTTGAGGGCGGCATTGAAGAGCTGAATGAGCCCAAAGAAACCAACGAAGATGAACGCACCAGAAAACGCCGGAGAAAAGCCGTAGAGCACAGGCTTGACCTGGAAAGGGCACTTATTCACGGTGAAAGGAACGAGCATATCTCTGATAAGAGGAGGCTGGTTGGTGGTTTATTCCAGTTCCTTGATGACCAGTATGAGGATATTGGTGGCGAACTTACTGAAGAAAAGTTTGAAGAGGCTCTTGAGGAAGCCTTCCAGTACGGCACTAAAGAGAAGATACTTATTACTTCTCCTCGTGTCGGCTCTGAAATTAACCTGTTCGCCAGAGATAGAATTGAAACCCGTTCCGGTGAAGATTTCTATGGCCTCAAGATAGGAGAATATATCAGTTTCCACGGCACGCTTTATATCACCACTTCTCACATGTTTGAGAAGGATTATCGTAATAAAGCCGTTATCCTGGACATGAGAAATATTGATATTCTCCCCTATGCCGGCTACAACACGACCCTGAGAACTAACCTACAAACTAACGATAGACTTGGCTGGTTAGATGAATACCTGACCATGCTGACTCTTCGTGTAAGGCTGGAGAAGACTCACAAGGTTCTTGAAGGTATTACCTTCGAGTAAGTTTAGCTTGATATGGGAGCACAGAGAGGGGTTAATAGCCCCTCTCTAAAACTATAAAGGAGGCAATAAAAGTGTCTGAAGAAAAAAATGCTAATGCTGAAAAAATTATGGAAAATTTAGAAGAGGTAGAAGAGGAACTGGCTGAAGAGAAGGTTGAGGAACAGGTAGAAGAAAATGATAATGATATTCAAAAATGCATAGGTTTTACTGTCAGCAACGATAAGTGTAAAAATGTTGCGACCTTCCCTGAAGATAACCCTCTCTACTGTCACCATCACAAGCACCAATTTCAGGAGAAAGACCTGGAGAAGAAGGATACTGAAGACTTAAAGAATTTTATCGGACAGAAAAAACATGTATTTGCTTCTCAGCACCTATCACATATCCTTTTTATTGACTGCCCGGCTTTTTCAGAAAAAGGTTTTATCAGGATTGAGTTTGAAGGTGGCAGATATGAGACTAATAACGATAAAATTGCCGAACTTATTATGAAACAAATGCGTGAAGACGATAATTTAAACAGAAAGCTCACTAAAGTACAATAATAGGGTCAACTTCTCCCCCCTAATCAAAAACAAGATTAGGATGAGGTTTCCTTGCTATAAATTCGATGAATATCGCAAAGTCTTTAAATAAGAGGAGGGCAATTAAATGACCCTTCAGGATTATATCGACCAGGTTAGACGAGTGTTAGACGAGCACGACACCGATATAAGTTTCTGGGAAGACGACGAGCTTATAGACTGGCTGGAAGAAGGCCACAAAGAAGTCGCTAGAAGGGCAAAGCATTTAACATCAAGGCGGTATATAGAACCAGTAGAGCAGGAATATTATGTTTTACCTGATGATTTTGTAGAATTATTGAAGGTTAGATATGGGCAAAAATGGCTGAATGAGGTACCCTTAGAAGAAGACGGACAATCAGAAGGTTATTATACCTGGGGCGATAGGCTATTTTTGAGCAAAATAGAAGGCGGAAAGATATTAATATATTATTATAGGCTACCTGATAGAGAACTATCAGAAGAAAGCGATATGCCGGAGATACCAAAAGCCTACGAAACTATACTAATACCATTCGCTCTTGCAAGGAGTTTTCAGAAAGACAAAAAGATGGATTTGGCCCAGCTTAATATGCAGGAGTATCAGGAAAGATTAGTGGGCATGAGAAGGAACCTCGATAACAGGCCGTACAGAAGACAATGGATAGTAAAGAGGCGATAAATCTATGGCATGGGAAAAAGAAAGCCAAGACTGGAACAAAAAAAGAAGGGCAGGCGTAGTTTATTCAATCTCTCCATTTTTTGGTGGCGTATTTAGAAAATATGACGAATGGGAAAAAGAAGATAAAAAAAATACAGAGTGGTCTAAGGAGTGAAAAAACAATGGCAACAGAGTTTGATAAAAGTAAACACAGAAGAGTGTTAACTGACCAAAACGGGAATCCTATTCCACAGGTCTATGACAAAGAGGCCAATAATGGAGAAGGGGGATTCGTTCCTTTAGAGGCAGCAACTTTTTCTAATGTTATTGATGGAACAGGTATAGATATAGCAACAGAGGAAACTCTGTCGACTAAATTGACTAGTTTAGAAACTAAAATGGACACAATTCTCAATGATGGAGTGAAACAGACTGGGAGTATTGACGCAGAAGGAAATCAATTAAGAGCAGTTACAAATAGAGAAATATGGAGTATTGGAGGGTTTTCTGGAAGGTGTTACGCAGTAACATTTTCCCCGAATGGTCAACATGTAATTGGTAGTGGTTATAATGATGGTGAATTAAAATTATATAATGTAGAATTAGGGAAATTAGAATGGGAAGTTACACCAACAGGTAGTACAATAGACAGTGTATCCTATTCCCCTTGTGGAAATTATATAGCTACTGGAAGCCGTGATAATACTGTAAGGCTATTAAATGCTAATGATGGAACAGAGGGATGGGAATTTGATGGACATACAGATGATGCTTTGAGTGTATCCTATTCCCCTTGTGGAAATTATATAGCTACTGGAAGTGCTGATAATACTGTAAGGCTATTAAATGCTGATGATGGAACAGAGGGATGGGAATTTGATGGACATACAGATGATGCTTCGAGTGTATCCTATTCCCCTTGTGGAAATTATATAGCTACTGGAAGCCGTGATAATACTGTAAGGCTATTAAATGCTAATGA
>SL_5KL_010_SEDDRAFT_10002431_pt1 | contig 10346 bp, 6 predicted proteins | sample SodLakKL_010_SED_FD_9118 | JGI IMG/M metagenome (IMG submission 9118)
GGCGGCGGCTTTCGCGATCGCCTCAGAGTCGATACATAAGCTGCAATCAATCCAGCGGGATAAATGGCGGGGCAGGTCGTGATTATCAAAGAAATAGGCGGGCCAAGCCTCGGGGGGCGTGATTAACTCCTTTTTTTCAATTTCCCGCTGAATATAACCGGGATACCAAGGGCTAAGGGCAAACTCAAAGGTGAGGGGTAAGTGTAGTTCATTATTATCAACACCGTGGAAAATAATCGAGTCGTATAAGCGACTATCGATAAAGGTTTCGCCAATCAAGACTCGCTCATCGTACTCTTCCAACACAGCCCGCATGTCTTGGATAATGTAGTGGTTTTCTGGCAGGTTTTTGTTGTAAAGGTGGTACTGGTTGTTATAGTCCTTACGATCCGTGGCTTCGAACTTGACCGGATTGTCGCGAAAGAGTTCATCCTTGCTGTATGTACTGGAGGCATCCAGTCGAAACCCATCGACTCCTAGGTCTAGCCAGAACCGCATCAGGTCATAGACAGCCTTTCGCACCTCTGGATGACGCCAGTTGAGGTCAGGTTGATTAGCGTTAAACGTGTGGTAATAATACTGCTGACGGTCTTCGTTAAACGTCCACCCTGGCCCGCCAAAGTAGGCTATCCAGTTATTGGGTACGCCGCCATCAGGGGCTGGATCAAGCCATAAATACCAGTCATGTTTAGGGTTATCTCGACTACGACTTGACTCAATAAACCAAGGATGTTGGTTGGATGTGTGGTTAACCACCAAATCTAGAATGATTTTAATGTTGCGCCCATGGGCTTCACTGACCAGTTGCTTAAAGTCATCGAGACTGCCAAAGGTAGGGCAAATGTCGTAGTAGTCGCTGACGTCATAGCCGTTATCTACAATGGGGGACTGGTAGATGGGTGAGAGCCAGATGGCGTCTATGCCGAGGGACGACTGACTATCCGGGTTACCATCATTGAGATAATCCAACCGCTGAATAATCCCTCGCAAATCCCCCAGACCATCACCGTTACTGTCAGCAAAAGTGAGGGGATAAATTTGATAAATCACGCCATGCTGCCACCAGCCAGGCTCTCGAAATTCCATAAACTTATCGCAAAACAGCTGTTTAAGTATAGGAGTCGCCGTGGGAGGGTGACCTCACCTAAAGGGCAGAAATGACGGGTGATCAATCAGATAGATCTTTAGTTAAGGGCCGTGGATAGATTGCTGACCGCTCGCTCCAGGCGAGCCAGGGCGCGATTATAGTCAAGCACCGCACGCACTAGATTACCCTGGGCTTCTGTCAGCTCTCGGGTAGCACTGGTTACATCTAGCTGGGTGCCAACGCCCGCATTAAACCGCAGGTTAGCTAAGTCTAGCGCCTCCCGCGCCTGGTTCTCGGCGGCTCGGGCCGTGTCAATGTTCGCCTGGTTAGCCACCAAGGTGTAGTAGGCTTCTTCAACTTCTAAACGGATGTCGTTACGAGAGCTAGCGTAGTCTAACTCGCTAGTTTGAATGTCCAGGTCGCTCTGGGTGGCTCGGGCTCTGGCGGCGCCTCCATCAAACAACTGCCAAGTAAACTGTGCCCCCAGGGAGAACCCATCATCCAAAGAGGAGGACACCCCAGCCGGGGAAGTCAGCAGACCTTGCAGTCCATACTGGGCAAATACCCCAAGATTAGGCCGAATTTGGGCTAGCCGTAGCTGCCGTTGGGATTCATTAAACTCTCGTTCGACCAAAGCTTGCTCTAGCTCAGCCCGATTTTGAAAGGCGAGCACAATGCTTTCTTCTAGGGAGAGCGGCCAACTGCCAGCGATTTCAACCGCCAGGGTAGTGAGGTCGATGGTGGGAGGCACATTCAGCCGCCGGGCTAACTGTCGCTGGGCAATTTGCCGTTGGCTTGTGGCCTGGGTCAGGGACTGGCGGGCATTTGCCAGTTGCACCTCAGCTTGCAACACATCAAACCGGGTGCCCACCCCGACCTCTTCCCGCAGTTGGGTGTCGCGGAGATTGCGCTCCGCTTCCGCTAAGAAACCCTGATTAATTCGGATCTGTTCGATCGCCTCTTGTACGGCGTAGTAGTCATTTATGGTCGCTAGGCGCAACTCTTGACGGGTTTGCTCAACCCCTAACTCCGCCAACCGGACTTGGTCTTCTGCAGCTCGAATACTTGCCGATCGCGCCCCAGATATCCCCAGGTCATACTCAGCCCTAACATTCGCCCCTAAGCGGGTGCTAGTGCCACCCCCACCCCCAACCCCTGCCCCCTGGCCTGAAAAACCCTGATTGCTAGTTTCTAAGGTGCTATTCAGGCTGGCGGTCGGCAAGAGGGCGGCTCGTTCCGCCTGCAGTCCGGCTTGACTGCGTTCCAGCTGCAACAGGGCAGTACGTAAAGTTTCACTGTTGCGAAAGGCCAATTCAATCGCTGTTTCTAGGGAAATGGGCTGGGTACCGATAATGTCCACTTCTTCTGGAGTGGTGGGAGTCAGCAGCGGGTTAGGGTCAGGAATGAGTGAGTCAGGCGGGGTGTCAAACCCCTCCTCCGTGGGGCGATCGGACTGAGGAATGGCCACCTGAGGCCGAGGCTGCGCTGGTGGGGAAGGGGAGGGCGCATCGGCATCAGCCGGATCATCGCCCAAGGGAACAGTTTCCTCGCCGGGCTCTAGGGATAGGGTGGGTTGTGGCGACCGAGCCGCCGCAGGGACTACGGTTGCGTCTACCGCTGTGGAGTTGTCATCCTCGACCGACGCTTCAGGGGCGGCCATTAAGGGCAGCGGCGCCCAAGCTACGGCAGCCCCTAATCCAAAGGACAGCAGGCAGCGACAATACGAGTTCAGCATAAGTCCCATTTAGTTGAGTGAAGTTTTTTTACTTCAGTCTTTTAGCATATCGGGATCTGGCATGACTTGAGTCACCCTAGCCAAGATTCGTGCCGATAGACTGACAGCGCAGTTAAAGCCTGACCAGTAACGCTGAGTCAGACTGGCTATAGCATACTAAACCGTTTAGTTCAAAAAGATCTGTGGCCCTAGGAATCAGGCCGGGTTAAGACGGGGTCCAGTAGCCTGCCGCTGCTTGCAGGTCGGCGTAGATGGGACGTGGCATTTGCCCAAGACAGCCCTTAATCAGCGCCTCGGTGTTATCCACTGGCAAGATCGGGCATTGCAGTTGCTGACTCACCTCAGCGATACTCATGTCATCTAGGAACAGGGTATCAGCCGGGTCACCAGAATCACTAGGCTTGAGCATAACGGCAGGCAACAGCAGCAAATCGCCCAGGGGCCAGTCTTGTAGTCCATGGATCAGATCATGGCCGGTGAGTAGCCCAGTGACCGTCATGGCGCGCCCCCAATAATCACTGGCGAGAGGGGCTAAATGAACCGTGAGTCCGTCCACTTGGTTGAGGCGATCGCATAGGGGTTGAAATGCATGTTCCACCGCATTGCCCACGAGCCAAGTCAGGGTGCGCGGCGGGTCAACGGCGGCGGGCAGGTAAGCCTCGGCAGCGGCTTCAAATTGTTGGATGAATTGCCGAATGGAACCGACCCCATTGCCCAGTTGGGGATAGTCTTCGTAGTGACTGGCGGGGGGTATCGGCTGTTGGGCCAACAGAAACCATTCGTCGGCCAGCCAAGCGAAGGTGGTGCCAAACCGCTGACGAAACTCGGCTTGGAGGGCTTGGACTTGGGTAATCACCTGCCGCGCATCAGTCTGGCTAACTGGAGTTAGCTCGTCGTCGGCAGGACGAAACCGGGTCAACCCCACGGGCACCACCGCCGCCGAGATCACCGCTGGGGTGTCCCCCTGGTGGAAATGGGCCAGGTCCCTGAGGGTGGTATCGAGGTGATCGCCGTCATTGATGCCGGGGCAGACCACCACCTGGGCATGAATTTGCAGCCGCCGGGTCTGGAACCAGGCTAATTGGTCCAGGATTTGTCCGGCCCTGAGGTTCTTAAGCAGGCGCGATCGCACCTCTGGTTCGGTCGCATGGACGGATACGTATAACGGCGATAGCCGCAGTTGGGCAATGCGCTCCCACTCTTGGGGCAGTAGGTTGGTCAGGGTTAGGTAACTGCCATAAAGGAAGCTAAGCCGATAGTCGTCGTCTTTGAGATAGAGGGTGTTGCGCTTGCCCGGTGGTTGCTGATCAATAAAGCAAAAGGGACAGGCATTGTTGCACTGGATCAGCCCGTCAAACAGGGCAGTGTCAAACTCTAAGCCCAGGTCATCGTCGATGTCTTTTTCAATCTCTACCCGGTGGGTCTTGCCCCGACTGTCTAATACCTCCAGGGTTAGATCCTGATCGGCGCAGAGAAAGCGGTAGTCAATTAAATCCCGGGGTCGCTGGCCATTAATCGAGACCAGGGCATCCCCTGGTTCAAAGCCAATGTCTTCAGCAATGGAGTCGGGGAGTACAGCGGTGATGCGGGCGGGACGGATAGCCTGGGTGCCCATGGGCGCAATGGTTGAACGTCGGCTTTTCCATATTAGGGGGTATTAAAGATTCGGCGTATGGCCCATGGCGATCGCCGTTAAAATCACCACCCCAAAGGCCAGTCGGTACCAGACAAATACCCAGGTGGTATGGCGCTTCAAAAAGCCAATCAACCACACAATGGATAAATAAGAGGAAATTACGGTAGCGATCAGGCCGACGGTGAGGGGTAGCCAACCGATGGTTTCGGTGCCTGCGTCAAAAAAGTCTTTAAATTCCACCACCCCAGCCAGGGTAATGGCTGGAATCCCCATTAAAAAAGAGAAACGGGCCGCAGTAGAGCGCTCTAGCCCCATGAATAGCCCGGCCGTCAACGTTGCCCCGGCCCGTGACACCCCAGGAATAATCGCCAGGGCTTGGCCTAGCCCCATGGTGATGCCGTCGTGCATTTTCAGAGACTCAAACGTACGAATGCGGGAGCCCACTATTTCAGCTACCCCAAGCAACCCGGCCATCACAATTGAGACAATGGCAATGGTGGCACTGCTGCGTAAAAACGAGTTGTCAAAGTCGGGGATAAACACTTTGACAAAAATACCGCCGATAATTAGCGGCAGGGTACCCAGCAAAATCCCAAGGCCCAGGCGAAAGTCAGGGGCCTCATAGTCGCGATCGCGTATCGCCTTCACCATCCCCGTGGTGACCTGCACCAAATCATCCCAGAAGTACCAAAGAATCGCTGCAATGCTACCCAACTGAATCACGGCCGTAAACGCTACCCCTGGATCCCCCCAACCCAGGAGCACCGGCACAATCTTGACGTGGGCAGTGCTGCTAATTGGCAAAAACTCAGTAAAGCCTTGCACGACCCCAATCACAATCGCTTGCCACAGGGACATATCTGTTAAGAGAGGTATGTTCTCGCCGCTGCCAGTCTGAGCCAGCCACGACAATCCGGTGCAATAGCTTGTTTCCATAAATAACTATATATACTAAAGGACAGGCACGCCAAAATAGGTTTCGTACTATCTCTTTTGGATTGTACGGAAGCCTGGGTCCCCTTGCCCTGGGAAATCTAAAGTCTTTGTTCAGGCTTAATATCCACTAACGTTCCCCTTAAAGGGATTTCACTGGAGCCATTCAGTCGCCTAGCGCCATGCATACCCCCCGGGGGCATGTTATGTTAAAAACAGTTAACCTCAACCCTAGAATTCTCTTGAGTCTTTCCTACAGTTCCAACCCTGCTAAAGGAATCCTGGCGCGGCTGGCAGTGGTGTCTAACTGGGCTGCTGTGTCACAACCACAAATTCAGGTGTTTATGGCCGCTTTGGCCCTAGTGATTTTGCCTGTGTTTGTGCAAGCCCCTTTAGTGCGTTACTTTCCTTGGGTCAGTTTGGTCATGACCCTGGGCTGGCTGGGGCTGGGGTGGTACCTAATGCAGCGTCCCCGTTGGCAGGTATGGGGCGATTTGATCATCGGATTTGGCTGGATTTGGCTCACAGGTACAATTTACTGGGGCTGGCTACGGTGGGAGCCAGTGGTACATCTGCCTGTGGAAGCCCTGGGCTTACCCATTGCCATCCTCTGTTTACGCTGGGGTTGGGGGCGTGTCGGTAGTTACTTCTTCCTGGGTTCTCTGTTGGGCACGGCCGTCACCGATCTATACATTAATTGGATGCAGCTATTTCCCCAGTGGCGACAGCTGATGCGGGTTGATCCCGATTATGCCCCAGCAGTGCTGCAAGCGGCAGCTACATCTCTGGAAACCGACATTGCCGCTGGCCGGGCCGTTGTTCTGGTGATTTTCTTGCTGGTGGCTACTGGGGTCGCCCTCACCACCTCTCGTCAATTGGCCTGGTGGGCCTTCGGCGGAGCTGTGTTTAGTACCTTGATTGTGGATGGTTTGTTCTTTCTGGTTGCTATGGCCGCTTAGGGATGCATTGCCGATGCCCACAGCCATCTGCCCCACAGCCATCTGTATAGTGCTATAGCTCGCCAACTGGGTATCTCTGGCATAATGAGGACGTCCTGGGGTCTTTGACAACTTTGACTCGAGGTCTTGTTTATGGCCTGTAGCCCTGTGACTTTTCAGCTTGGCCCCTATTTAGTCCTTAAGACTGATTCTGGCAGCCGTCAACTGTCGCTGTTTAACCATACCTGCTGGACGGTAGGACGTAGCGACGATAATAGCCTGGTGTTGCCCGATCGCTGGATTTCTCGTAATCACGCCATGCTGCAAGGCATGGTTAATGGCGAGTTTTATTTGATCGATCTAGGTAGTCGCAATGGCACCTTCTTGAACGGACGACGGGTGAGCGTACCAGTTACCCTCCACGACGGCGATCGCATCACCTTTGGCCAAACTGAGCTGCAATTTTTCTGCCCCCCCTCTAGCGCCGGTACCGAGGCTCAAGCCTCCCAACTTGCTCCCCCCAACCGTGATCTGACCGCGACAGCGATGCTGCATGTACGGCGGTTGATTTCGGTAATGGTCGTGGATATTCGAGACTTTACGGTGATGACGCGACAGATTGACGAGAGAATTCTGTCGGAGGCGATCGGCACTTGGTTTCGCCGGGCCGGAGAAATCATCAGTCAATACGACAGCTGGGTTGACAAGTACATTGGCGATGCGGTGATGGCAGTCTGGATTCACGATCCGGACCATGATATCCAAGCTGACATGTTAGACCTGATGCGGGCCGTCAGTGACCTAGCGACCATGACCAGCCAGCTTCATCAGCAGTTCCCCCTTCCCTTTCCCCTCCGGATTGGAGCAGGGGTAAATACGGGCTATGCCATGGTGGGCAACGCCGGATCTGGCACCCACCCAGACTATACGGCCCTAGGCGATACCGTGAATGCTGCCTTTCGTTTAGAAACCGCCACCAAAGCGTTGGCCATAGACCTGGCCATGGGGGAAACGACCTATGAGTGTCTGCAAGAGGTGGGGGCGAGTGAGCCGTTCTTTAAGCGCCGCACCCTGGTGCTCAAGGGTTACGATAGCCCGATCACGGCCCACGGCGGCACGTTTTCTGACCTGACCCGATTTTTGATCAGTCACTAATGGGCATACTTGTAGGTAGACGATCTAACCGGTCGCCCTCACTAGACCATAGGTTTGACTGTTGGAGAGTACACTATGCCCCGTCATCACCAATCTAATCGCTGGATTCATCGCCGTTCTCGCCTGTTGTTGGCGGCGATCGCGACCATTGGTGCGATCGAAACGGCTTTCCTGACCATGGCCACGCTTACGGGGGGCGATGTTTGTCCTACCGAAGGCTGCGATCGCGTCGTCAACAGCCCCTACGCCACTATTTTTGGCCTGCCGCTGACCTTATTTGGCTTTCTGGGCTACGTAGCCATGTTGGTCCTCGCTACGGCACCCTTGTGGATTAACCCCAGCCAGCGCAAAGACCTGCGTCAAACCCTAGAAGACCATACTTGGCCCCTGATCTTTGGCTTAGCCACGGCGATGGTCACCTTTAGTGCCTACTTGATGGTGATCATGACCTTTGAGATCAGAGCCTTTTGCATCTTTTGTGTGGTCTCGGCCCTCTTAGCCCTGGCCATGTTTGTGATTAGTATCGTCGGCCATCGCTGGCGAGATATCGGCCAGTTGGTCTTTGCTGGCTTGATTATTGCCACGGTCACCCTGGTCAGCATTATGGCGATTTATGCGCCGATTCGGGCCGATAATGGTAATGGGGCGATCGCCCCCAATGGAGAAACTGGCCCCGCCATTACCACCACCTCTGGCCCTGCCGAAATTGCCCTGGCCCAACACCTGAGCGACAGCGGTGCCCTGTTCTATGCCACCTGGTGGTGCCCCTTCTGCCATGACCAAAAGCAACTGTTTGGTTTAGAAGCCACTGCCCTGCTGCCCTATGTGGAATGCGACCCCCAGGGCGTCAACCCCCAACCCGAGGTCTGTCAGGCCCAACCTGACCTCCAGGGCTATCCCTCCTGGGAAATTGACGGCGAACTCTACCCCGGTCTTCTGCCCCTAGAGCGACTGGCCGAGCTCTCTGGCTACCCAGGGCCAATGGACTTTCGCAATTAGCGATCGGGGTGCGGTTTACGGTCTGCGGTCCAGGCCCGCTCTGAAATGAGCATCGCTCCCATTCTGGTAGAGCTCAAGCGCCTGCTGAACGATCAATCGAACCTATCTATGGGGCCGTTACCACAGGCAACCAGGGGAAGTTTTTGAGTCTTCAAGGGGACACGGCCTACATTGACCAGAAAAACTATTACATTGATCGAATCCAGGAGCCAGCCACCCCTTCCTGTTCCCTGCAACCCAGCCTCTGAAATCGGCCGCGAGGGAGTCCTATTTTTTTTTGCCAGCTAATTCAGGACAAGGTTCAGATGGTATCCGCTTAGGGCTAAGATCGGTAAGCAACTTCCCCCAGCGCTAGTATGACCGTCTCTTCTACCCCTCCCTTCAGTCCAGACGAAATCGCTGCCGAGGGCATCAAACCCGACGAGTATGAGGATATTGTGCAGCGGTTGGGACGCCATCCTAACCGGGCCGAACTCGGTATGTTTGGGGTGATGTGGTCTGAGCACTGTTGTTATAAGAACTCGCGCCCACTGTTGCAGCAGTTTCCCACCGAGGGGCCACGGGTACTGGTGGGACCAGGGGAAAACGCCGGCGTTATCGATGCTGGGGATGGCCTGCGGGTAGCGTTCAAGATCGAGTCTCACAACCACCCATCTGCTGTAGAGCCCTTCCAGGGGGCGGCTACCGGGGTGGGGGGCATTCTGCGGGATATTTTTACGATGGGGGCGCGGCCCATCGCCACCCTCAACTCCCTGCGATTTGGGGATTTACGCCATAGCCGCACCCGTCGCCTTTGCCAGGGAGTGGTGGCCGGCATTGCCCATTACGGCAACTGCTTTGGGGTACCCACCGTGGGGGGTGAGGTGTACTTTGATGCCGCCTATACGGGCAACCCTCTGGTTAATGCCATGGCCATCGGCATCATGGAAACCGATGACATTGTCAAATCGGGAGCGGCAGGCATTGGCAATCCGGTGCTATATGTGGGTTCCACCACTGGGCGAGACGGCATGGGCGGGGCCAGCTTTGCCAGCGCTGAACTAACAGACGAATCAGAAGCCGATCGCCCGGCGGTGCAGGTGGGCGACCCCTTCCTAGAGAAATCTTTGGTAGAGGCCTGTTTGCTGGCGTTTAAAACCGGGGCGATCGTCGCCGCCCAGGATATGGGGGCCGCCGGTCTTACCTGCTCTACCGCCGAAATGGCGGCCAAAGGGGGCGTGGGGATTGAGCTCGATTTGGATCTAATTCCGGTGCGGGAAACCGGCATGGTGCCCTACGAGTACCTGCTGTCCGAATCCCAGGAGCGGATGCTGTTTGTGGTAGCCCAAGGTCGCGAAGCTGAGGTGATTGACATCTTTGAGCGCTGGGGGCTGCACGCGGTGGTGGCTGGACAGGTGATCGAAGAGCCGATCGTGCGAATTTTGTTCCAGGGTAAGACAGCGGCGGAAATTCCAGCCCTGGCCCTGGCCGAAAACACCCCCATTTATCACCGGGATCTGCTGCCCGAGCCCCCTGCCTATGCCCAAACGGCTTGGGCCTGGCGTGAGGAGAGTTTACCGGCCTGTGATGTCACCGGCTTGGGCCAGCAGGGGGATATCGTCCCCTGGACGACAGTCCTCCACACCCTTTTAGACCAGCCGACAATTGCGTCTAAAGCCTGGGTATATCGCCAGTATGACCATCAGGTGCAAAATAATACGGTCACCTGTCCGGGCCAGGGGGATGCGGCGGTGATTCGGCTGCGCCCCCAGGAAGCTGTGCCAGGGCATCAGTCCAGGGAGGTGAGCCGGGGATTGGCCGCCACGGTGGACTGCAACGCCCGCTATGTGTACCTCCATCCTTACGAGGGGGCCAAGGCCGCCG
>SL_5KL_010_SEDDRAFT_10002432_pt1 | contig 10341 bp, 3 predicted proteins | sample SodLakKL_010_SED_FD_9118 | JGI IMG/M metagenome (IMG submission 9118)
GCTTGGCTGGGGCTGTACGATCGGATCAACCATCGACTGCTAACCAAGGGCTGCCACAGCCCGAAGCAAATGCGCTCTATTCGCACCATTGTCAACCTCACCCCAGGGGATGTGATGGAGCAGGCGGTGGTGCAGCTGCGTCCCTTGATTGTGGCTGATTTGCAAAACGAAATTCGGGCCGGGGAGTGGGGGGCGATCGCCAAGCAGTTGGCCTTGCAAAGTGCGATCATTTTTCCGATTAAGCGCCAAGAGGTGTGCTTCGGGCTGCTGCTGCTGGCATCCCCCGCCTGGGGTAAAACCGCATCCTTAGGGGAGCGATCCTATCTGGCGATCGTTACCGGCGGTCTAGCGGAAGTCCTGCATCACTTTGAAGCTGAGCAGCAACGCCAACAGGCCAAGCGGTTAGAACAGCCGCTGTTGAATCTGCTGGGCAAGTTTGGCCAACTGCCAGACACCGACAGTCAAATTCGCGATTTAGTACACGAAACCCAGCGTTTTATCGCCCCTACCCGCACTCGCGTCTTTTGGTTTGAGCCCAAAGGCAACTATTTCTGGCAACGCTGGCCCAGCCATTCAACCGCCATCACCGAAGCCGGGGCCAAGACCCTGCAGATTGCTGTTGAGGAGGTTCGTGGCCTTTATCAGGCTCTGGCTAATCAGCAATTAGTGGTGGTGGGTGCAAGTCGAGGCGCCCACAAGGCGATCGTGCCAGATCGGCTGATGCAGCAGTTAAAGGCTCAGTCGTTAATGGTCGCCCCCATCACTCGCCAGGGGGATCTGGTGGGCTTCTTGGCGGTGGAAGGAAACGCACCGCGTATCTGGCAGCCGGGGGAAAAGCAGTTTTTATTGGGGGCGGCTCAATTGTTAAGTCTGGCCATGCCCCTGGCAGCTAACCAAGACCTGGTGCGCCAGGTCAAACTAGACCAACACCTGACCACGGGGATGATCCAAGGCATCTACGGCGATGTGGATTGGCACCAGACCCTAAACCACTGTTTCCAGGTGCTGCGGGATCGCCTGGGGGTACAACAGTTTTTGGTCCTGCTGTTTAACCCCGATCGCAATGGCTATGATCTTTGTTTTCAAAGTCAGGCCAGCCGCCCCCGCAGTGTGCCGATGCTGTGGCCCTGCCTGGATGATGTGGACTGGCAAATGCTAGAACGTAGCCCAGCCGCTATTTCCATTGATAATCTGGCCCAAGACCTGAAGCTAATGGCCTGGCGTCCCTATCTGCTGGACCTGGGCACCCAGGCGGTGCTGGCGGGCAATGTGGCCCCTGGCAATGCCCCAGAAGGCATCGTCATGATTGGCGATCGGATCAGCCGACAATGGACCTCCGAGGAGCGGGGTCTATTTGAGTCCATGGCTCGGCAAATTGGCGTCATTCTGCACCAGTGGCAACTGCAACGGCAGTTGGATCAACAACAGCACATTTATGAGTCCCTGCAATGGGGGCTGCAAGCACTGCATCGGGGCTTTCAACCCGAGCAGTTAGAACAAACGACCCTGCGCCATATCCTGCAACTGCTGCAAGGGGCGATGGTACTGCTAGTGAGCTGGCAACCCGGGGATAGTGTGGCCACCGTCAACCAAGTGATTAACCAGGACAGCAGCATGGGGGTAGATACCCACCACCCTATCCCCATCGGATCTGATGCCTTGCTCAATTGGGCCATGCAGACCGATGGCGTCCTACCCCTGAAGGCGGCTGACCTGCCAGAGCCAACCCAAGCCTGGTTTCAGGTCCCCGCCAGCTGTCGGCTGCTGGTTACAGCCCTGAAAACGGCCCCCTCTCACTGGGTGACGGGGGTAGTGGTGGCAGTATCCCTGCCCCATCGTCAGTGGGGGAGCCACCACAGCACCATTTTTAAGTTGCTGACCGGCCAAATGGCCTGGTCACGGCGGCACTTAGCCGCTACCAACATGTTGACCCAACAGCGCCAAGACCTGGAGCAACTTAACTGGTACAAACATCACTGTTTAGATGGGATCTACGACCAACTCGCCCAGATTAGTCAGACCCTAGAGGACCTACAAGATCGCCAAGCCCCCCGTCCTCCAGATCAACTCGGGCCAGATCAACTGGGTCCACTGCATAGCCAGATCCAGGCCCTAATGACCGACGCCAGGCAGGTGCTGGATCAGGAGCGCTGGCAACTACAGCAGGCGTATCAAACCACCCCTCTGATTAGCCTGCTCAATCGCCTGATGGAACGGGTTAAGCCCGTATTTGAACGGCGTCAGCTCTGGTCTAAGGTGCACCACGACAGTAATGCCATTTTAGGTGGAGACCTGGCCAAGATAGAGTTGATGCTCTATGACGTGATGACGGCCGCCTGCGATCGCTCTCCCATCGGTGGCCGGATTGATGTCTGGTGTCGGGGGCTGACCGCAGATTGGTTAGAGCTATCCATTACTGATGATGGCCACTGTCCACCGGGCTTACTGGAGGAACTCAACCAGGGGCAGCCCATGGATGTGTTAGCCCCATCCAGCTTAGACGAGCCCCCTGGGCTACACCTGGCAATTTGTAAGGGGCTGATCGACCAACTGGGGGGAGAGATCAGCTTTTCCACCCTGGACGATGGCCGCACCCACAGCCGGGTACTGCTGCCCCTGGCCACCTACAGCGAGCACAAGAAACATCGCAACACGATCAATTCTCCGCTGAACGAAGCTGACCAACCCAGTCACTTAACGAAAGACTGAGGGCAAATCACCCCATTGACCACACCCAGCTCCCCCTAGAACCTGATTGCCAATCCTATTCAAGCGGCGGCGGTAAGGGGACGGTCGCGACGTTAGGAGCGATCGCACTGCTTTGCAGCATCGGGGTTTGCACCACCGCCTGGTTGGCCAGGGTAAACAGAGGATTCGATAGAATCCCAGCCAGGGAGGTGGCCACGACCGCTAAAATCAGACTCACTTGCATGGGGCGAAGCCCAGGCAAATCCCAACGAATGGCGGGATAACCCTTGACCGCATCCGACATTTCTTGGGGCTCTTTCACCACCATCATCTTAATCACTCGGATGTAGTAGTAAATCGAGATCACGCTAGTGACTAGACCCACCAGCACCAGGCCATAGGCCCCAGCTTGCCAACCCGCCCAAAAAATATAGATTTTGCCAAAAAAGCCAGCCATCGGTGGGATGCCCCCCAGGGACAGCAGACAAATGCTCAGGGCCAAGGTGATCAGGGGATCCTTCTGGTAGAGACCAGCATACTCGCTGATCTGGTCGGTGCCTGTGCGCAGGGAGAACAGAATCACACAGGTAAAGCCCCCCAGGTTCATGAACAGGTACACCAACAGGTAATACAGCATGCTGGCGTACCCGGCATCGGTACCCACCACCAGGCCAATCATTAAAAAGCCCGCCTGGCCAATGGATGAGTAGGCTAGGAGTCGCTTCATGCTGGTTTGGGCCAGGGCCACCACATTGCCCAGCACCATACTCAGGATCGCCAGGGCGGTAAACACAAAGTGCCATTGTTCTGACACCAGGGGAAAGGCGGTGACCAACAGGCGAATGGCCAGGGCAAAGCCAGCGGTCTTAGACCCCACCGACAAAAAGGCCACCACCGGAGTGGGGGAGCCTTCGTACACGTCGGGGGTCCACTGGTGAAAGGGCACGGCAGCGATTTTAAAGGCGATCCCGGCAATCACAAACACCAGGGCCACCACTAAACCAATCGGGGCATCACTGCCGTCAGACAGAATTTGCGCCGCGATCGCCCCTAGGCGAGTTTCCCCACCGGACAGCCCGTACAGCAAGGAAGAGCCATAGAGAAAGATAGCCGAGCTAGCGGAGCCAATCAACAGATACTTGAGGGCAGCTTCATTGGAACGGGGATCTCGCTTCATGTAACCCGTCAGCAAGTATGAAGAGATACTCAGGGTTTCCAGGGCCACAAAAATAGTGACCAGGTCACTCGCCCCTGACAGAAACATCCCCCCCAGGGTGGCGGTTAATAAAATCACCATGAACTCAGCCAGGGACGTGCCCGACTGTTCCACATAGCGAATGGACATGGGCACCGTCACCGCCGCAGACAGCACAATAATGGCCCGGAAGGCCACACTCAGGGTGTCGGCGCTAAACGATCCCAAAAAGCCGATGGGATCCACTAAGGTCCACTGAAAAGCCAAGGCCACCACTGATCCCAAACAACCTGCGATCGCGGCATAGGGCGTCCAACTCGAGGATGAGCGTCCCTGAATCAAATCCCCCACCAGAATCACCAGGATGGTAGCCAGCACAATCCCTTCCGGCAAAATGGTGCCGACATTGAGCTGAGCCCCAAGGTTAACCAGATCCATGCGCGCTTACCCCTTGACGTAAACTGAACCGTTTAAAAACACTGAATTCTACAAGACTGTACGAGTGTTTATGCACGAGCCATTGTGTACCTGTGTAGGTTACCACAAGCGCTTCAACGGCTGATGGCCTTAACCCTTTCAAATTGATTGGCCACAACCCCTTTATCCTAAGGCATTGACCTGGTTATGGTTAAGCTGTCTCGGCAATCCGCTGCCGTTAAGTTGNCCCGCCCCTGCCGACTTCAACCAACTCAAGACATCGCCTGGGGTCGCTGCGCGAACAACATTAACCTGGACGCTTTTGGGCAAATTGGTTTATCAATAGAGTCAGTGGCCCATGGGATCAATCAGGACTGACAAAGCTGCCTACTGCTGATCAAGTTGTCCCTATTGCCATCCCTCCAGGCATGGCTAGGATTGAGCTTGGCCAATGGTCGGCTATCGGCGGCTTCTTTAGCCACTCATCCATGGCAGCAACCCATAACGGCAATAATTAAGTTTCTCTAGAAAATCTGGGCAACTGACCCAAAAGGGTGGAGTAGAGTGTTAAACACTGGGTAACCCCAAATCTAGATTTTGCGGCCGCTCAGGCTTTCTATCTGGTCCCTAAGTTGCTTGAGGCAGTGGGTTAATGCCCCTGAATTCAGTCATCTCCAGGGAATCACCGATTCAGTTTCAGTAGTTTAGTTAATTCAGTTAGCCTAGCCCAATGGTTTTTCGGCCTGCTGATGTCAGTGTTAAAGTTCAGTGCTATTGGTTACAGATACTGCTTCCAGCTAACCATCATCGATAAATAACTGTTTAAGACGCTCTGCCAGCCCTATGTCAACCCTTGTCATTGTTGAATCACCGACTAAAGCTAAGACCATCCGCAACTATCTGCCCCAGGGATATCGGGTGGAGGCGTCTATGGGGCATGTACGAGATTTGCCGCGATCGGCCAGTGAAATTCCGGCCAAGGTCAAAGGGGAGAAATGGGCCCAGTTGGGGGTAAACCCAGAAGCGGACTTTGAACCACTTTACATTGTCCCCAGCGACAAAAAAAAGGTGGTTAAAGCCCTCAAGGAGGCCCTGAAGCAGGCGGATGAGTTAGTCCTGGCCACTGACGAAGACCGAGAAGGGGAAAGTATTAGCTGGCACCTGTTGCAAGTGCTGAATCCCAAGGTGCCCACCAGGCGCATGGTGTTCCATGAAATCACCCAAGATGCGATTCAGGCGGCCCTAGACAACTGTCGCGACATTGATGACCAACTGGTCCATGCCCAAGAGACCCGGCGGATTCTGGATCGGCTAGTGGGGTATACCCTATCGCCGCTGCTGTGGAAAAAAATTGCCGGGGGACTTTCCGCCGGGCGGGTACAGTCGGTGGCCGTGAAGGTCGTGGTCAACCGTGAGCAGGAACGCCGTGCCTTCCGCCAGGGGTCCTATTGGGATCTCAAGGCCACCCTGCTGAAACAGGCCAATGCCAAACAGACCAACGCCTTTGAAGCCAAGCTGCATACCTTGGGTGGGGTTCGCCTGGCCACTGGCAGCGACTTTGACGAATCCACGGGCCGGATTATCGAGGGGCGTCAGGTGGTCTTGCTGGACGAAGTCCAGGCCCAGGAATTACAGGGGCGACTGCAGGCCAGCCCCTGGACGGTGAGTGGTTTAGAGGAGCGTCCAGCCACCCGCAAGCCCGCTCCCCCCTTCACCACCTCCACCCTGCAGCAGGAGGCCAACCGCAAGCTGCGCCTGTCGGCCCGCGACACCATGCGGGTAGCCCAAAACCTCTATGAACAGGGCTATATCACCTACATGAGAACCGACTCGGTGCACCTGTCCCAGCAGGCGATCGAGGCAGCTCGGGCCTGTGTCACCAGCAAGTATGGCACCGAGTATCTAAGTCCCAAACCCCGCCAGTACGCCACTAAGGCCAAGGGTGCCCAAGAAGCCCACGAAGCCATTCGCCCCGCTGGTAGTACCTTTAGGACTCCCCGGGAAACTGGCCTGAGCGGTCGGGAAGCGGCCCTCTACGACTTAATTTGGAAACGCACGGTGGCCAGCCAAATGGCAGAGGCTCGTCAAACCCACATCACCGTTTCCATAGAGGTAGACAACGCGGTTTTTCGCGCCACCGGTAAGCGGATCGACTTTCCGGGGTTCTTTCGGGCCTACGTGGAGGGATCTGATGACCCAGATGCCGCCATCGAAGACCAGGAGGTGTTATTGCCAACCCTGGCCACCGGAGATGCGGTTGACTGTTCTGATCTGCAGGCGATTGGTCACGAAACCCAACCCCCAGCTCGCTTCACTGAAGCGACCCTAGTCAAAACCCTGGAAAGCGAGGGCATTGGCCGTCCCAGCACCTATGCCACCGTCATCGGCACTATCATCGATCGCGGCTATGTGCGTCTGGTCAACAATAGCCTGATCCCCACGTTCACGGCCTTTGCGGTCACCGACCTGCTAGAAAAGAACTTCCCGGACTTGGTGGATGTACACTTCACGGCCCGCATGGAGCAAACCCTGGACGATATATCCACCGGGGAAGCGGAGTGGCTGCCCTACCTGAAGACCTTCTATGCCGGAGAGCAAGGGCTGGAACACCAGGTGCAGGAGCGGGAAGCCCAAATCGACCCGGCCGAAGCCCGTACCGTCCGCCTCAACGACCTGGAAGCTAAGGTGCGGATTGGCCGCTATGGACCCTATGTGGAAATTGATGGGGAAGAGGGCTCGGTCAAGGCTTCAATTCCGGTGGATGTGCCCCCAGCCGACTTAGACGCCGACCAGATCGAGCGCATCATCAAGCAAAAGGTGGAAGGTCCCGACAAAGTGGGGCTGCATCCAGACACAGGGGAACCGATTTATTTACGGATTGGTCCCTATGGCCCCTATGTCCAGCTGGGGGATAATAGCGACGATAACCCGAACCCGAAGCGGGCTTCTTTGCCTAAAGGGATGCAACCGGAAGAGGTCACCCTGGAGAAAGCGGTGGGGCTGCTGCGGTTGCCCCGAGCCCTAGGTCATCACCCTGACACCGGAGCCCCGATTAAAGCAGGACAGGGGCGGTTTGGTCCCTACATTGTTCATGATCAGGGCAAGGAAGGTCGCGACTATCGCTCGTTGAAAGGGGACGATGACGTTTTGACCGTCACCCTAGAACGAGCCCTGGAGCTCTTGGCCCAGCCCAAGGCCAGTCGAGGGCGACGTAAGGCGGAACCCTTGAAAACCCTAGGCAACCACCCCGACGACAACGAGCCCATAGGGGTCTTCAATGGCCCCTATGGCCACTATGTGAAGCATGGTAAAGTCAATGCCTCAGTGCCGGAGGGAACTGAAGTCGACACCATTTCCTTAGAACAGGCCCTGGAGTGGATCAACGCCAAGGCTGCCACGAAAAAGACTAAGGGGAAGGGAGGCCGTAAATCCAGTTCAACCGGTCGGACCACGAAGACCGCTGCCGCCAGTAAAACCACAGGGACCAAGAAAAAATCGACCAAAGCCAGTGGCACGAAAGCCAGTGGTACGAAAAAATCAACCCGCAAGTCCACCTCTAGCAAAGCCCAGAAAACGGACTAGTACCGCAAGACAGAAGAACGAAGACAGAAGAACGAAAAGGAATCCAAGACACACAAGGGGTTCCGCCTGAGCAAACAGGCAAGTTACTTCTGCCTCAGAGTACGAGTACTCTGAGGCAGAAGTCGGCCAGCCACTTTTGATAAGTGGGTGGACAAAATCAGTAGGTGGACAAAAATAAAGGGCTCAATGTTGCTGGTTTCGACTCCGCTCAACCAGCGATGAGGCCTGTTCGCAAAGCGGCTCCGGAGGAGTAACGGAGTCGATGAGGCCTGAGCGGAGTCGAAGGCCGGATCAAGGATCAGTCAGTCATTGTGTCCATGTACTTACCTGACACCTAAAACCTGACAAACCCGCCCCTGCCTACTTCGACAGGTTACCCCTGCTTCGACAAGCTCAGGACATGATCTGGGGTCGCTGCGCGAACAGCACAGGCCTCCCAGGAGGGAATTCTGTCACCTAAAACCTGACAGCTTCAACAACGGTGATTAGGGCGATCGCGCCCGCCGCCAAGCACAGACCCTTAGTAGACAGTTCCACGATACCGACGGACAGCTTTACCTGAGGCTAGACGATCAGCCTCCCTTGGCTTAGGTAGAGTACTGGTTGCTACCGTCGGAGGCGGTGTAAACAGGCTCTTAGGTGAGGCTTTCCCATTGCTGTTGGCCCGATCTCCCTCTAGGGGGGCGGTCCCTGACGTCACCCAGCTGATGTCATTCAGAACATCATGTTTGGCCCGATCTGGGCCGAGGCTAGGGGCTTCAGAGGGCGACGATGCCTTACCATTAGCTGATTCTAGTTGTTTCATGGGCTCGGACACGGCAGGGTTGTGGCCGTTGGCCCTTGGCACTGCGCCAGAGGGGGCACCTAGAGCCGGCTGGGCCGCACGCAGCTGACGACGAATGTTCAGCAGGACGGTGAGTAAGGCCTTTTCATCCAGGAAGGGATGTTCTAAGGCGCTCAGAATACACCGCATATTATCGGCGGCGCTGCTCATTAAGTTATCCCGTTGAAACCCCTCTAAAAAGTCCGTTGCTCCTTGCTGGGTGGCCCAACGCCGTTCGGTACTCGAAATTTCTAAATTGCGGAACCGAGTCAAGAAAATTGGCATCTTGGGGAAAGCGTCGCGACACCAACGACAGAATTCATAGGGATTGAGTTCTGAGGCTTCTGCATCCAGGATGATCACATCCGGTAGGGTAAGACCCGCCATGGCAATCTGGTTGATGCATTCAGCCAGATCAGCACTGCCGGGCTCTAGAATTACGGCCACTCTTTGAGATTTGAGCAAGGCCTGCCAGATTAACCCCTGAAGCCGATTAGACTGGACAATGAAGGCTAGTTTCTGTGGCGCATCCACGGTAGTTGTAACCCCTTAGCGTGTGTCTAACGTAAGTCTAGGGAAGCCGCATCATACCCAACTGGCACTGCGATCGCCAACTTAAGCATCAGCTCATTAACAAAGCTTATGCCAGAATCACCATCATTCCCAGGCATTGGCAGCTTGCCTATGTCTTGATGTCCCATATCTTATAGGGCGGTTAACTTAGGAAGATGCCACCTGTGCTACACAACACAAATTTAAGCAATGATGTCGTCAGGCCTAATGTTCCGGATACCCAGTACTGCTAAAAGTATAGGGAAGGCTAACGGTTTTGGATATGCCTGAGGTTGGGGGCTAAGGCTCGATAGCCATCAGTCCCAACGGTAGCGGCGCAGGTAGGGATGGGGGCCTGATCAGAACTGTGGGGCAATCATTTATTAATTTATGAAGATTCTATGCCTTGCGATATAAATTTAAGGGGAGGCTTACCCCTGGGTTATCGTTACCCCTGACTAGGTTGTTAGACTTGATCTCTAGTCGTGTGGATAAGTCGTATGAATAGCCATGTTGCCCCTTAGCCCTCTCGACTGCTTGGTGATTCCGTTTAGCGATTCCGAATTCCGAATATAGTCATGTCGAATGGCTGACTTAACCTGCAAACAGCATTTGTGGACCTGTTGTGGCCGTTAAAGATTCCCCCAAACCCTCCTCTGCACCCGTTGCCAAACCCCAGTACCAGCCACTGGTTTATCTGGTTGAAGATGAAACCCAGACCGTGGTCAACTGGGCCCATGGGGTGGCCCAATCAGACGACACCTATTTTCATCGAGGCCAACGTCTGGCCCGCCGTCTAGGGGTCCACTATCGGCGGGATGGCCTCACCGAGTTTGGCTTTTGGACCCCAGAGCTAATGGCCGACGTGATTCAGTCGGAGCGGACGCTGGAACTGGAAATTTTGACGCCCCTACAGCCGATTAATTTCAGCCAGCCGCAGCAGACGGTGTCTTTTCAGCGCGATCGCATTCCGGTCATGCCCCAGGGGGAATTTGTCTGGGCCGTTGTGGCTGGGGTAAAACCGGGGAGCCGCGATCGCGCCGGTAGCTTTTACTGGTTACGCTATGTGGATGCCGAAGGTCGC
>SL_5KL_010_SEDDRAFT_10002433_pt1 | contig 10338 bp, 8 predicted proteins | sample SodLakKL_010_SED_FD_9118 | JGI IMG/M metagenome (IMG submission 9118)
TAATAGAACTAGGGGAAGAAGGATTGAAAATATTCAAAGCTTTAAAGCAAATACCACGTGTAGGTGACAAAAAAGCAAAAAAAATTGTGGAATCAGGTATAGATAAAATAGACAAATTAAAAGATGCAGATATTGGAAGTTTTACTTCAGTAGAAGGTGTAGGAAAAAAAACTGCAGATCAAATATTTTCCAGTTTAAACCGAACCGAAAAGTATGGTGGAGATCTGTATCTATGTCAAAAGTGTGGTTCCTTTTTCAGCAGTGAATCAAGTACTTGTCCTAACTGTGGTGACGATCCTTCAGACACGACTAAAAATTTAGAAGATGATGAAAAAAAAAGGATCTTTATACATGTGTGATAACTGTGGATCATTCGTGAGTTCTAAAGCAGATAGATGCCCACGATGTGGATTCGCATTTGATGAGGACAGAATAGAAGAAAAACCCACGCCCCATGACGGCAATTTTGATAATTTCCCTTCTGATGAAGAAATCACTGCCGAATCTACTACACATGAAAAGGAGGGGGCTAGCTTCTTTCCAGATACTGTCGAAGGTATGATTCTAGGTGAAGATGTTAGAGTCTGTGGTGATTGCGGTAGTATGAATAATGTAAATGTTGGATCATGCCCAATATGTGGTGGCGATTTTTCAGAAGATGTAAAAGTTCCTGAAGAACCTAATATAGACGAAGCATTACCGGAGGGGGTTATTTCAGGTGGTAGGGAAGGGGGTGTAGATATGTGTAGTGTGTGTGGTGCTTTCATGGATCTAGATACCGAAAGATGTCCCATATGTGGAAGTGTAGTAGAAGCTACTCCGGATTTAGAAATGGAACCCTTAGAAGAAGATGAAAAGGAAGAGATATCGATTTGTGAAGTATGTGGTTATTTAGTTAAAGATAGTCAGAAAAGATGTTCTATATGCAAAAGTGATCTTGAAAAGACACGAGTATTCTATTCCGATATCAAAGATTCCTCTGATATAAATAAAGATGATTTCCAGGAAATTACTAAAAAGATGGAAGAAAAAGCTAATGAACATTTTGTAAAAGAGGTAGAATCGCTGAGAAACGAGATTGAACAGTTTCTAGACAAATTTCTGTCTAAACCTATATCTATAGGTATGATAGAAGAGATGTCAAATAATGTGAAACGGAAGCTTGACAAAGGTAGACTTGATGAAGCCTATAATATAGGTATCGAGGCTGTTGAGATGTGTAAAAATATTGAGAAATTCATACATCAAGAAGAATTATTGAAAAAAAGATTGATTTCTATAAAAAAGAAAGGTGTAGATCACCAACATTATATTGAAGATATTAACGAATCTCGTAAACAAATTAGCAAAGGCAGAATCAAACGTAGTCTCAGTAAACAAAAAGAGATTCTACATAAACTAGAAGAAAAAGAAGAAGATATCGGCAATGTGAAGAAACGAATAAAAAGACTTTCATCGGAGATAAAATCGATCTTGAACACTTCTGAAGTGATAGGGATAGACCTGGAAGAAGAAAGAAAAAAGATGGCCGAATCATTTAGAAAATCTAAGTCAGGAGAGTTAAATCAATCTTTTAATCTGCTTCAGGATTTAAAAGATGAAGTTGATAATAAACTGTCAAAAAAGTTATATCAGCGATTACAGAAGAAAAGAAAAAATATGAAGAATTTGGATAATCTTGATAAAGATGATATCCAGAAAATGTTAGATAGAGCTGAGATCTCTATCAAAAAAGGGGAGTACAAACAAGTAGTAAACTTTCTAGAAGAGATAGAGTCAACCTTCGAAAGGAAGTACAAGAAAATGTATAGGAAAATTGAGTCTTATAATTTAATCCTGGATACAGCTTCTGATATAGGTGTAGAATGTGATAATTGTCAAGATCATCTTACCAGGGCTAAAAGGTCTTTAGAAGAAGGTGAATTGAGCAAGATGAGAGCCCATCTAAAAGTAGCTAAAAAGATATTAAAGTCTCGTTCCAAGACCAAACTTGTGAAGGTCACAAGGAGATGTTTACAGGACGTCAAAGAGATGAAAAAGAAGGATTTAGACGTCTCAGAACCAGTAAAACACCTTAAGAAAGCTGTAGAGGGATGTAAGAACGAAGATTATCTAGAGGCGATTCGATATATACGGAAATTCAACGAGACTACTAGCCTTTCAAATAATAGGGAATAAATAACTAATCTAATCCATTTTGCAACATGTTTTTATACTAATCGGTAATTATTCAATTTGGTGATTGTCCATCGGCGACATATCCAAGACCATTTCAGATACAGCCTACAAGGCATACGAAAAGAAGCTACTTAAAGAGATCAAAGAAGGAACCGTTCCAACTCATATAGCTGTGATAATGGACGGTAATAGACGATTTGCTAAACAGTTAGGTCTTAATGAGGATGATGGTCACGTCATGGGTAAAGATAAACTAGAGGAGATGCTGAACTGGTGTACTGAAGTTGGTATACAAATACTCACGGTATATGCATTCTCTAAAGAGAACCTTAATAGGGACTCACAAGAAGTCGGGCACCTTATGGATCTCTTTGAGGAAAATTTTAGAAAGGCTGCAGAAGACGAAAGAGTTCATGAGAACCAGATTAGAATCAAGGCCATCGGAGCATTAGATAAATTGTCAGAGGGAGTAAAAGACTCTATCAGGTATGCTGAAGAAAAAACGAAAGATTACGACAATTACTATTTCAATATAGCTGTAGCTTACGGCGGTCGAGAAGAGATAATCCAAGCTATTAAAAAGATTGCTAGGGAAGTCAAGGAAGAAAAGATAAATGTTGATGATATAGACGAAAAATATTTTACCAAGAGATTATACACTTCAGATTTTCCCGACCCTGATCTGATTTTAAGAACTAGTGGTGAAGAACGTATATCGAATTTCTTGATCTGGCAGTTGGCATATTCCGAGCTGTATTTCACAGATGTTTACTGGCCAGGTTTTAGGAAAATAGATTTCTTAAGAGCTATCAGATCTTATCAAAATAGAGAAAGAAGGTTTGGGGAATGATCCCCTATATTGTTTTAATAGTCTTTACTTTTTTCATCCATTAGTTTTCCGTCTTTTGAGAATAACTGAACTTTCAATGGCATGTTACCTACGGCATGTGTAGAACAGGATAAACATGGATCATAGCATCTGACCACGCTTTCCAGCCTGTTCAGGATCCCTTCTGGAATTTCATCTTCATGAGAACCATCTATGTATTCTTCGGCAACACTCTTTACACTCCTGTTAATCGCAGCATTATTGTGTCCGGTAGCTACGATGAAGTTTGCGTCTATGATTATACCATTTTTATCGGAGTCATAATCGTGTATCAAAGTTCCTCTAGGAGCTTCTATCACCCCAATACCCTTAGCTTCTCTCGCTTGGGTCGGTACGTTTATCTCACCGGTATATACGTCTTCATCCTGTAATAGCTCTTCTATCTTTTCAACTGTATGAAGGGTTTCTATAAGTCTAGCTAAGTGATAAAACAGAGGACCTTTTTTGATTTTACTGGTACCTATTTCTTTATAGCGTTCCCATACTTTATGTGCTAGTTCAGTACTTATCCCATCGATGAGATTTAATCTTGCTAAAGGTCCAACTCTATACACACCGTCCTCAAATCCTAGTTTCTTGTAATATGGGAATTTCATGTAACTCCAATTTTGTGATCTTTCACCGATCACTTCATCATACTCTTTCGGGTCAAATTCTGTAAGTGTTGTCCCTTCGGAATCCACAATACGGAGATCACCATCATAGAACTCTAGTTGTCCATCTTCATCGACTAATCCCATATATCCGGTTTCATGTGAAGCGAATTCTTCAGCGTCAATTTCTATATTTTCGTATATGTTGTACATCAAGTCGATAGTGTCCAGTAGATAAGTTTTTAGATCATCGATCTTTCCTAAGAATTCCTCGCCCTTCTCTCTTATCATGTTCTGATTAACACCACCAGGTACTGCCAGTTCTGGATGCACCTTTTTGCCTCCGAGTGATTGTATCAAGGTCTGTCCAAAACTCCTTAGTGCTATACCCCTATCAGCAAGTTCTTCGTTTTCTTTAAGTAATCCAAAGATATTCCTCTCCTCTGGCGATGCATCAAAACCCATTATTAGATCGGGACTAGATAGATAGAAGAAACTCAAACTGTGTGATTGAAGTATCTGAGCCATATGGAGGAGTTCTCTTATCTTGTGGGCACTTTTTGGAACTTCTGCACCAACTAGATCATCACATGCCTTGGCAGCCGCAAGCTCGTGACTCACTGGACATATCCCGCAGATCCTAGCAGTCATCTCTGGCATCTCCCAAAGGACCCTACCTTGAACAAATTTTTCGAAAGCCCTGAATTCAGTTACGTGAAATCTAGCGTCCTCAACTTTTTTATCATCGTCAAGATGAATGCTTATCTTTCCATGACCTTCAACCCTTGTTATAGGATTGATTTCTTGTATTTCTCCCATTTTTTACACCTCTAATATCTCAATTTATCTTTATCCAATTTTGGTATCTCTCCTTCTAGGAGTTTTTCTAATCCATAACGGATTATCTCTGCAGATGGCGGACATCCAGGTATGTAAGCATCCACTTCTATCACTTCATCTAGACTCTTTGCTTTCTTGGTTAGTGTCGGTATTAAATCATCATCTGGAACCACACTATCTTCGTCACCTTTATCAACGTAGCACTCTTTAAGGATCTTATCGATTTGTTCAAAATTTCTCATGGTCATAATACCACCAAAACACGCACAGTCACCCCAAGCTACCAAGATATCACAGTTTTCCCTCATCTTTTTAGCCACTTCGATATTTTCGTCGTTTGTTATTGTGCCCTCCATTATTCCGATGTCCACTTTGTCGATATCTTTGATATCCATTATCACGTGACTAGATTGGAATTCAATGAGTTCTGCTAGATCTTTAACGAACTCATCTACATCTAAAAATGACATATGACATCCGGAGCATCCACACATGCAAGCCGTAGCTACCTTTGGTTTGTTTTTTCCCATCTTATTCACCTCTTATTGGCCAACTCCTCAAAAAATGCTATCTCTGATTTCATTTCAACCTTTGGTTCGATAGCCTTTTTAACCTCTTTTTTATCTCCATCTATGTCTATTGTCGTTCCGTTTCTCTCGTACATACTTAAGGATGGAATGACTAGGTCAGCCAGCTCAGTCAGCTTAGAATTCTTAGAAGACTGGACGATAGAGAAGTCAGCATTTTCTACGAGCTTCATCATATCTTCATGATCTTCTTCGTCACCAGCTAAGATATAGGCAACTTCTGGTTCTTCATAAACCCCTTCAGTTTCAAGACTTCTGATATATTGATTTGAGGCCTTATTCAGGCTGATAACGTAGCTACCTTCGAGTTTTGCAAGTTCGAATATATGCCTTAAGGACCACCTGTCGATGATTTCACAACCGATAATAATGATGTCATAGGAGGCTTCTTCGAGCAGATTAACGATCTCCATTACATCTCTAGGATGAACCCTTAATCCACCGAGTATTGAAGAAACTCGGGAAAGGTCCTCGATTGATGCTTTACCTTCCTTGATTACCTGGTTTACCAGTCTAGTCAACTGTGTTTTTGGTGACTCTATCGTTATCGATTTGTCTGCATGATTCCAAAATCTATCTTCATAAGCATCGATGGTCATCAGAGTTGTTCCATTAGAAGCGGCTCTTCTGATATATGATGCCAATATAGGATGAGTATGATATATTGAAGTGTCGTAAAGGAGGATGTTTTCAGCCTTCATGATCTCCTTTACATCTTGAACGAAATGACCTTCGATCATGTTTATCCTTCTTTTTACTTCTGTTTCAAATCTGTATCTCTTGGCACCTACTATATCGAATAGTGCTCCATGCGCTCTCATAGCTTTGGAAAATGCATCTAGGGCTTCACAAGTAAGGCCACCACTCGCAAATGCACTGATTTCATTACTATTTCTCAGTATGTTAGCAGCTTTTTCTAACCCCTCTTCCAAACTCAATTCCGTTTCTTCTCCGTTCTCTCTATAGATTACATTCGTTATCCTTTTTCCTCGATCTGTGATAGGTTTGAATCTTCCCCTCTCACATAATTGTCCACCCGATTCCTTATCCATGTCACTACCCTCTATCTCCACAAGATGTCCTGTACGAGTGTATATGTCAGTTCCACAACCAATACTACAGCTCAAACAGGTACTATTTGTTAGTTCACATTCTTCTTTGATCCCTTTGAACATGCTATGTTTATTGGAAAGTGCTCCTGTGGGGCAGACCTGCATACACATACCACATGAGGTACAGGTGGAATCGCCAAGTGGTTGTCCAGAATCAACTACAACATTATTTGTGATACCTCTACCTCCTAGGCTGAGAGTTTGATTACCAACTACTTCATCACATGCCCTGATACACCTTCCACATCTTATACATCTATTATTGTCTTTAATTATGTGGTCGTGGGAGGAGTCAACTGGCCACTCCGGAAACATCCTAGGGAATTCAAAATGGTCTATTTCGTATTCATACATTAGATCTTGTAGTTCACAATCACCATCAGATTCACAGAACATACAATAGTGGTTTTCACAACGATATACAAGTTCCAATATCATCCTCCTGTGTTTTCTCACTTTTTCTGTTTGAGTCTTTATATCTAACCCTTCATCGACTTCTAGCCCACATGAAGGTATTATCCGTTTGTCATCGACTTCTACGACACATAAACGGCATGCCATCACATTCTCAAGAGCTTCATGTTTGCACAACTTCGGTATGTCTATCCCGTTCTCCTCACAGGCATCCATAACCGTCATTCCCTCTTGGGCGATTATCTCTTTTCCATCAACATTAAATTTTACAGTTGTCATTATTCATCACCTTCCGAGATAGCTTCAACAGGACATACCTTAGCACATTCACCACAAGAGATACAGGTCTCTGGATCGATAATGTATGTCTCTTCTCCACTTGAGATGGCATCTACAGGGCACACCTCGATACAATTACCACATGTGACACATAGATTCTCATCAATATAGAACGCCTTTATCATCGATTTGCATGTTCCTGTTGGACATGTTTTTTCATGTACATGTTTTTCGTACTCATCACGGAAAAACTTGAGAGTACTAAGTACAGGGTTTGGACTAGCTTGTCCAAGTCCACAGAAAGAAGTATCTTGTATTGTTTTGGCCAGGCTTTTAAGTTTACCAAGGTCCTCTGGTTCGCCGTTTCCATTAGTAATTTTATCAAGTATGTCAAGCATCCTTTTTGTACCTAATCTACAGGGTGGACATTTACCGCAGGATTCATCCTGGGTAAAGTCCAAAAAGAACTTAGCAACATCAACCATACAGGTATCTTCGTCTAAAACGATGAAACCCCCCGAACCCATTATGGTTCCTGCTTCGCTCAGTGAATCATAATCGATGGGAGTGTCTAGGTATTCATTTGGTATTACACCTCCAGCCGGTCCTCCGATCTGGACAGCTTTGAAGTCCTTTCCATCAGCCACACCGCCTGCTATATCTATCATCTCTCTGATCGTTGTACCCATAGCTACTTCTATAAGACCTGTATTCTCAACATCTCCAGCTACGGCAAAGACTTTTGTTCCAGGACTTCCTTCCGTCCCAATATTTCTAAACCAATCTGATCCATTCATTATTATCATAGCTATATTACCAAATGTTTCAACGTTATTTATCACAGTGGGCTTGCCCCATAGACCAGATTGAACCGGATAAGGTGGTCGATATTTAGGTCTGCCTTGTTTTCCTTCTATAGACGAAAGCAATGCTGTTTCTTCACCACAAACAAAAGCACCGGCCCCCACTCTTAATTCTACATTGAAATCGAAACCCTGGTTGAAAAGATTTTCACCTAGATATCCATCGCTTTCAGCGTCTCTTATAGCTTTTTGCAGATTTCTGATGGCTAAAGGATATTCTGCACGGACATATATATAACCTTGATCAGCACCTATAGCATAACCAGCTATCAACATACCTTCTATAACACTGTGAGGGTCACCCTCTAAAACACTTCTATCCATAAAAGCTCCGGGATCACCTTCATCTCCATTACAAACGATATATTTCTGCTCATCGTCTTCTTTATAGGCAAGTTCCCATTTTAGTCCTGTGGGAAATCCTGCACCACCTCTTCCACGTAAACCAGAATCTTTTATCTCTTGTATAATTTCACTTCGATCCATATCCATAATAGCTTTTCTAGCAGCCATGTATCCCTCTACTTTTAGATAATCTTCAAGGCTACTTGGATCTATATCCCCAGAGTCTCTCATAACAACTTTCTTTTGTCCCTCGATGAAGTCGAGTTTTTCGAATTCCTCCACTCGATGGCCCTCTTTATCTTCTACCAGGAGATCATAAACGACACGGTCTTTTAGCAAGTGTTCTTTAACGATCCTTTCTACGTCCGATGGTTCAAGATTACCATAAAATGTGTCTTCAGGTCGGATGATTATCATAGGTCCTAAGTTACACGGTCCCATGCAACCTGTCCTCTTTATCGCCCTAGTCAACGGATATTTATCTTCTAATTCATGTTTCCATAATTCGTCCATCAATCTTTCTTCTATCTCCTCGGATCCTGCAGAGAGGCAGCCAGTACCAGAACATATCAAAATTTCTTTTCTAACCATTTTATCTCTCCTTTAATACCTCTTTAAGATATCCTCCAAATCCTCGGTTTCTACTTTACCGTAGACATCATCATCGACCATAACTATAGGTGCTTTACTGCAGGCACCTACACATCTTTTTGTGTTAAACGTGAACTTTCTATCATCAGATGTACCTCCTTCGTCCACATCTAATTTATTCTTTAGACTATTTGTCAAATCTTCAGCCCCCTTCACATGACATGCAGTTCCAGTACATACAGATATAGTATGTTGTCCTCTTGGTTCCATAGTGAAAAATGAGTAGAATGTGACAACCGAATATACCTGACTATAAGGTACACCGAGTTCTTCGGCTACGAATTCCTGTACCTCTTTTGGAAGGTAACCGATTTTTTTCTGTATTTCATGTAATAATGGAATCAAACTACCAGGCCCTTTCTCATATTCTCCAATTATTGGGAGTATATCCCTAAGATGGTATTTTTCCATTTTTATCTTACCTCATTTATTTATATAGACTAGCTTTATTCAGATTAAGGCTGCTAGTTATGCCGGCCTAGTAAATTCCTCTATTAAACTCTTTCGTTCTAAAATGAATCGATTAAGGTTAAAGTTGGAAATCGTGCAAATGAAAATATCGCATTTAAAAAAACCGTGTATAAAATTAAATATATAAGATACCAATCTCAATAACATGGAGAAATGTTTAATAATAGCTTATATGTTTCTGCATTTGCCTTTAAAGAAATGAGTGAAACCATGATCGAATTTTTACACACAACCAGAAAATATTTGAGCAGGGCTAGTTTGATAGAAGATCGTAAAATTCAGTTAGTAGGTCCGTATCATTGAGAAATAAATAAAGGAGGAAAAAGTGATGAAAGAAAAACCAAAAGTGGCATTTTTTGATTTTGCTAGTTGCGAAGGAGATCAACTACAGATCGCTAATCTAGAGGAAAAGATATTGGATCTGTTGGAACTGGTGGAGATAGTCAGTTTCAGGGAGATCATGAAAGAGCATTCGGATGATTATGATGTTGCTTTCATAGAAGGATCCATCCAGAGACCAAAAGACGAAGAGAGGTTGAAAAAGATCAGGGAGAACGCTGGTATGCTGGTAGCTTTTGGAAACTGTGCTACGAATGGGAATGTCAATAAACTCCAGAAGGACTGGTCGATAGAAGAGGTCAAGGATGAAGTATATCCGGATTTAGATGAAGACATATCTAAAAGCGATTTCTTTGATAATTTTCCCTCTAAAGCAGTTGACGAAGTCGTTAAAGTAGATTATTATCTTAGAGGTTGTCCTGTTAGAGGTGATCGTGTTCTTCAATTCGTAGAAAAACTGGTGAAAAAACCAGTAGATACAAACAAGGATATAGACTTCAAAGTGATCCTTAGAGATAAGGACGTTGATAAACGTTCATTGGTGAAATACAATCCAAACAAATGTATACTTTGTCGTCGATGTGCTAACTTCTGTCAAGATGTTATGAGTGTGGATGCATTGGGTCCCGTCGAACGTGGATTTGAAACAATAATTTCGACTCCTAAAGACATCGGATTCGATGCTAACGGATGTATTCATTGTGGTCAATGTGTAGCCTTATGTCCCGTAGATTCTCTTTTCACTGATTCACCTGTTGAGGACTTGTCAAATGATTT